>Ga0209553_1001288_pt1 | contig 12604 bp, 21 predicted proteins | sample LauGreFBDMM110DN_2_FD_188217 | JGI IMG/M metagenome (GOLD analysis project Ga0209553, IMG submission 188217) | Freshwater lake microbial communities from Lake Michigan, USA - Fa13.BD.MM110.DN (SPAdes) (version 2) | ecosystem: Environmental > Aquatic > Freshwater > Lake | place: Lake Michigan...
TCTACAGCGCAGGCAAACAACTCGGAGTCTGGATCATGGCGAGGCAATGCTACCGGGAGCTTCTCCCCGATGGCAACTGGTCAGCGGATCAGGAGCTCTCCCCGTTCGCACCTCCCGCATCGCACCTCATCAAAGTCATCGAGCAACAAGAGCAGAACTTTGGACTCGATCGATCCCGCCTCGATAGGGGCGTTGAGAAGTTCTGGCTCGGTGGTCGAGAGGTTACAAGGAAGCAGGCCTACAGCGCAATCGAGGGGAAGGGCAAAGACCTCATCGATGATCGGGAAAAGTTGCGTCTAACTGTAATTGGCACAGCGTCCGAATGCAAGGCAGTGATGGCAGATCTCGAAAGCAACCCCGCTCTAAGTGTGTTTGCAGACACCCTCTTAGTCCAGGCATACCGGCCTGACAACTGGGCAGTCAAGGAGCTCGGCTTCCTTCCCGGTACACCCCGCATTATGGTGCAGGGTGGCCCAGATTTCCGAGGCGCAGGCAAAGTGCTCCATAGCCAACCCGACTACAACGGAGGCGCACAGGCGCTCGCTGATGCCCTTAGAAGGGTAAGGCCCGACTACGACCCCAACAAGGATGTTGACAAACGCAAGACCCCCGCAAAGCCTACCGCACCGGATGCGGGAAACAGCACCATCGCACTCGTTGTGATGTTGTTGGCTGGCGGTTTGACCGTGGCGGGTTTCCCGTGGCTCGCTGCCATCGTCAAGATCGGTGGTGGCTTTCTCGCACCCAAGATCATCGAGGCAAAACCCGTAGTCGTAAAGTCAAAAGCCGTAAAGCCAAGAAAGAAAAAGGCTTAGAGGAAAGTTATTACGAGGCGGTTGATAAACGGAAATATCAGAGGACGATGAACGAATAACTAGGAGACAACATGGACAAGTTAAAAGCGGGATGGAAAACCTCAGAGTTCTGGACGACGATTGTTCTTCAAGCGGTATCACTTGCCGTCATCGTCGGCATGGTCAACAGCACGGAGAGCGCAACGCTCACGGACTCGCTCACTAAAATGGTCACAGCTTGCTTCACCCTTGCGGTCTCGGGTGGCACGACCCTCGCCTTTATCAAAAGCCGATTCGATCTGAAAAACAAATGACTACCTTCCACCGGATCATCACTGGAATGCTCGTTGCGTGGTGCCTCTGGTTCACCCTCTATGGTGGCTGTCATTGCTACGCCGATCGACCTTTCCTTAAGCTCGCAAAGCTCTTGCTCTGGCTCCTCGGGTCTCTCGCTCTCTAGGGAGGGAACAATCATGGAAGACAAAGACCCGTGGATGGCGCACCTCGAGCAGTGCTACGGTGACCGCGACAACGGAGCGAAGGCCAGCGACCCCGAAGACCTGCGCACGATCATGCTGCGCCGTCTGGTCATCACCTTCGGAGTCGATAGCGACTATGTCAACAGTCTCATGCCCTTGCTAGTGCAGCAGTTCGTTATTGAATACGCGAGACACGGCTCATCGAGGAAGTGCTTTGAGTCTCTCGATGACAACTTCGTTGATCTGAGCGACCCAAGGTTCCAAGTAAAGCTCAAGAAGATTAAACGCGGTCGGGGCAGTGACCCCTATGAGATACCACCCAAGGCGCGAGACAAGACCGATGGCTGAGATCACTTGCGCAGGATGCGGGAAAACCAAACCTCACCGGGCGAAGGGGCTCTGCATCAAGTGCTATGACCGCATCCCACGGCGGTTGATCACCTGCATCTCATGCGGGGAGCGCAAGCCTCATGAGGCGCGGCAGCTTTGCTTCCACTGCTACCGCCGAAGCCGTAACGATCACCCCCTTCTGCGGGCCTCGCTCGGGTGCGTGATAGCAGAGGAGGAAGACCGCAAAGACTCAAAGCGGGTGCCACCGCTGACCCCGACAATGGCTCGCCCAGGGAGCGATGAAAAGATTAAAGTCTTCATCGCTCGGCACGCCCGATTTGAAACACTCTACCACCCGCACGACTGCGTGATCCCGAAGGAGGTGACCGCGCTCACCGGCGTGACCTCGAAACGCAAGGACGGAGGGTGGCATAATAACCCGAGTGCGATCTTCTCAACACCCGACCTGACTGCCGATGAGTAGTCAGACCCGATCGATGTCCCTGGTCGAATCCATAGCGAACACGGGCGCGGGCTTTCTCGTTTCCCTAGTGCTCCAGATTTCGCTCTTCTACTTCATGTCGATCGAAACCACGACCTCGCAAAACCTCCTGATGAGCGGGGTGTTTACAGTCGCCAGTCTGGTGCGTGGCTACCTGATGAGAAGGCTGTTTGTATGGTGGCAAAGCGGTACAACAATTATTTAAAAACTATGCGTATTTCTGCATAATAATGTGTAACAAGTTTAACGGATTTTAAAAAATTAGCGATGATAATACGCTATCAGTAGCGGGCTTTGCTACTCTTCCAGAGTTCGAGTTGGGGTGGAAGAGGTCGCAGGTTCAAATCCTGTATCCCCGACCTTGTTTTTGACGAAAAAGGAACTTTTGAAAAGTAGTACTGTACAACACCTTACTACTTCTGCTATGATTCTCCGCATCGAGGCCCGCTTTTGGGCTTCTCCTTGGGGGTTTGAATCATGGCGAAAAAAGTTCCTGGGCTATTGAATCATAAAGGAAAAAATTTAGGGTATAGCATTAACCCTAACACCCGTAAGACTACTTACCACGGGCAGTGGGGTCTCGCAGCTACCAAGCAGGCCTACCTCCGCTGGTGTGCTGAACTTCTCAGCGAGGATGTCTCACCTTCAATAGTGCCCGAGCACGAACCCGTTGTCGCTGACTTAGTCAACGCCATGATCAAGCACTCCATCTCCTACTACCGAGACCCGACCACCGGCAAACCGACCTCGCAGCTGGGCGTGATCAAGTCGGCTTTGCGGGAACTTGACCTCTATCTCGAAATAAAAATAAAAGATTTTAAACCTTCGGTGCTGTTGGCGGTGCGTGCTGCGATTGTCAACCGAGACATCATGCCTCAGTCTGAGGGCACACCCAAGAAGAAGCTCTGCATCAGTAGTGTGAACAATGCCATTGTTAAGATCAGGCAGATGTTCAAGCTCGGGGTCGAGTGGGAACTGGTGCCGGTTGATATCTACCAAGCGCTCGCCCAAGTCCAGCACCTCAACTGGCGCACCGCTCCCACGCTCAGGAACCCCGACAAGATAAAACCCGTGCCTGCCGAGTACATCGACTTGATCATGCCGCATTTGAAACCCCTATACCAAGCACTTTTAAAAGTGCACATGGAGACCGGGATGCGGGTCAAGGAGCTTTGCTCGATGCGCTGGTCAGAGATCACGGAATACAAGCCCGGTGTCCTTTGGGTTTACTCACCACAAGAACACAAGAATAGTCACCGGGGCGACACCCGCACGATCTACATCAAGCAGCACTTTATCGACCTCATGCGCTCCGTACGCAAACCGCTCTGGGATGCGGACGCGGTCTGGTGTCAGAAAGGTGTGGGCCGTAACGCTGGTTATTCTGGCATGATCTCAGCGGACTGCTACGGACGAGCCATCGAAGGAGCTCAAAAAAGATACAACGAGGGGCGCATCAGCATCGCGGCTGGCAACCGCACCGACCGAAAGCAGAAATATAAATACACATCAGCGAAGCGTGTCCCGATGGCGCACTGGACACCGCTCCAGATCCGACACACCTACGCGACGCAGGTTCGCAGGACTCACGGACTCGAAGGAGCGCAAGCAGTTCTCGGTCACTCGACTATTGACGCAACGCAGATTTATGCAGAGAAACGGGATGATCTCGCACGAAGCATCGCCCTCAAGTAATTTGCGACGATAAAAATATTTAAAATATTGAAAGAATTTATTTCCATTCGTTCAGATGGTAGTTTAGTTTTACTTTTCTACGCGAAATCTTCACAACGATTTGAAGGATGAGGTCGCCCATGAGTCTAGTATTTGAGATCGCTATCAAAGCGGAAATAAAAGAACAACTGAAACACTTTTTATACAATGACTCAGAGGTCAGCGGTATGGGACACATGGCTGGCATGACCCCAGCAAAGCGGAGGACTCATAAAATGTCATGGATGGATTTCTCAGATTGTGAATTGCGGATCGTGAACGAGGTCGAGAAGAACCCAGGCATCGGTGGCAAGCAAATCATTGCTCTCATGTCTACTAATGACGCCGCGTATCCCGATGGCACCTGCGAGATTAGCACGACCAAGGTGCTCCTAGCCAATTTGGTAAAACGCAAAGTGCTAAACTCGAGCGGGTCGGCAGGTGGAGGCTACACCCTAAACGGTTCAGAGACCCCCCCCCCATCTTACCAGTCGTATAACCTGATAACTAAACTCTTTAAAACTGCAAGGCCCAGCGCTCATCACGCTGGGCTTTTTTCGTTTCACGCCCGCCACTTTTTACCCGCTCGGGTTTAGTCGTACTCAAGTACGACTGCGATCATACCGCTGTAGTACCACGGTAGGTTTGATAAAAAATTTCAAATGTAGAAGATGAGCCTCAGTTCGAGTGGGTTGTATTCTCCCACCCGAATGCTATCCGGGCGGCGCAGTTTATCCTTTTTGCTGCGTCGCTTTTTAGAACTGAGGGGCAACTGTGAACGACTCACGAATCATAATTCCGAAGAGGCCAGTAAGCATCCTTGAGCTTTCGCTCCTCCTCGGAGTCAACAAGCAAACGGTCTACCGCTGGGAGTCAAAGGGCATCGTCATCGATGGGCGCATCATTCGCCTGCGAACCTTTCGGATCGGTGGCTCAAAACGCATCGAGCCCGACATGGTGGCAAAGTTCTACGAGGAACTCAACCCGCAAATACCAGAGAAGAAGCTGACACGGAAGAAGGAAAACAAACTCGTGCAGGATGCCGCAGAACAGGCGAGGGCCTGGCTTAATCAATAAATGGCAATCAAAGAAAACTACATCGAATATGTTCGCGACCTCTTGATCAGGATGATCGACCATGTACAGTCCGCTGACGCACCCAACACCAAATTTCAACACGGCATCTACGATGCGCGCACCACAGCGCTCATTAACCATTTGCTCGAGACCCTCGCGGACGCGATTCTCGAAGACGAACCACCCCGCTCTTAACACCTTCGGTCACACGCCCGAAGCAGTCTCGTCGACTGGAGGAGCGGGAGGGATTTTTAACAAGGAGGTTACGATGGACGACGCAGGCAGGCTTATCATCACTCGCAAATCGGGTGAAGCACTTCGAATTATTACGGGCGACACCGCCTCGATCATCACTTTCACCATCGACGCAGGGCGATTGCGACTCAGCATTCAGGCCCCCAAGTCGGTCAAGTTTTACCGCGAAGAATTGATTCTCAAAACCAGCGCAGCAACCACCACGGAGGCAAAGTAATGGCAGCGATTCCAAATGACATCAGGGAAGGCATCGAGGCCGCGATCACTCGCGGACTCCAAGACGATGTGGTCAGTACCACCTCAGAGAAGAAACACAGGGAAGAATACTTTGCCTCGATCCCTGCATGGTTGGCCCAGTGTCACCGTCAGGACTACGAGTTTGACCCAATCTACGACATCGCCTCCGCAACCTTTGCTCTTCCCGGTGGCGAGAAGATCAGCGTCAAGCGGGCGTGGGGCACTAGCTACCTGAAGGTCGAGGTCAAGACCTCGATGCACTTTAAGTATTGGGTGCACCGTGAAAGCCGCTGGGCGAAAGCCGACACCCTTGATCACGCGATCTATTGCGCCACGCAGCTCACCCTCGAGGACATGGTCGCAAAGGCGAAGAAAGAACTCGACGCGCAGGAGGAGTCGGCATGAAGATTGAAATAACGGAGCGCCAGTTTTCATTGTTGAACTCGGCGGTGGAGCAAACACTTAAAACACTGCGAGAAGAAAAACCTAAAGTGTCTTTGATTTCATCGTTGGCAATCCAATCTGGCCTTAATGATTTTGAAGAACTAAAAACCCACCTTATCTACTGCTTTGTTAACAGCCCAAAGGAGTCGGCATGAACCTGCCCGCAACGCTGCCGAGAGTCGTGATCATTTCGCAGATGCTTAACCTCCGAGGCAAAACAAATATCGGAGGCTCATACACCGTCTACCTCGAGGGTGGATTCTGGTTCATGAAGGATGAGCACTCGCTCTTCCCTTCACGGCAACTCAATCTCATTGAGATGTATGAACTGGTTGACAGCGAAAGCAACTACAACCTGACGAGATTCGGGAGCGCAATCAAAGCCGATCCGAGGTGGCGCACGCTCTACGACAAGGCGAAGTTTGACAACATCGACCAATGGGATGAGACCGGCGACACGATGCGCGAAGTCACCGAGACGCACGAACGACTCAAGAAAGAACTGGAGCAAACAAAGTGACAGCAAAGGAATGCGCCCTTAAATATCTGGCAATGGGATTGAGTGTGATTGCGATCGCACCCAATGGAAGCAAGGGCCCCGCAAAAGAAGTCGGGTCGTGGCTCCCCTTCATGACAGGCGCACGGGCAACCGAGGCGCAGGTCAATGCGTGGTGGCCAGAAGGAACCCGCAACGGCGTCGCGATCGTGGGCGGGATACTCAGCAACGACCTCGCAGTGATCGACATCGAGACGGGTGACGCTTACACCCAGTACCGCCAAGACTGTCACCATGAAGGCCTGCTCTATGCCCTCGATGCCTGCCCGATCGTGATCACCCCGAACGGCGGCAGGCATATCTATTGCTTCGGTGTGCACCGTAAGAACCTCAAGCTTGCCAAGTCTACCGAGGGCAAGACACTCATCGAGATCAAGGGGAGCAACGGCTATGTCCTGGCACCGGGCTCGACGGAAGAGTGCCACCCGACTGGGTTACTCTACCGCTGGGAAAACAATTCGCTCTTGGAGCTCCCCGCACCGGCGCTGCCCGTGGACAAAGAAGACTTCAACCTGATGGTCACGGTGGCGGTGATTCAAAATGTCGGAAAGTTTCAAGAGAAGTTTACACCACCACCTCTTGCACCGACCCTGCTTACCGATGATCGCAAACGACCAGGAGATGACTACAACGAGCGAGCCGATTGGGAAACCATCCTTCATGAAGCGGGCTGGGAAATTTCCCGCATCCACGGCGAGAAGATTTACTGGCGCAGGCCCGGTAAAGATGAGGGCATTAGCGGCACCACCGGACACTGCAAGACCGATGGCAGCGGTGATCTGCTCTATGTTTTTTCATCAAACGCAGCACCCTTTCAAGAAGGAAAAGCCTACTCAAAATTCTCAGCGATCACGCTGCTTAAATATCAGGGAAGCTTCTACGCAGCGACGAGGGCTCTCGGCCTCGAAGGCTTTGGCGAACCGGAGGTCGAGGCAAATTTCCTGCACAAGCCAAGCGTGCCACCGCTTACGATCTGGACACCCGATGTCGCAAACCTACCGATCGGCAGAGAGTATAAGTTTGTAAAAGACATCAAGGCGCAAAACCCGGACAAGACCTGGCACTGGCACGGCTACCTTTATCCCGGATGTCTCACCCTATTGAGCGCCCTTTGGAAAGTCGGTAAGACCACACTCATCAGCGGGCTTTTAAAATCATGGGAGCAACAGCAATTCTACCTCGGGCAAAAGGTTTCGCAGGCACGGGCACTCTATTGCTCGGAGGAGGGCGATGCAACTTGGGAAAGTCGCTGCCTCAAGTACGGACTCAGGCAGGAGAATCACGGATTCTTTTTGCAACCCTTTATTACGATGCCCACGATCCAGCAGTGGCAAGACTTTCTCGGTAAGGCAACGCACATCATGGCCCGTGATGGTTTCGATGTCCTGATCGTAGACACGATGGCCCAGATGTGGCCCGTGAAAGATGAGAACTCAGCAGCGGAGGTCGGCGCAGCGGTCAACGCTCTGAAGGCGGTGTGTCGGGACGGCAAGCGAAGCGTTCTTGCGGTTCACCATATGCGGAAAAGTGGTGGAGAACATTTCACAGGAGCGAGGGGATCTGGCGCAGCGTCTGCGCTGGCAGACATCCTTATCGATTTTACCAGGGAGGACAGTGCAGGCTTTGGTCAGCGGTCAAAAACGAAACGCGTATTAACTGGTACGGGGCGTTGGAACGAATACACGCCCGCCGAAATGGTCATCGATTTTATCGACGATGAACTGGTGTGCCTCGGGCAGAAAGATGATCTTGAGTTTCAAGCTCGGATCGTTTCCATCCTTGAGGTGCTGAATGACTTTGAGTATCTAACGCTCGAACAAGTTCAGACCGCATCAGGTCAGCGAAGAGATACGGTGATCAGGCAACTCGAAGACCTCGTGGAAAGTGGCAAAGTCGAAACCACCGGCACGGGCACTCGGGGAAGCAAAAAGAAATTCAGAAAAGTAACTGTTCAACAACCTCATCAGAATAACTTAGGAGATTTTAATAATGGCGATGGTCAAAGTTTGTGATAGCACTGATCAATTCAGCGTGCCCGTCGGCACCTACCCCGCAAAACTTCTGGGCTACAAGGAGATGCCCGCTTCACCAAGATTTCCCGACTCAGGCGCATCGTATGTCTGGGAGTTTGAAATCTTAGAAGGCCTACAAGCTCGCAAGACCACCTCGAGGTGGACACCTACGAAGCTCACGACCGGAAACAACTTCGGGAAGCTCGTCAGGGAGATGCTAGGCAGGCCGCTCATCGCTGGCGAAGATGTCGATCCCGATAACTTCATCGGCAAGAAGTACACGATCACCGTGGGCCCGAGTGCCGATGGCGCAAAAACAAAGGTCATCATGCTTGCACCGCTTGCAACCTCCACGATGGCACCGCCTCCTCTTGCGCCTCCAGCAGCGCCCGCTCCACTATCGAACAGGCGAACGGGTCATGTTACGGCACCCGCTGCGCCACCCGCACCCGTGCCCGTGGCTCCCGCAGTCGTGACCCCAGTGCAAACGATTGACACCAAGGACAAGACCGTGTTCGTTTCCCGTGATGGCGTCGAGCAGGCAACCTTCATGGATTACGACGAGGCTTATGCCATGATCAGTAATCCGACCTGGGTCAACGCCGTGGTCTATGACACGGCGAAGAAAATATATGTACCGGCAAGGGATTATCTTTTGCCGTTCTAGTCAGTGACCACCTCTGCGCCTGGCATTGTGTCGGGCGCATTACTTAACTACTTTTCAGAAAGATAAAGACTCAATGGCTACTACATCAAAAGCATTACCTAAGTTTGAAGTTCCAACAACTCCAGCACCTACCAAGCTACTCGCTCTGGATATGAAAACAATCCTAGTTAACCTTGAAGGTATAACACCTTTTATCTGCCATAACTGGGATGAAAAAAACATTAAGAAGATGCAAGAAAAGCACGCCGGCACAGCAAGCAAGGGCCGTGAGAAACGAAACCCAGTGGAAGAGTACGAAGCTGCTTACTACCGATTACCCGATGGTCGCCCCGGCATGAAGCTCATCGCCTTCAAGAACGCTGCGGTTACTGCGGTAACAAGCTTGGGCAAAGAGTTCACCAAGGTTGGAGCTAGGCAGGCATTCTTCATCTTGCGTGATGCGATTGGCGGCGAGTTGACACCTCTCCACTACCCAGAAGATACACCCCCCTACATGAGAACTGACACCGTTCCCGTTGGTATGGGTGGCACCGACTTACGCTATCGGCCTGAGTTCTTGCGCTGGGGTGTGACGCTTGCTGTTCAATTCAACGCTCGAGCGATTTCCCAAGACCAACTGGTTAACCTTATCAACCTTGGTGGGTTTTCCGTTGGAGTCGGTGAGTGGAGGCCCGAGCGTGACGGCGACGCAGGGCGGTTCCAAGTGGTTAGTAAATTTTCATGGGAGGCTTAGTAGTATGTACCAGTTTAAAGCAGGGCGATCCGTCGCAGGTAAGAAGGCGGGAGATGTGGGCGATGAACTCGCCCGCATCAATGACAAACACGGGGAGCTTACACCTTCCCAGATCGTGAAGGAAAGCAGACCCGTAAAGGCATTGCTTCATGATGTCTTTGAATGGGATGACCCAACCGCTGCCGAAGAGTACCGCATCTATCAGGCAAGGCTTGTGATCAATTGCGTGACTGTAGTTGATGAAGACCTACCGGACACTAGACCCGTGCAGGCCTTTGTTTCCATCACCGTCATGAATGAGGACGAGGAGAACGAGCGGCGCTACATCCCAGCGCAACAAGTTACCAGCAACCCTAAACTCCTTGAGCAACACCTTGACCACCTCAAGCGTCGGCTCAAGAACATCAGGATCGAGCACGCTGCCTTCACCGAGTTGGCAGCAGTCTGGCAAGCGATCGACACCGCTGTCAGATAACACGGCAGGCGAGGCTCGGCCTGGCAGGGCGGGGCGGGGCGCGGCATGGCAGGCGGGGCGCAACTAGGCACGGCTAGGCAAGGCTTGGCAGGCATGGCAGGGCAAGGCAAGGTGCGGCACGGCGCGGAATGGCACGGCAAGGCAGGCGAGGCATGGCATGGCCGGGTTTGGCGCGGCGCGGCATGGCTAGGCAGGCAAGGCGCGGCGGGACTGGGTAGGCGTGGTATGGCAGGGCAGGCATGGCGCGGATTGGCGGGGCAGGCGTGGCGAGGCACGGCGCGGTTTGTCATGGCAGGGTGCGGCAGGGTTTGGCAGGCAGGGCAAGGCACGGCGAGGCGTGGCTAGGTGAGGCGGGGCAGGCAAGGCAGAGCGAGGCGGGGTTGGGCACGGCACGGTTCGGCGGGGCAGGCATGGCGAGGCTTGGCATGGCTTGGTTCGGCAGGGCAGGCATGGCACGGCGCGGCAGGGTTGGGCATGGCTTGGCGAGGCGAGGCCGGGCAGGCATGGAAACAAACAGCCGATGATCCCGAAATCTGTTTCGGGATCATGAACAAACGACCACCTAAAACACAGCGCATGAAGCGACCCTTCAGGCGCTGTTTTTTTTAACACTAGATAAATTAGGAAAGGTAGATAATGGCAACCGATTCTTATTTGTATTCAGTTCCCACTATAGTAAGAGAAACTACGGAACTGAATCAGTACCCAAGAAGAAAGACTCGTAAACTCGTCTTTGAGTTCGTAAGAGTCTCTTTAACTCTTACGCTTAATAGGACTTATGTATTCAGTTCCGTAGTTTCTTCCTCTATAGAGGGGAACTGAATCCCAATGTCTAATCTATGCCGACAATGCGGGCGCTCGATCGTGGCAGGCGGCTACCCCGTAGGCGGGCGCGGGTCGCTTTGCCGGTACTGCGCAACGCGCGCCACTGGGTTGACCACGATCGCTCTTAGAGCCGCACACGGGGCCCGCATTGCGGGTGAGAACTATCGGCGACACATTAAGCGTCTTAAGGCTGACATCGCAAAACACGAGCAGCTGGAGGCCTCCATGCAAGAACGCATCGATTACCTCGAGGACGAGATCGCAACCATGCTTGATGATCGCAAAACCTACGAGCGGGAGATGGCAAAACATGGCGACAAATGACCAGGACATTCTCGCCCAGGTCGATGGGATCATCTCGGAGCGGGGCCTCCAGTACGGTGACCCGAGCGAGAGCTTCTGCCAGATCGCTGAGATCTGGACAACCCTCTTGCGGGCGCAACTCGCACCAGGACAAAAGGTCAGTGCGAGCGATGTGGGTTTACTCATGGCCTCGCTTAAGATCGTCAGGCAGGCGAACACCCACAAACGGGACAACCTCGTCGACGCAATCGGCTACCTGACCATCGTGTCACGACTGGAGGATCGACCATGAGTGTAATCAAAACAATCAGCGAGTACTTCGCCGGGTTGCCCTCCCGCTCTCCGAGATGGTCAGCGGTGCGAGCAGCGCACCTGAAACGCAACCCGACCTGCGCTGCGTGTGGCACCAAGGACAAGCTCGAGGTGCACCATGTTCGCCCGTTCCATCTCTTCCCGCTTCTCGAGCTCGACCCCGCAAACCTTCTGACCCTATGCGAGACGGGTGGCAACTGCCACATCATGCTCGGACATTTGAAAAACTGGAAGAGCTACAACCTTGAAGTAAGAAAAGATGCGGAGGTTTTATTACAGAAAATAAAAGCCAGACCGTAAGGCTCGAGGTGCCAATACCACCCTCGACTAACCAACTCTTTCGCGCCTCGGGTCGGCGTGGCAAGTTTTACAAGGCGAGGTGCTATATGGCATGGCTCGCCGAGGTAGCGATCCTCATCCCTCGAGGCAAGGCACTCGAAGGACTCGCAGAGATCCTCATTGAGATACACGGTGGTGAAGGCTGGACTCATCGACGCGATCTCGACAACACAAACAAAGCGGTCATCGATATGTTGGTGAACAAGGGTTACCTTCATGATGACAACACCAAGTTCGTGAGACGCATCACCACCTCATATCACCCGCCGACAGTCAAGAAAGTACGAGCGATTTGCGTGGTTTACATTAGGAGGACACAATCGTAGATAGTTTTTTTAGGAGACCGCTTTTGGTAAAACCAAAATCGCGTTGGGCCTGTGGGACGATAACAGATCGAGTCCATGAACTCCGAGTGACTTACCCGAAATCGGGCAGTCGCTTTCGATTTCTAGCTTTGACCGATCTCCACTGGGACTCAGCGCACTGCGATCGGAACTTTCTGAAAAAGCATATGGACTACGCACTCGAAGAGAACGCACCCGTGATAATCG
>Ga0209553_1001290_pt1 | contig 12593 bp, 9 predicted proteins | sample LauGreFBDMM110DN_2_FD_188217 | JGI IMG/M metagenome (GOLD analysis project Ga0209553, IMG submission 188217) | Freshwater lake microbial communities from Lake Michigan, USA - Fa13.BD.MM110.DN (SPAdes) (version 2) | ecosystem: Environmental > Aquatic > Freshwater > Lake | place: Lake Michigan, USA...
GGAGTTCCATCGCGTGAGGTCACGTTGCAGGCTTGTCTGTTCGGCTTCGAAGGCAGAACGGTGTGACTCGCCTTGGTCATGAACCTGTGTCACGACGTCCCGGATCAGATCCGGGTTGCAGCCGATGCTCCGGATCTGCTCGACGACGAAGCGTTCGATTTCGGCGGCAGGGATGGAAGGCGACGGGCAGTTACTCCAGCCGCGTTTTTGGGCTCGGCAGCAGACGTAGTATCGGTACCGTTTGCCTCCACCTTTCGTGGTATGCGACGGTGTCATCCCTGCGTCGCATGCTGCACAACGCAGCAATCCCTTTAACAGGGCCCCGAATTTATTGCGGACATCGACGCCGCCGGTGCGGCCATTTCTTTGCATCGTGCTCTGCACCCGCTGCCACACTTCGGTATCGACGATGGCGGCATGTTCGCCGTCGTGAACTTCACTCTTGTACCGAACCTTTCCAATGTACGTGACGTTCGTCAGTAACTTATGAAGGCTGGGTTTCGTGAACGGTTTTCCGCCACGCTCGGTCCCAGCGCGTGTCGTCCAGACTTTGCTATTCCACTGTCGCTTGTCAAGTTCTGCGATGACCCTGATTAGGGACTTGTGGTCAAGGTAGAGATCGAAGATGGAGCAGATGCGTTTTGCTTCGAGTTCGTTCACCACCAACTTCGAGCCTTTAGGATCGACGTCGTAACCCAGCAGGGGCATTCCGCCAACCCATTTCCCTTTTCGACGGGCGGCAGCGATTTTGTCCCGGGTCCGTTCCGAAATGATCTCTCGTTCGAATTGCGCGAAGGACAGCAGCACGTTCAACATCAGCCGCCCCATGGAATTGGCCGTGTTGAACAACTGTGTTACTGAGACAAATGAAACATGGTGTTTCTCGAACAGTTCGAGGATTCTGGAGAAATCAAGCAGCGAACGGCTGAGGCGATCGACCTTGTAAACAACCACGCAGTCCACTTTGCCAGCTTCGATGTCTGCAGTCAGTCGCTGCAGCGCCGGGCGATCCATGTTGCCGCCAGTGAATCCGCCGTCGTCGTATTGGTCAGGGATGATCTGCCAGCCTTCGCCTTCCTGGCTGCGGATGTAGTTTTCTCCAGACAGACGCTGGGCGTCGAGCGAATTGAATTCCTGTTCCAGTCCGTCTTCCGTAGATTTCCGGGTGTAGATTGCACAGCGAGTGATTGGTTTCTCGGGCGCGAACATGCGGGATTTTGATTTGCTCATCGTGTCGCTCCCTTCTGCAGGCGGAAGAAGTTGAATCCGTTGATGTGCGTTCCCGTGATCTTCTTTGCTACCGCACTCAGCGATCTGTAGACGTCACCTTCGAATTCGAAGCCTCTGTCTAGGACGCGGACCTGCAGTGGATTGCCTTTGTACTCGCGGACCAGCACCGTACCGGGAAGCGGCAGCCGCTGATCTTCGGAGAACTGAATGGGTGTCGTCACCGTCCGTTCGTCAGCCTGATCTGACGCGGTTCTGACTCGTGGTGGCGACATCCGAATGTCGGCATCGTTGGCGAGTTCGTATGCTCGCTGCCGGGCTCGCTCCGACAATCCGCCCTCGGCGGTCGCCTGCTGTCGCCAGGCGATTCGTTTCACCAGCCAGGCCTTGTTGCCCGTGCGAGTCTCGTCGCCGAAGACTTCTGTATATTTGGATTTCAGTTGATTTACCTTCATCCGCTTCATCGCGGCGACCTCTTTGGCCACATTCACAGACATGCGTCTCTCCTGTTGGGGGTTCTCAAAAACCGTTAACCGTGGTGACCATTGAGCGAGGTTTTCGGAGGAACCTCAAGGCATGTCTGGTCGGGTTTCTGAGATTCGCCGTCAGTTAACACACTGCGCCGGCTGAGCCGCACGATGGCCGCAGCAAAGATGGAAGCCAGTTCCGCCCGTGGCGATGGACCGTGTCTGTGTTCTTCTTCCAGGCGTCGCATGGTGCTCCCTCAGCGCAAAAGGCAGGGGGGGCGAGGTGATCACTGCCGGACGGTTGCCCCCTATTTGGAGAGCTACCCGGTTCCAGTTCGAAGTGACGAATCCGAGCACCGAAAAGGACCAGCCTGTTAACTCTGAGACCCCTGTGAACCAGAGAGTCCGAGAGTTTTGGAGCGGAATTCCGGGGTGCGGAAGGGACCTTGAAGGTTCCTTGCGGACCCCGATCACGCTCTCTGGAAACAGAGAGTCATCGCGGAAGACTCCATCTGCCGCAAACCGCACGAAAAAGGGCGGAAACGAAAAAACGCCGGGAGGCGAACCTCTCGGCGTTTTTTGTTAACTGGTCTGTCGCGTCTGTACGCAGAACAGATTTTAGCTCCCCCGATAGGACTCGAACCTATGACAAGGCGATTAACAGTCGCCTGCTCTACCAACTGAGCTACAGGGGAATATTCTGCACAAGACGTATTCGGCCAGTGTGGCGAAAATACGATTATTGCAGAGGGCGGAAAGTAGCGAGCAAAGCCCGACGATGCAAGTCTATTTTTGGGGTCTTCTCGTTCGTAATTGCATCTAGGATTTGATGTCGCGCAGATTCTGCAGACTTACAGGGTCTCAGTGACAGGAAACTGCCGATTGTGATGAGTTGTGAATCATGAATCACCTTCGGGAGTTCGTGAGCACACGACAAAAACCAAGTTTTTCGAGTGGAATGATCTCCTGAAGCGAGGGTAATGGTCTGTGCGTCGTCTCTTGCAACGACGGTCGTGTCAATGCTTACGGGAAAAAAGCGGTGAACTGCTTCAGGATCTCGGCCATAATCGGAATGTCGCTGTCGGGGCGTGTGGGGCTGTCAGGATGGGGCAAGTTTGTGCGGATCCAGCCTTGCAGGTGTAAGAACATGGCGGCGCTATGCTTGTAGGCAGGCACGGGGTTACGAAACGCCAAAAATCCGAGGTATTGCAGGACATCATTCAGCCGAAAAAAGGACGCATCACCGGCCAGCCATGCGGCGTCACGTTTCGCAAACATATCCGGCGCAAAACTGCTCAGTCCCAGTAGATAGTCGCTGCCATACATCACCATGTCGATTGCCAGATCATTGCCGGTCAGCACAAGGAAATCTGGACGGACCTCATCGCGCCATGCCAGACGCTGCCACTCCAGATCTCGCCGCAAAGACGAATGCTTCGCACCGAGGCACTGAGGAATACTCAGCAGACCACGATAGATGGCTTCACTATAAATCTTCCCGAACGGCGCGAACATACCACCCAGTTCAAACCCGAGAAAACGGTCACAATAATGTGTCAACTGGCGGTAGGATTCGACAATCTCTGAATCGCCCTGCTGTGTCAATCCAAACGACTGAAAGATGACCGGCATTCCACCGCGTTGTTGGATCTCATCGATTCGTGCGATGTATGTCTCACGGGCAAAGCTGTTGCCGGGAGTATCATTCACGAAAGCGCCAGCGACGAACATGCGACCATTTGTGACAACTTGCGTCCGCTGCAGCACTGCCAGTCGTGTCGTATCATCCAGCAGGTGCACATAGCCCGTATCCATGTTCACGGCGGGAACAAGACCGGAGTCACATGTGCGGGCGACATGCTGTTCAAAAGACGGCCAGTCAATTTCACCCGGTGCAAGAAACGGCAGGAGAACAGCGGACATGCCGATGATGCGGCGATTGGGGCGGAGTGAAGGGATTGGAATATGTGTGCTCACCGGAGGATGCCTTAAGTGCGTGTCGACGTGGAGCGTCTAGTGACAAGAGAAAACCAGCTAAATAAAAAAGCTCGGTGATTAAATCACCGAGCTTTCGAGATTTTAGCACTGGCAACCATTTAGCTGAAGTCCACCGCACTCAGACCGTTGCGGCAGGCGGGATTCAATGTGTCAATTAAAGGCGTAACCCAGAGTTCAGTTCTGTCAGGTCATTGCGAATATCTCGAGCTTCCTGCGAGAGGTACGCTCGATCAGCGGTGTTACAGCGACTGAGGTAGCTGTAGATTGCCTGCCATTCCTGATAGAGGCTGTCAGCTTCTTTTTGCAATTCCGTCAGCGTCGGTGCGGCATTCATCATTTTGCTCAACCGCTGCGTGCGTTTCATGAAGGTGGCACTTGCTTGAAGAGCTTCGTTGCGATAGTCCGGGCGTGCGGTGTTGAGCCAGTGCCGCACATCCCAGTCGAGTTGGTCAGCCAGACTCTCGAGTGATGAAGCAATCGGCTGAAGCCGGCGTGTATCAACTTGTGACACCGTGCCGCCCAGTTTTAGAGAGCTGCGGAGCGAGGCCATGCTGTCTTCGATTTGGTGGAGCACTACAAGCCCTTGCTGACTCTGCATTGTACCGAAAGTGCGAAGGAAGACCGCACCATATTCTTCGACGTACTTGTAACTATCGATGACAGTTTCATCAGACTCATTGCGGTTTAGGTTATCTTGAAAATTCTGCACAGTCCCGTAAAAATCGCTGGCGGACTCGAGTGTCACCGCAGCATTCTTGAAGCCTAGCAGTAGCTTGAGTGGCGTGCGGCTGTAGAAATCGTCAACATTCCGAATTAACGCATCGGCCGTCTGTTTCAATTGAACGCGGTTGGTCGATGTTTCTAGCCACAGCAACTCATGAATGGAGTTGTCAGCTTGCACGACTCGATTGAATGCGCGTTCGACATAACTATTGTTAGCCGCCCGCAGTTGCTCGGCTGTCAACTCCCATGGTCGATCGAAAAAGTTATACTCCCGCACGATGCGATCATATGGGTACTGTGCCAGCACCATGTCCTGCACTCGCGTAATTTGTTGCTGCATCTTGCGACAGTCGTTGACAATTGCTGCTGTCTTCGATGTCCCGTTGGCGTCACGGTTCAGTTCGTCACTCATGTTGTAGAGTGCATTTTCAAGCACTGACAACTGTTGATACAACCGTCGGTAGTCGAGAGTAGGTTCAACCTTAAATTGTTGACCGACTTGGCGATCGATTCCGTCAAGACGATCGGCTGAAGCAAGTGTCGCAACGCTGACGCCAGTGGACTGCCGGAGTCGATGTGACAGCACCAGCCAGTCAGCATCAATCCGGCGAAAGTCCGTGACGATGGTTTCCAGTGGAATTCCAGCGGTGAGATCTTGATTGAGTCGTGTGGTGAGGTCTCGCAGAGAGTAAAGATCATTTAAAAGTGAGCGTAACTGAGGATACCGCCGATAATCCTGCTCAAGCGACGAATACAGACGCCCAGATTCTTCGTAAGCTTGTTTCATCGAACTCGCCAGCACCTGCTTATCGATTTTCGACAGATCTTGCGGTTGATGGTTGGACCCCAATGCGGGTGTGCGGGGATGAGCATCGAGACTTCCAATTTCACCGGGTTGCAAGCGACGAGATAAATTCTGGAAGTCAGATTCAGCTCGGCCAATTCGAGTTGCAGGTTGGGCGATGGCCGTCGAGGTCTGCGTGACGGTTACGAGCGTTACTGCAAGGGCGAGCAACAGTTGGTTTCGCGAAGAGTGCATGGCGGATTCCTTTCCATGAGTTTCAAGTCACTGATTTTGATTACAATTGGCTGTATTTCACGATTTTGCGGAACCGTCGGAATTTTGCATGCCTCATAAGTCCCGCCCTACGTTGATTTGGCTCGAGTTTAGGCCAAATCATTGTTTTCGGGGAACAGCAGTTTCTTCCGGAGGACTTGCGGGGGAGAAACAATGCGGCAGTCTCACCGTCCTTCCGCACTTGTTGACGCACCCGGATGGTCGGCCCGCAAGCCTTGAGACTAAACTTTTGATGTTTCGGAGGGTATAACTGACCTGCTCCACACATTTTCTGACCGGAGGATAGCAATGAGAATTCCCAAGCATATTCGGACAATTTTAGTGGTTGTGTTTGTCATTGACTTCACCATCGTCATTGCAGCGCCAATCGCCCATGCGGATGACACACCAGAGGTAATCACGGGGATAGAGCGACAGCCATTTGCCGCGGCAACTCGCCGCCTCGTGGAAGCAATGGACTTTGCTGGTGCTCCATTGAGTGGCGATGTCAGGCAGAAAATTAGTGATGCGGCAGCGTTGGCTGAAGACAAGGATGCGATCAAGCAGTTGCAGTTGATTTTGGATCCGCTCTGTCTGGCCTTTGTGAATATCAACGCTGAGAGCCGTGTCAAAGTCACTGAGGGTCCTGTGAAGAAAGAGTTGATGCAGCAGGGATGGCGGGCATTCCTGATCAAGGTACATAATGAAGCGGGAATTAACCCGGTCCTGTTGGCCGAAAGCCCAAACGCCTTACCCGTTTACCAGCAGGGACGCGGGGCACGAGAACAACCTCGCACCGATGACAAACTGGTCAATGCGGAAGATATCCGCGATCGTTTTCTTGATCTCAACATGCTGCAACGTGAACCGCTGAAGGACAAACTGTCGGGCTTGCTGGTGGAGTATCGCGTGTTGCTGCTTTATAGCCGCGACGCCGGGCAGCGTGACGTATCGCTTTCCTTTCATATTGGCGCAGGGACTCAGGATATTGGTTTCCGTAACGCGGTCCCGATCCTGTTTGACTGCAAATCAGCGGTTGCAGTTAAGTTGCAGATTCATGATGTGGATGGAGAACCAACAACAGCCAACTTTATTATTCGTGACACACAAGGACGTGTCTACCCGTTACCGTCCCGCCGACTTGCGCCGGATTTTTTCTTCCATAATCAGGTTTATCGGGCTGATGGCGAATCTCTAATGCTACCTCCCGGCGACTATTCTTTCGTCGTGAATCGTGGCCCCGAGTATCTGCCGCAGCGTCTGAACGTGGCGGTGACGGAAGAACCCGAACAAACCGTCGTGATCGATCTGAAGCGTTGGATTCATATTGCAAAGCAAGGCTGGTACTCGGGAGATCATCATGTCCATGCCGCTGGCTGCGCTCACTATGACAGTCCGACCGAAGGCGTCGGCCCAGAAGCCATGATGCGGCATATCTTAGGTGAGGACCTGAACGTTGGCTGTGTCCTAAGTTGGGGGCCCTGCTGGTATACTCAAAAGGAATACTTTAACGGTCAGGTGTCAGCACTTTCCACCGGTGATTATTTGATGCGTTACGACGTCGAAGTCAGCGGCTTTCCCTCGTCGCACGCGGGCCACTTGTGTCTGCTCAAGCTGAAGGAAGATGACTATCCCGGTACAACGCGTCTGGAACAATGGCCGAGTTGGACGCTGCCCGTGCTCAAGTGGGGACGCGAACAGGGGGGAGTTGTGGGCTACAGTCACAGTGGTTGGGGATTGGCATTGCCGGACATCATGCCGGATGGATCACGGAAGTTCCCCGGGCAACCGTGGGGCGGTGCTCCGCGTGAATGGCCCGGCAAAGCGGTCACAAAACTGCCGGATTACGAGATGCCACGCTTCGATGGCATCGGTGCCAACGAGTTTGTCGTCACAGCGGCGCATGACGTCTGCGATTTCATTTCGGCGGTTGATACACCAGCCATCTGGGAACTCAATATCTGGTATCATACACTCAATTGCGGCATGACCACGCGCATCAGTGGCGAGACTGATTTCCCCTGCATCTACGGAGACCGCGTGGGGCTTGGCCGAATCTATGTTCAACTCGACAAAGGCCAGCAACTCACATACGACACGTGGATCGAAGGGCTGCGCGATGGCCGGAGCTATTGTGGTGATGGTCTCAGTCACATTTTGGACTTCAAAGTCGATGATGTTAGTGTCGGGCAACGCGCGGCTGAGCATCCACTGAGCACACTCAGCCTTGACGCTCCCAAAACCGTCAACGTCACATTTAATGCCGCTGCATTGCTGGAAGAAACATCGACGGAATTAACGGAGTCGATTCGAAATAAACGACTGGATGAAAAACCATACTGGCATCTCGAACGTTGTCGTCTTGGCAATTCCCGCAACGTGCCGATAGAAATTGTGGTCAATGGCGAAGTCGTGGCAACGAAGAACCTTGTTGCCGATGGGCATGTCGAGCCAATGAGTTTCCCCGTCGAGATTCAGCAATCAGCATGGGTTGCTGTCCGCATCCTGCCATCGGTTCACACGAATCCCGTCTTCGTGCACGTTGGTGGAAAACCCATTCGAGCCAGTCGCCGTAGCGCTGAGTGGTGTCAGAAGGCAGTTAAAGTTTGCTGGGAAGCCAAGCAGAACAACATTCGACCCGAAGAACGCGAGGCAGCAAAACTTGCCTATGAACAGGCGGAAGCTATTTACGTGAAGATCCGAGAAGAGGCACCCAAATGAAGTGTCGCAATCATGCTCAGCGTGGTGAGATTATATGCTGACGTGTCACTGGATTCTCGGTCGCTTCTAAATAGTCCACTGGGGGCAATCCGTCTCACAATGCGGTCATGATTCACGCGCTAAGTTATCCAGATAATTGCCCGTCTCGGCGGACCGAGACGGCTCTGTTCTCAATTTCACTTAGGGGAAATCACTGATGCAGATTTCATGCGAAGCTGTGCATGCGAAGCGCCTTCGTGGTGATTTGTTTGTGCTGCTTGATTGTCGCGAGGAGGATGAGTGGGAGTTTTGCCACATTGACGGCGCAATTCTGGTCCCAATGAGTGGATTGCCATCAGGAGTCTCGGATCTTGAACCACACCGCGGTTCGGAAATCATCGTCTACTGCCACCACGGGGTTCGCAGCCTACGAGTTGCCATGTGGCTCCAACAGCAGGGTTTCAATAGTGCAACCAGCATGTCAGGTGGGATCGAGGAATGGTCACTAAAAATCGATGCCAACGTATCACGATATTGACCGTGTTGGCTCTTAACCGCCTCGCGGGATACGACAAGGATGTAATCCTGAATTTCGAGTAACCGCACCGCTTGGAGTAAGTTCTGGCAACTCGGCGTTCCTCAAAGGCCTAGGAAATGGTTTGCCTGATTCATGAGACGCCACCGCAGTTGCCAGTGCCGCACACTCGACTTGCGGCATAAATAATCTTAAAACAGCAGGATGTTACAAACTTTGACACCCGCAGCTGAACGAACTGTGGCGTCGTGCCGCCGAATGGCGGCCGGGGCGACTGCGCCGCAGACATGGTGTGATTTTCTAATGTTCGCGCTGCTCAAGAATGAATCCTTGGCTGCTGCGGCCATGCAACGGCTTGGGATTTCCGGGGACTCTTTACTGTCACTTCGGCATTCGCCAGCGGCTCTTCAGCAAGCTGCCACTTACTTGCAATCGAATGCCGACACGCATCCGGAGGAATGTGCAACACTTGGGGAGCGGTCAGTCGAGCCGGATGATCCGCTCGTGCTCATTCAGATTATCGACCGTGCGGCATTTTTAGCGCGACGCGATTTCAATGCCGCCGGGATCTCAAGCGCACATTTACTGGTGGCGGTGTTTGAGTCGAATGATTTACTGCGTAATCAGTTGCTAGACAATGGAGTGGACCGGCCCCGGATTGTAGCGGAGCTGAACCTAGAAACCAAAGTAGATGGCCCAATACTGGCGATTGATTTTGATCTGAACTGGTCGGAAAGCCCGGCGGCATTTACCCCGCGGGACCACGCCACAGAGGCACGGCAATCAGATGCCGTGTGGCGAATTTTGGACGCCAATCTGAATCGTGGTCGTGAAGGCCTGCGCGTGCTTGAAGACTACGCGCGATTTAGCCGAAATGATGCCAGTCTCAGCGAACAACTCAAAGCCCTGCGGCACGAACTTGTTTCGACTGAAGCATTATTACCGCAACTCGAATCCTACAAGATGGACCCTGCTTCAACGATTCCAGTCAATCCAGATTTGCTGCTGCATCGCGATACGGCACATGATGTCGGGACCCAGATTTTCAACGCTGCCGAATCAATCCGGAATGATATTTCGGCCGTCGTGATTGCGAATAGTCGCCGCGTTCAAGAAGCTCTGCGTTCGCTTGAAGAGTTTGGAAAACTGATCGCACCGGCATTTTCGCGAAAAGTCAAACAGATTCGGTATCGCAGTTACACGCTGCAGCAGCAACTCTGCAGCATTGCGGATACAATGCGGCCCTCAAACCAGCATGAACATCGCATTCAGAGATTGCACACAGCCGCGTTGTATGTGCTGATCACCGAATCTCTGTGTCGACTTCCGTGGCAACAGGTCGTTGAATCGGCACTCCGCGGCGGCGTGGATGTCCTGCAATTACGTGAAAAACATTTAAGTGATCGCGAACTGCTGCGCCGTGCGAGGTGGCTGGCAGATGCTTGTCGCCATACTGATTGTTTGTGCATCATCAATGATCGTTCCGACGTCGCTGTGGCCGCGAATACCGACGGTGTGCATGTGGGACAGAATGAGTTTTCTGTTGCTGACGCGCGGGCCGTTCTGCGGCAAGATCAGTTGTTGGGCATATCGACGCACACACTTCAGCAGGCTCAAGCGGCCACAATCGATGGAGCGGACTACATCGGTGTCGGTCCGACATTTCCGACTGCAACGAAAATATTTCTAGAATTTCCTGGCTTGCAGTTTGTCACGGAAGTTTCCCGTAACTTGAAAATCCCAGCGTTTGTGATCGGCGGAATCGATCGCGAAAATATCAGGAAAGTGCAGGAGGCAGGAGGGACTAGAGTGGCTTTAGCATCGAGCGTCGTTGGGTCTGAAAATCCGGAAGAGACGGCGAGGCAAGTCAAGCTGCAACTAGGAAAACCGAGCGGAGGATAGCCGCATGGCTCGCGGATTCTAGGATCCACTACCGTTGGTTGGCTCAACTCTCGTCTGGAAATGTGATACGCTCACGTAACAGACGCTTTCCGTGGCGTGTTCCCCCAAAAAAAACCTGCAAATCCCACCAACGAAGCGGTGCAAGCCTGCGTAGAGTACGCAGGAGAAGCCCGGAAATGTGGACAATGTCCGAGTCGGACGCTGAAGAACAAGCAACTGATCCCGAAGATTCATCAGAAAATGGTGAAGTTCCATCGGAGAGTGAAGTGCGCCTAGTTCATGCGGCTCGAAACGGAGATAATGCTGCTTTCGGCGAGTTGGTTCAGCGTTATGAACGTCGAGTTTTCAAAGTCATTCGGCGTTTCATTCCGGATCTTGAAATGGCTACGGATCTTGTGCAGGAATCTTTCCTGCGAGCGTATGAACGCATAGATCAGTTTGACCCTTCTCGACGATTTGGGCCTTGGTTGTTTCGACTCGCGGTAAATTTGACTTATGATCATCTGCGAAAAATTCGTCGACGGGGCAAGTGGGCGTTGTTTACCGACGCCGGGGAAGACCGAGCACCTGATCCGGCGGTTGTTGATCCTCGTAAAAATCTGGATTTGTCGCAGGAGGTTCAGGTGGTGCTCGCGGAGATTCCGGAAGCGTATCGCACCGTGCTAATTTTGCGGGATTTGGAAGGATTTTGCACAGCAGATGTGGCAGCTGTGACGGACCGCAGTGAAGCCACAATTCGTTGGCGATTGGCTGAAGCTCGCAAAATGTTTCGGGAAGCTTGGGAACGGCGTGAACGTCGCGCGGAAAAGACACGTCTGGTGCAGGATGATATATGAAAGAGATCCTTATGGTAACGAATTGTGCGGAAGCAAAACATCTCATTCATCTGGACGTAGGAGATGACCTGCGTGTGGAGGAAGAACTTCAATTGGCAACTCACATGCAACAATGCGGTGATTGCCGCTCGTATCACGCGGACATGTCCCGTTCGATGAATACGCTGCTGACATTGAGGAATGCTCCGGCATTTGACAGCTTGATGGCCACATCGGTGTGGCCACTGCTGTCTCGCGAACTTGCACGCCGCCATACATCACCAAGAGTGGCCCGGAAATTCAATATGCAGGTTGTAGCGTTAAGTGTCTCTGCGTTGTCATTGGCGGTTGTGACTATGGTTCAGAGTTTATCGTCAATGCGGAATGATCAGAATCCGACGGGTGTAGTGCCGGGGCTGACGGTTTCCGAATCGTCAAAGATCCTGCAATTGGAGACGGTCGATGATAACGCAGGTATCGTGCGCGCTCCATTTTACCCTCACGAGGCGATTGGATCGCAGCCGGTTTCGTTTTGAGATGTCTTCACACTGTTAATAGTGTCAGACTGATACGGCAAAGATGGCTGACACTGCCACGTGCGGAACGGCCCTGACCTAGCTAGATTAAACTTCGCAATAGCGCCCACCGTGACTGAGGGCTGAAATCGACAGAATTAATTTGCTCACAACGGCAACTCGGCTTTGATCGATTCGATAGACCTGATGGGGGTTTGTGTGTCACTTAGTGGAGTCATCGTATTTTGGATGCTACATCATTATTGCCGAGTCAGCGGCGCGTTCCAAGAATTCTGGGGTTCCATCAAGTGTCTGCACCGCGTCCCAAAATTTTCCTAACATGCGGCGAAAAGCATTTGCCAATGTTAGTGGTGCAGGCAATCAACTTTGATGTGGTTGTTTCGGGAATCGGCGATTTAGATGCTTCTGAAGCCGTGAACGTTGAATTTACGTCCATGATTTCCACGTTGGCGTTGACAATCCCCGGGAGAATCCATTGGAGGGACGACGGACATTCCCAGACTGAATATGGAATTGTGCTTAACGAAAGCCTGCCTGAAGAGTTTGTCGTGCGTGCAATGAGTTGTTCGCGGAATGGTCTTCGCTTCTCAACCCAAATACCCGGCACATTAAGCTGGCTTGAGCGCAAGGCGA
>Ga0209553_1001291_pt1 | contig 12592 bp, 11 predicted proteins | sample LauGreFBDMM110DN_2_FD_188217 | JGI IMG/M metagenome (GOLD analysis project Ga0209553, IMG submission 188217) | Freshwater lake microbial communities from Lake Michigan, USA - Fa13.BD.MM110.DN (SPAdes) (version 2) | ecosystem: Environmental > Aquatic > Freshwater > Lake | place: Lake Michigan...
AAGTATTCTTTCCCAGTTGCTGCTACCGCTCTTGCGTTTTCTCCAGATGGTAAAAAAATCGTTGTTGGTGGTCATCATGAAATTACAGTTTGGGATGTGGATACTGCTAAATTAGAGAAAAGGATTAATACCCGTGCGCGGCGTGCCATGGCTTTCCTTTTCCTTCCCGATGGTAAACTTGTTGCTGCAGGAGGCCGACCCGGTGAAGAAGGCGATGTAAGGGTCTATGATATCTCTGGTGCGGGAAAAATAACTGATGGCGTTTCGTTCTTGGATGGCGTTGATGATAAAAAAATCATGCTTAAACAGCTTTTGGATACGGATGACGAGGTGCTTTGCCTAGCCCTCAGCAGCGATGGAAAAAAGCTTGCTGCAGGTGGTTGCGATCGTCTTCTACATGTTTGGGATATTGGTTCTGGTATAGAAAATGCAAAGCTAGAGCAGTCCATCGAAAACCATGCAGATTGGGTTTTTTCAGCGTCTTTTTCACCAGACGGAAAGTCAGTCCATCGAAAACCATGCAGATTGGGTTTTTTCAGCGTCTTTTTCACCAGACGGAAAGTTTCTCGCAAGTTCTAGTCGAGATAAAACTGCCAAGGTTTGGAACCTTGCGTCCAAGGAATCTTTAGCAACTTTCCCCGACCATCAAAATTCTGTTTATGGAGTATTTTTTAAGGCGGATGGAAAGAATTGCTATTCTGCAGGAGATGATAAACAACTCAGACTTTTTGGTCTTGAGGGGGAAAGAGCTGGTAAGCAAGTGCGTGTCATTGGCGCTCATACAGGGCAGATTCTTAAAATTGCGGGCAATGATAAAGCTAATCTAATCGCTACGGGAGGTTCAGATAATACCATTAAAACTTGGAATGCAGAATCTGGTGCTGCTGTAAAAACATTTGCAGGTCTAACTGATCAAGTTCTTTCATTGACATTTAATAAAGATGGTTCGTTAGTTGCTGGCGGTGCCTGGAATGGTGAAGTAATAATTTGGAAAACCGCAGATGCAGTTGTAGTCAAAAAAATTGCAATTTCTCCTGGATTACAGACTGCAGGTAAGTAGGAAATTGGTATTCTTTGTATTTTGAGAATCTAATATTTTGGAAGATGTTAATCGCTATCTAAGCTTAGCAACGCTTGATGAGTTCAAGAGTTCTAAGGGCAAAATCCATTATTTTTCTTGGGGTCAAGGCCCGACCATTGTATTTATACATGGTTTAGCTGACTCTAAGGATGCATTTGTTTCCATCTCCAATATTCTTTCCAGCAAGTTTCGTTGTATCGGTTTGGATATTCCCAAAGTAGTGTTGGGAAGTAGTACTAAAGATCAAACTTTGTTAGATGCTTACACCGAATTTATAAAAGACTTCATCGAGAAAAAAGTAAAGTCGCCCGTAGTTCTTTTTGGTTCCTCTTTTGGTTCTACTTTGTCAATAAACCTTGCATCAAAAACTCCTAAGTCTGTTTCAGGTTTAATATTGCAAGGAGGTTTTGTTTATCGCCCTCTTAGTGTGGTTGAGAGGTGCTCTGCTTTTCTTGCCAGCCTTTTCCCTTTCAATGGTGCAACTTTCCCTTACCTTGAATTCGTTATGAAATCACAACATTACCACGCTTTTCATGGTAAACCCTCCTATCGTTGGGATAGATTAGTTGAAAGCGTAGGTAAAGCCTATTTCAGCACCACAGGCAGGCTTGCAGCGTCTATTAACGATATCGACTTAAGGCACAAAGCTTCTGATTTTCGTAAACCTGTACTTTTAATTGACGGTGAGGTTGATCCCCTGATCGGTCCTAATATTCGAAAAACCCTATATGAGGCTTTTCCTGATGGTGAAAAAGTGGTGATTGAAGGGGGTGGGCATTTATTGCCTTACAGTCATCCCGAAGAAATTGCTGCCCATACGGAGCAATTTTTAAATAAAGTATTTCCTAATAATCGGATAGTATCAGAGTAGTAACGCCATTTGATTAATCAGTCTTTATTCAGGAATTTCACATGGGACAGAAGATTCATGTTATTGGGATAGGCAGCGATGGATTATTTGGCCTGACGACCCTGGAAAGGGATATTCTGGCGCAGTGCGAGATTATATTTGGTTCTGAAAATGTACTTCGCTTAGTAGAAAGCCTTAAAGGCGAAAAGCGAAAAACCGGACCTGATCTTCAAGAGTTGTGCGAGTCGCTACAGAAACTTGATGTTGGTAAAATGGTTTCGCTTTTAGTAAGTGGTGACCCGTTGTTTTATGGAGTAGTGCGATATTTATCAGAAAAGATCGGGAAAGATCGCTTTGAAGTTCATCCGCATGTCAGCAGTATGCAAATGGCTTTTGCTCGAGTTAAGGAGAGTTGGGATGATGCCTATCTTACAAGCTTGCAAAACCAATCTTTGGATAAGGTGATCGAGAAAATCAGAGTGTCTGAAACTGTTGGTATATTTACCAACATCGTCGAAAACCCTAGGGAGATTGCAAAGAGATTGCTTGCAAGGGGGATTGATTACTTCAAGGTTTTTGTTTGTGAGAATCTCGGAGGCAAGGACGAGAGGGTTACCCAGGCGGAACTTTCAGAAATCGTTGAAATGGATTTTGATCCACTCAATGTTCTTATTCTTAAACGAAAACCGGGTCGTCCTGATATTCCCGCGACATCATGTACTCCCAGACTTTTTGGGAATCCAGATGATATTTTTGCCCAGAGTAGGCCTAAAACGGGTTTGCTTACCCAATCTGAAATCCGTGCCATTGCTCTTTCAAGGCTTTCCGTAAAGCCGACCAGCGTTGTCTACGATATTGGTGCCGGGTCTGGTTCTGTTTCGATTGAGGCCGCACAACTTTGCTATTCGGGTATGGTCTATGCGATTGAACAGGATGCTGCGGATTACCATTTGATTCTTGCCAATGCAGAAAAAATGGGCATTAGAAACATTAAGGCAATCCATGGCATTGCTCCTGAAGTTTTTCAGGGACTGCCACGGCCTGACGCCATCTTTGTAGGAGGAATAGGCAAGGAAGTAACTGGGTTGCTGGATGCAGCTTTTGAAACGCTAGTTCCCCAAGGTAGAATGGTTGTAAATGTTGGTTCAGTAGAAAACTTGTATGTTTGTGTAAATACAATGCGGAAAATTGATCCTGAATTTGAAGTGCTGATGGTTCAGATTTCCCGGGGTTTAAATCAATACGGGTCACTTAGATTTGAGGCGATAAATCCTTCTTATTTACTTACAGCAGTTAAACATTGATGTGATTAGTTTTGTTTACCAACCCATTGAACATGAACTTGTCTGGTTCTGGGGCCATCAAATTCACATAAAAAAATGCCCTGCCATTGACCAAGGATAATTTTTCCTTCTTCCACGATTACATGAGACGAGTTTCCAAACAACCCTGTTTTAATATGGCTGTCGCTGTTACCCTCCCCGTGTAGGAACTTAGCGAGATTTTTTGGGATCGATTTCTCAAGCCAATGTAGTGTGTCATGAATAACATCGGGGTCCCAGCACTCGTTGATTGTCAAACCTGCTGTGGTGTGTGGGCAAAAAATCACACCAATTCCCGACCTGATTGCGCTTTTCTTGAGGCTTGATTCCACTAGGCGGGTTATATTTACAAATTCACAGCGGTTCTGGGTGAAAATTTCAATAGTATCCATACTTCTTGGCCTCGCATTTTTAATGCCAAAACTGATAATATCTCTTATCTTATAGAATTCTTTATTTGACTTGAGGTCTTGCATGATTGCAAAAATTAAAGCGCTTTGCTTTTTCGTTTTAGCTATAGCGTGCGTTTTATATGCACCTAATCTGGATGCCCAAAACTCTTCCTTGCCCCAACCCATTATTGTTCTCCTTAATAAAGCCATTGAGGCGCATGGCGGGTATACTAAGCTTTCTACCCATAGGGCCGACCGTGTGAAAATGAAAGGCTCGATTCAGTTTGCTGGAGTGGATGCTACATTTAAAGGTGAAACAACCGTTCAACTACCTGACCAGATGAAAACTGTTCAGGAAATTACGGTTAAAGGTAAATCTTTTAATGTGATCCAAGTGTTTGATAAAGATAAAGTCTTGGTTAATTTAAATGGGCAACCTCAAAAAGCTGAAGAGGCTATAGCGGTACAAATTAAAGAAACAATGCGCCTTGCGAAAATCATCAGGCTAGTACCCCTGTTGACAGGTAAAGAATTTGAAATAACTGACCTTGGATTTATTAAAGCTGGAGAATTGGCCCTGCATGGCATCAAAGTAAAAGAAGTTTCCAAGCCTGATATCCTTTTGTTTTTTGATAGGCAAACAGGCCTTCTCGTGAAAACCGAACAAATTAGGGAATTTGAAAATAACAAAGTGGTTCAGGAAGATTATTTCTCAGACTTCAGGGATCTAGGTGGTTTTAAAAGACCTGTTAAAATTCAGTCATTTAGAAATGGGAAAAAAATTCTTGATGCAGAACTAGTCGAAGTAAGATATTTTGAAAAACTGCCTTCAGAAGACTTTAAACCATAACGCATTAACCAAACAGCAGAAGGTATTATGAAGCCTGGTAATTACTATGTTAGAAAACAAGATGCTGGTATCCAACTATTGGCATGGCTGAAAGTTTCGCTGAAGCTTGATGGGGGATCCTGCAACCAGTTAATAGCAGCAGGTTGCATCTTTATCGATAAGAAGCAGGTGAGAGACCCGAAATTGCAGCTTAAGGGTGGGGCTCGGGTATTCTTGAAACCCTCCCCTAAACCTTTGAAAACCAATAAGAAAAAAGCAGAAGCCCGTGTAGTTGTTGCTATGCCGGAAATTATTTACTTTGATGATGATATCGCCATTGTTGAAAAACCCAGTGGCCTTACCACGGTACATCACGATAAGAAAAAAGCAGAAGCCCGTGTAGTTATTGCTATGCCGGAAATTATTTACTTTGATGATGATATCGCCATTGTTGAAAAACCCAGTGGCCTTACCACGGTACATCACGCCCAAGATAAAAAAGAATTTTCAGAGAGAGACCGCAAGTTTTTGCCTTCTACTTTGCAGGATATCCTGCCCGATATTCTTTCTGTTCATACAAAAAAAAAGGTGCCTTTTGTTCGCGCCGTTCATCGCTTAGATAAAGAAACGAGTGGAGTTTTGGTCTTTTCTTTGAATAAAAAAGCTGAAAGTTCCCTTGGTAAGCAAATGAGAGAGAAAAAATTCACCAGACGCTATATTGCTTTGGTTCGTGGTCAAATTGAAAACCAAGAAATCCGCTCAATTCTTGTTCGCGATCGGGGTGACGGTCGCAGGGGCAGTTCATTAAAAGATCCGGATGGCGAGTTGGCAGTTACCCATGTCAAAAAAATAGAATCTCTTGGAGATATTTCTGTTGTTGAATGTGAGTTAGAAACAGGAAGAACCCATCAAGTACGCATACATTTGGGGGAATCAAATGCCCCGTTATGTGGCGAAAAGATTTATGATAGGCCAATAAACGGCCGCCCTAAGCCAGATCCAAGCGGGATCGATCGAATTGCGCTAGGCCAATAAACGGCCGCCCTAAGCCAGATCCAAGTGGGATCGATCGAATTGCGTTACATGCATGTTATTTAAGTTTAGAACATCCTACGAGTGGAAAAGTTATGAGTTGGAAAAGTTCAATTCCGCATGATATGCAAGGAGTGATTGAAAGGTTTAGGGAAAAAAATAAAGCCCCGGAATAAATCCAGGGCTTCATTTTTAGAATTACAACTCTATGGTTTTGGAGTTGGAACTGGGACTGGAGTTGGAACTGTACTCGACTTTATTGAAATTGGATTCACATCCATGGTTTCAACAAAGGTATCCTGAGTTTGTTCAAGATCAATCTTGGTTTTCTGCCCACCGATATCAACGGTAAGATCACCAGTAATCTTAAGGCTCATACTCGAGCGATCAATTCTACCCTTCGCTGCATCAAAAAAAATAAGACCGTTTGATGAAGATGTTTTGATATTTGCGGCATCTATTTTGAAGGGCAATCCGCCAGCATTGCTAGAAACTGGCTTTGTATAAACCAATTCTGCCTTAACTGAAATCTTGTCCATTTTCTTTTCGTCTTGTCCTTCATAGGTGTAGGTATAGGCGTTGTCGTACTTCCCAATTGGTCCCATATCAAGGGAGGTTGTACGCTTCCAAGTACCTTTTTCCTTGTCACCTTTGGTAACTTCGATATTAGGAATTGCGCCAAAAGTAGGTTCAGCCATCTCTACCATGGTTTTTTCGCTAAGGATCTTATCAAGCAAAGGTTGCATCTGTGGGTTTGAATTAATCAATTTTTTGACGAATTCTTCGCGGCCTGCGATTTTTGTAACTTTCATATCCTTGGTGTTGATGGTTACTAAAAATTCAGTTCCAACCAAGGCTTTGAAGAAATCAGACAATGGTGTTGTTGATGCAGATTCCTTAGTGGAATCATGCTGAACTTTGGTTCCACCAATATCAATGTTTAAAATGACGCCTTCAATTTTTTGCTTAAGTTCCCAATTGTCGCCGTCTTGCTTGACAGGAGTCCAACTGAAATAAAAGGTTTGGTTTTGTTCCTGATTGATGTCGGTACCACTTACCTTCATTTTTTGAACGGTTTTAGTAACCACCTTTTGATAAAAGGTTTTTTCCTTTTCAAATTTCCATTTAATTGTTGATTTTTCTTGGGCCCCTAACGAAGGGATAACCAAAGCAACAAAAACAAATCCAACTACCCATCTCATACTCGACATCGAGAATCCTCCAAAAAGTAAGAAACTAATCCACTTAAATGATGTTCGTGGAAGTATATATACAGTATTCTCATCTACAGCAAAATATCATACAAGAAATTCTATGGTTTTTGAATATTTCTGGTAAATATTTGGAATAACTTAAGGAAAGTAAGAATGAATCTGTTAACCACGCTGTCAAATTCATTAATGCAGGGTTTTTTTCCAAATGGATGGGATTTAGGCAAAATAGATGGTCTTGCAGAGGTTTCTGGGTCTGATTTAGTGTCTAAAAAGAGTTGGTGGAACCCTGAATTCAAGCCAATCCCCTGTCAAAATCTAGGCGATTTTGATGTGTATATGGGGCATGAAATAGCTCTTGAAATTTCGAACTCACGAAAAAATGGGCGTGAAATTGCCATGATTTTGCCTGTTGGCCCTATGGGTATGTACCGTTGGGCTGTTTATTTTTTAAACCAATGGGATGTGAACTGCTCGCATGTGCATGGATTTAACATGGATGAATGGTCCGATGCTGAAGGAAATACTCTGCCTTCTGATAATTCCGGGGCATTTCAATTTGCAATGGAAAAAGCGTTTTATGGCCCGTTAGGTAAACTTACGGTGCCCAAAAATCAGCGAAACTTTGCTTTAAAAAATAATCTCCCATCCTATGCCGAGAAAATAAAAGCTCTTAAAACCAAAGGTGCCAAACTTATTACAGTCTTTGGTATTGGCCGTGTTTGTCATATTGCGTTTTGGGAACCACATTTCGCTGCTGAATTTGATTCCGTTGAACAGTGGAAACTGCAAACCCACCGTTTAGGTGCCAAACTTCACCCATTAACCATTGAACAAAATGCTCTGACAAGTTTTAAAAGTAGAACGACATTAGTGCCTGCGTTTGCCAATACGATTGGGCCAGGTTTATTCTTGCAGTCAGATAGTATTATTGGGGGTTGTGATGGTACTTTTGGCAGGGGAATGCAATGGCAGGGCCTTTCATTGAGAATGAGTTTGCTGCATGAACCAACGCCATGGATACCAAGTTCGTTTATGCCCACTTTGCCCGGGAAGTTGTTTTTCTTGAACGAATTAGCAGAACCCTTGGTTGCTGATTGCAATTAAATTGGTTTTAATGAGTTGAGAATCACATGCACTACTATGTCAATTTCCTCGGTTTTAAGGGTTCGTAAATCTAAAACGATTTTGTCCTCTTTTATCCGGGTAAATAGGGAAGGTTCAGCGGTTCTAAGTTTGTGAGATAAAGATTGTGTATCGAGATTGGGAGCTGAGAAATCGACCACCCAAGTAGGCATTTGCTGATCTGGTAAAGTTCCGCCTCCTGCAAAACCTTCACTGATTTTAGCTTCAACCTTATCGCACAAGCCGATTTGCTTTAATTTGGTTTCTAATTGAATAGCTTTTTCGTGTAGTTCATCCATGGAAACAGAGAGCATTTTCAAGGTGGGAATTTTCTGGCTTACCGTGCTTGAATTTAGATGAAGCAATAAGGTTTGTTCGAGTGCAGCAAGGTTCATTTTGTCGAGTCTGAAAGCTCGCATCAGTGGGTCGCTTTCAATCTTATCAACCCATTCTTTTTTACCTGCGATAATTCCAGCTTGAGGGCCACCTAAAAGTTTATCTCCACTGAAAAGCGTCAAGTCTGCCCCAAGTGAAATACTTGTAACAGGGTTAGGTTCCTCATCAAAACCCTTGCAATTAAGCGGTATTACCGCCCCGCTGCCTGCATCGTCAATAACGGGGATGTTGTGCTTTTTTCCAAGCTCAATTAGTTCTTCAATGGTTACGGATTGCGTGAAACCATTGATTTTGTAATTGCTGGTATGAACTCTGATTAGGGCGCCTGTGTTTGGCCCAATTGCAGATTCATAATCTTTGATTCGGGTGATATTGGTGGAGCCCACTTCCCTCATAATGGCGTTGCTGACTTTCATGATTTCTGGAAGTCGGAAGCTCCCGCCTATTTCAATTAATTGGCCCCGGGAAATAATCACTTCTTTATTTTCAGCAACAGATTTTAAGACGATTATAGTTGCAGCTGCACAATTATTTACAACCGTGGCAGATTGGCACTTAAGTAACTTGCATATCCATTCTCTTACAGAATCCTGCCTGGAAGATCGCTTTCCTGTTTCGATATCTACTTCAAGATTGATATAGCCAGAGGCAGCCAGGTACGCAGCTTTCGCAGCTTCTTCTGCCATAGGTGAACGGCCCAGATTAGTGTGTAAAACAATGCCAGTTGCATTGATAACTTTTCTTAGTTTTGGTTTGAAATGCAAAGTCAATCGATTGCAAACGGCCAAGCCAATGGATTCGGGTGAGGTATTTAAGGGTGGAGAGTTATCTTTGCTTAATGAGTTTCGAAGTTCATCGAGATAAAGCCTGATTTCTGAAACGACATTTTCTTGACCCAGAGTAAGGGTAAGATCATGAATAGCCTTGATTTTAAGGATAACATGAACAGCAGGCAGGCTTCGAAAATTATTATTGGTCATGTTCTAAGTTTTCTTGAGGGGTTTTTAACTGCTTTAAGGGAGGGTACCTAAGGTCGCCTTCCCTTCTAGTTGTTCCGATCTTATCGAGATGTTCGCAGAAAGGCACTGCATATTTTCGCGAAGTTTTTAACAAATCTCTTATTTCCGCAACAGTCAAACCTTTGCCATTTTCAAGTGCGTTTGAAACTAAGCAACGCATTTCTTGTTCAACATCGTAGTCAAGGTATAAGTCGTCTTGCAAGCAGACTAATTTTCCCTCTTGAACGCTAAGGTTAAAGAGTTCTTGCAGTTGGATTTTCTGCCCTCCAAGGTGATTGATGAAATCTTCCATGGGTGGAGGTGCAAACTTTGCCTCGCGATAAGTTGAGTGGATTTTCTCGAGAAGTTTTCTTTGGTTGTTTGATAACTTAGGTTTGAAAGCTGTTAACCCAATTCGCCTTTTGTTGCCAGTGAGGATTTTTTGTGCAATCATCTGGTCAATCAAATCCTGAACTAGTGCATCATCAGCGACATAGGCTAATTCGCTGGTAACGCGCTGGCGTTCGTGTGTTGATATCAATGGGTTTTCTGCGTGGAGAGATTCTAGGATAGTGGTTGTTTTGGTTTTTAAATCAATGATCAATTGATTGTCGATTATTTTTTTTCTTCCTGTCGAGGTGTTGATTTCAAAAAGTGCTCCATCTTCTAAACCTAGTTTTAATTGCTCGTTGATTGCACTCGGATCAATACCAGTGAAAAGAGGCAATGATTCTTCATTGATTCCTTTGAAACCTGCAAACCAAGCTGCAGCTTTTAGCTTTAATACATCTACCCCTGAAGCAAGATCGTTAAGCATTTGAATAGAGTGAGAATGCCTTCTGCGGATTTTACCTGCAGTTGGCTGGATAACATTTCCTCCGCCAAGGGTTGCGGTTGCTGAACTATTTCGGATTACAAAAGGTTGGCCCCAGGAAGCGGTTATTGGTTCTTTTAAAAACAATTGCGCAAGGCCTGGTTTCCCAGGTGCAATTGCATCGTCTTCCAATATGGATAAGGTTCCTAGAATTTCGGAAGTTCCTAGATGAAGCCTGACGGGTAATCGATGCTTCAAGGGTTTTTTTCTTTCTTTTGCGCAGTGCAAAACGACTGAAATTATTTTAGCAGGGAACAAATACCCAGGCGTTGCAAGTTCCTGACCCCTTACTACTTCATGGTGATCGATTCCAGCCAAATTGATGGCACAGCGCTGCCCCTCGGAAGATTGTTTGATATTTTTTGCGTGAGATTGCAAAGATCGAACCCGTACAGTTTTTCTATCCGGGAAAAGCTCTAATTCGTCGCCCTCACTTACTTTACCCGTATATACAGTCCCGGTTACAACCGCTCCATAGCCGTGAACTGCAAATGACCTATCAATGGGCAATCGGAAAAAGTGCTGTTCTTTTTTTGCTTCAATACCTGCGCAAATCTCTGTGATTTTGGTTTTAAGTTCAGCAATACCTTTGCCAGTGGTTGCTGAGGTTTGAATAATTGGGGCATTTTCAAATGCTGACCCCTCGAGTAATTCGCGGATTTCCATTTCCACGACTTCGAGTGTGTGATTTTGGTTTTAAGTTCAGCAATACCTTTGCCCGTGGTTGCTGAGGTTTGAATAATTGGGGCATTTTCAAATGCTGACCCCTCAAGTAATTCGCGGATTTCCATTTCCACGACTTCGAGTGTATCGGAATCCCCAAGGTCACATTTGGTTAAAGCTACAAGTCCATGTTTGATCTTTAAAAATTTAAGTATTTCAAGATGTTCTCTTGTTTGTGGCATAACTGAATCATCGGCTGCAACAATTAAAAGGGCGATATCAAAACCAGTGGCACCAGCCAGCATGTTCTTGATGAATTTTTCATGACCTGGAACATCAATAATTCCAATTCGATAGCCCGGAAGATCAAGATTTGCAAAGCCCAGATCAATGGTGATACCCCGCGCTTTTTCTTCTGGTAATCGATCGCAATCAATTCCAGTAAGTGCCTTTACAAGGCTGGTTTTGCCATGATCAATATGGCCCGCAGTTCCTAGTATCAGATCTCTCTTTAGCATATTTTCCTTACAATTACTGTTTTAAGCTTGCAAGATACTCCACTAAATCCCTAAGTTCATACCTGCTTAATTGCTTGTAAAGATCAGCGGGCATTGCGGATTTACCCGCTTTCTTTTCGTCGATGTCGGTTTTTTTTACGGTGATCAACTTTCCCTCAAAATCCATCAGGACAAGTTCATTTGGTTTGTCTTGTTTTAAAATACCAGTCACTGTTTTGCCATTTGACAGCACTAACAACAACGATTCAAATCCTTTAGCAATGTTTTTTTCAGGCAAAATAAGCGACTCAAGCAGGTATTCGCGTTTCTGTTTGCTTCCTATGCCGTTGAGTTCTGGACCAACATCACCGCCCTGCCCTTCAACTTTATGGCATCGAAGGCAAGCGACGGCAATTTTCTGAAAGAAAACATTTTTTCCTGCTTCTTTGTCTCCACCTTCAAGTGCAAAAGCCATGGCGTTAGGCTTGGAAATATCATCTTGAATTAAGTTTTTAGATTCTCCAATCCCAGCTTTTAGGCCTGCCTCTGCAATTTCAAGAAGAATGCCTGGTTGAGTTTTTCCCGAAGTGGCATCTTGAACCAAACCTTTAAGCTTGTCTTTTGATGAAGGGCTTTTACTTTCTCCAAGAATTCCAATAAGGGCTTGCTGTTCTTTTAATGATCCCTTTTTGAAGATCGTTTCCGCAGATTTTTCAGGGTAGTCTGGTTGAAGATGCGAATAAACACGAATGGCCTCGGCCCGTACGAGGTCTGAGGCATCGGCTAAAGCGGCTTCAGCAAGAGATTTGGTTTCCGGGGCCTTCAAGGAATTGAGGGCTTTAAGCGAATCTGCTCTAAACTTTCCCTCAAGGGAATTGTTTTTCAACGATGTGATTAATTCTGGAATGATCTCATTTATTTTTAGAGCTGCTGCTACTCGGATTGTTTCTTTGCTGATTTTAATATCTGCACCAAGAAGTGCGGGCAGGTTGGTTTTTAACGCATTAATCGCATCGGCTGTATTTGCAGCCTTTGTTGGTCGAGCTAACCCTGTAATAAAATCTCTTTTACCCTCATCGCCCCATTTTTCAAGATATTCTAAAGCTTCCATACGGATTTCATTAGGTGTTTGCTGTTTTGCTGCAAGCTTTGCGATTTCGATTGCGTTTTGGTTTGTTCCTATTCTTCGATTTGCAGCCAGAACTCTTCGGAGATTATGAGTTGTTTTTGTATTACCTAGGGTTATCGTTTGCGCTAAATCGGTTAAAGATTTTGCAATAGGGATATCGTAGATTGCACGCGCAGCCTCATCTGCTATTTCT
>Ga0209553_1001297_pt1 | contig 12536 bp, 10 predicted proteins | sample LauGreFBDMM110DN_2_FD_188217 | JGI IMG/M metagenome (GOLD analysis project Ga0209553, IMG submission 188217) | Freshwater lake microbial communities from Lake Michigan, USA - Fa13.BD.MM110.DN (SPAdes) (version 2) | ecosystem: Environmental > Aquatic > Freshwater > Lake | place: Lake Michigan...
TATTTCCGTTATCCCTTATGTTTTATCAGGGGTATCGGCCAATTACGAGACAAAGAATCCGGCGATTTTTAGAAATCAAATAGGGGGCGATATTAAAGTGTCCATAAGTTCAAGTATGAATTTGGACATGACGTTAAATCCTGATTTTTCACAGGTGGATGTGGATCGCCAACAAACCAACTTGGATCGGTTTGAATTATTTTATCCTGAAAAAAGGCAGTTTTTTATTGAGAATTCGGATTTGTTTGATGGTTTTGGAACGGAAAATATTCGTCCATTTTTTTCAAGGAGAATTGGCCTAGCATTGAATCCTAAAACTGGTATTTATGATCAAACCCCCATTACCTACGGGGCCCGTTTGAGTGGTAAGTTGACAAATGACTGGCGCATCGGAGTATTGAATGTGCAATCCGAGCGAATAGAGGCTAAAGGGGTTCCTACTCAAAATTATTCCATGGTGGCATTTCAGCGTAAATTATTTGCTCGTTCTAATGTGGGCGTTTTTATGATCAATAAGCAATCGTTTATTGACACAGACTTACAAAAACAGAATGGCTTTTTGGAATACAATCGCAATATTGGTGTGGAATATAATCTAGCGTCTGCGAATAATTTTTGGACCGGTAAAATTTTCTATTATGGTTCCTTGACCCCTCAAAATAAGGATGAGAATTTTTCTCATGCCGCATCCCTAGCCTACCAAGATAATAACTGGATTGTTAGTTGGAAACACCAATGGGTAGGGGCCAATTATAACCCTGAAGTGGGATATGTGCCCCGGGTGAATTATACATTTATCAATCCTGAGTTGGGCAAAATATTTTATCCAAAGAATAAATCTTCCAAACTATTTTACGTAACTCTTAGGACTACTTCCATGAACTATTGGAATAACCAGGGAGTCAAAACAGATAACACAACGTATGTGGCTATGGAGGGTAAGCTTAAAGACCAATCAAGTTTTGGTACTTTTCTTTCGTATGATTATGTCAAACTTTTGTATGATTTTGATGCCACTCGAATGGGCAATACTGCCTTGAAAAAAGGCACGGAACATGCATGGAACGCACTTAATTTTTTATACAAATCATCCCCTATTAAATTGTTGACCTATTCGACCACCGCTAGATTTGGGGGTTATTATGGCGATGGTTGGCGTACAGGCATAACCGGTGAATTAGGCTACCGGTTCCAGCCTTTTGGAAGTATTTCAATGGCCCTAGATTACAATGATATTCAAGATGTTCTAATTCCGGGCACCGACGTGGCGACGGCAAAAAAAGTGTCTTCTCAGTTTTGGATTATTCGTCCTAAAATTGACATCACTTTTTCAAATAAATTATTTTTTGCCACCTTTTTCCAGTTGAACCAACAAACGAAAAACGTCAATTTAAATGCTAGATTACAGTGGCGCTATAAGCCTGCTTCAGATTTGTTTTTAGTATATACGGATAATTATTTTCCAGAAATTTTTCAAATTCGTAACCGTGCATTGGTGTTAAAATTAAATTATTGGCTTAATTTGTAAAACTATTTTTAAACAGAAATCATGAAAAAATTATTCGTTATTTTAACTTGCCTAATAGGCTTTGGTGCCATTGCACAAACTCCAGTTCCTTCTCCGCCCGCAGTGGTTGTTCAAAAAGTGGGAAATACAGAGGTGATGATTAAATATGCACAACCTGCAGTTAAGGGCAGGTTGGTTTTTGGAACAAAAGCTCAGAAGGCATTAGTTCCTTTTGGGGAAGTTTGGAGAACAGGGGCCAACGAATCGACCACCATTGAATTTTCAAACGATGTGACGGTTCAAGGTAAGAAATTAGCTAAAGGCATTTATTCTTTGTTGACGATTCCCGGAGAAACGGATTGGACGATCATTTTCAATAAGGAAGCTAAAATGTGGGGCCATTATACCTACAAAGCTGAAAAGGATATTTTGCGCGTCATGGCAAAACCAAGTGAGCACAAAATGTCTGAAAGATTTACCATTGGGGTTTCGGCTACGGGCCAAGTAACCTTAGACTGGGACAAGACTTCTGTTTCATTTTACGTGAAATAAAGGCTTTAGAAATAAATAAAAGGCGGTTCTTGATGAATCGCTTTTTTTATGCTTTTTGATTTGAAATGCAGGTTTCATTGGCTATTTTTACCCTCATAAGCTTACGTCACGTTAAAATTTGTTTTTTATGAAAAAAGTATTGATTGCAGAAGATAGTTCAGTGATTCAAAATTTGGCTAAAAAGATTTTAGAATTTCAGAATTTTGAGATTCATGCGGTGAAAAATGGCCAACAAGTTTTAGACGAATTAGCCAAAGCTGATTTTGATATTATTTTATTAGATATCAATATGCCCGTGATGGATGGTATGGAATGTGCAAGGGCAGTACGCGCTTTAGTTGACGCAAGCAAATCTAAAATCCCTATGATTGCGATTACTGGAAATGCAAGAAATTACTCAATGGCAGAATTTAAAGAGGCGGGCTTCAATGATTTTTTAGCTAAGCCATTAAACTTTGACGCTTTGGTTTCTCAAGTGAAAGCTTTAACGGAGTAATTGTATGTTCCCTATACAAGTGACGTTTTTAGGAACGGGAACTTCTCAGGGGATTCCGATGATTGCCTGCGATTGTGAAGTCTGCAGGTCCAATGACCCGCGTGATAAACGATTGAGAGTTTCCATTCATGTAGAAACTCAAGGCAAAAGTTTTATCATTGACACCGGTCCTGATTTTCGCCAACAAATTCTTAGGGAAGGAATTAAGCACGTAGATGCGGTCATTTATACCCATGAACATAAGGATCATACCGCGGGTATGGACGACATTCGTGGGTTTAATTATGTGCAAAAATCTTCAATTCCTTTATATGGGCAGAAAAACGTGATAGACCAATTAAAACGCGAATTTGCCTACGCTTTTGACGAAAATAAATATCCGGGTGTTCCGGAAATTGAGGTACATTATATTGAAAATAAACCCTTTGAAATAGAAGGCGTTTCCATTATTCCCATAAAAGTTCGCCACTACTTCATCGATATTTTAGGTTTCCGTTTTGGAGACTTTACCTACATCACAGATGCTAATTTTATTTCAGACGAAGAATTAGAAAAAGCAAAAGGATCCAAAATTTTGGTGATTAATGCCTTGCGAAAAACATCTCATGTATCGCATTTCAACTTGGCAGAAGCCTTAGAGGTAATTGAAAAAATTAAGCCCGAAAGGGCTTATATAACGCATTTAAGCCACATGATGGGCTTGCATGCCGAGGTGCAAGCTGAGCTGCCTGAGCATGTTTTTTTAGCTCAGGATGGTTTAAAAATAACAATTTAATTTGATGGGACAAAAGGCTGTATTATTTGACATGGACGGGGTGGTGATTGACAATTTACCGTACCACGTTGATGCTTGGTTATTGTATTGTGAACGCCATGGGATCCACTTAACTCGAGAAATTTTTTATAAAGACCTCAACGGATTGAATTCCAAGGATACGTTTGAGTGGCTTTTAAAACGCGAAATCAGCAAGGAAGAAATCAATGAATTTGAAGAGGAGAAGGAACAGATTTATAGGGGTTTTTATAAGCCTTTTTTAGCGCCAGCCCCCGGTTTAATGAATTTTTTAACCTTGCTAAAAGCGTATGGAATAAAGGCGGCTTTGGGAACTTCTGCTGGATCTGGAAATATTGACTTTATTTTAGATGGCCTAGGTATTCGGTCCCATTTTGATGCGGTCATAGGCGGGGCTGAAGTGAAAAAGGGAAAACCAGATCCAGAAATTTATGTACGTGCAGCAGGAATGATTAATGTAAGTCCTGAAAATTGTTGGGTTATTGAAGATTCGCTTCAGGGAGTTGAAGCGGGTTTATCTGCCGGGATGAAGGTGGTAGGAATCACTACTTCGCATACCTCGGAGGAATTATCCCATACACATATGACGAGTCCTAATTTTGTCGACTTATTTGAAAAAATGTTTTAAAATTTTATATTTTCAACAAATTAAATCAAAGATAATGCGCGTTTTTTTATTGGTTAATTTATTGGTCTTCAGTCTTTTTAATAGCCTTTTTGCGCAGAAATTAAAAATGGAGATGAAGCCGGGCGAAATGATCGAGGAGTATACGCCTGAAAAATCGGGGATTATCCGTAAACTTCCTGAGGGTTATTATGATAAAACCTTAGCTCAAATCCTTGAAAAAGCGAGCAAGAAATCATTGGCAACTAATGTACCCACTGTCAGTACGAGTGAGGTTATTGTCACCTACGAAGTGCCTCCCCCAGCAAATGTCAAAGCTGTTTTTGAGCAGGCAGCGGCTACTTGGGCTAATTATTTAAAGTCTGATATACCGATTCGTATTTATGTAAAATGGCGTCCTTTGGCTACAGGCATATTAGGCAGTGCGGGGGCTTATTCGAGTGTTAGAAATTTTGTGGGGGCTAATAAGTTAAACACTTGGTATCCCATCGCGTTGGCTGAAAAGATGGCTCATGCTAATTTTAATGGAACGGAATCCGATATTTTAGCCACTTTTAATTCTGATTTTCCGGATTGGTTTATAGGGACGAATGGGGTGCCGACAAGCAATCAAATAGATTTATATTCAGTGGTGCTCCATGAAATGGGCCACGGTCTTGGGTTTATTGGCCAAATTCAAGCCGATATAACGTCTAACTCTACGAGCCTCGCTACAGCAGGGTATGGATATCCAGGGATATTTGACCAATTTATTTTTGATAGTAAAAATAAGCAGCTTGTTGACACACTAATCTATAAGAATAACTCCAATCAAATATTTAAACAGATTATTTCGGATAGTTTATTCTTTTCTTCCAGTGCTGTTTTGAGAAACAATGCTGGTGTATCGGCGCGACTCTATGCTCCTAAACCTACTGAACGCTTTCCGACAAATCCAATGGGATATATGGAGGGATCTAGTGTCTATCACGTAGACCAAAGCACCTACCCTCCTGGGAATTTAAATGCCTTGATGACGCCACAAATTGCAAGGGGTGAGATCACGGCCCAATTGGGACCTATTGTCAAAGGTTTATTCAATGATATAGGCTGGTATTCTTCCAATATCATCGATGCGGAACTAAGGGACACGGAAGAAAGCGAAGTGCTTTTTACGGCCAAAGTATATTCGGATACACTTTGGGATGAGAAATCATTGAAGCTTATGTACTCGATTGACAAAAGTATTTTATCGGCGACTCCGGTGACTAGTTTTACCAAGAAGGGGGCTAATACCTATTCTTACTTGCTCAGTTTGCCTAAGTCGACGGCCAATCGGAAAGTTTCCTATTATTGGACTGCGAATGAATTGTCTGGTAAAAAATTTACTTCACCGGCTGAAGCTCCTGTCATTGCAGGTACAAAATTTGGGAGTTACAACGAATTTGTCATAGGGGTGGATACGGTTAAGCCAATCGTCGTGTATTCAAATCCTATAAAGTACATATTTACTTCTCAGACCAATATTCCTTTGCCTACTTTATTGGCCCAAGATAATATAGGAATTGATACCATTTACATGGAATATGCGATCAATGGCGCTGTATTAAAAGGACAAGGCTTTAAAAAGCTTACCGGAGATACTTATTCCTATTCTAATGCTTTTAATTTTTTAGCGGGCACGTTGAAATCGGGCGATGTAGTGAAATACAGGATCGTGGTCAGGGATAAAGCTAAAATCGCTAATGTGGTCAATTTACCCGCTAGTGGTTTTTATGAATTTAAGGTCTTGGGGATTTTAGCATCTACTATTTCCTATGTATCCAATTTTGACCTAGCGCCTAGTTCGGACTTTTATTTGAAGGGATTTGATATCAGCCAGCCCAACGGCTTTAGTTCTCCGAGTTTAAATTCTGCCCACCCCTATGCGGATGGCTCCGAGGAATCCTATGATGGTGGAGGTGGATCAGACAAATTCACAAACAATGATGCGCTATTATTAAAACCCATTATTATTCGATCTGATACCGCAAAAATCTATTTTGACGAAGTGGCTTTAGTGGAGCCTGGAGATAAAGGAGAGGCTTTTTTAAATGTGGACGGGACGATTAACCGAAGTTTTTTCGACTATGTGATTGTTCAGGGATCCAGTGATTTGGGTAAAACATGGTCTAATTTTTCGAATGGTTGGGATGCAAATTCAATCTCAATTTGGCAAAACGCATGGAATTCTAAGACAGATAAGGATGGTAATTCGACCGCTACAGGTAGCCCATCTTTGTTGAAAAAACGCGAGATAGATATGTTGGCCTCAGGTAAATTTAAGCCGGGAGACCAAGTCATTATCCGATTTAGATTACATGCAGATGTAGGGGCTCACGGTTGGGGTTGGTGGATCGACAACTTAAACATTCAAGGGGCCAGTACCATCAGTAACCCGATTTTGGCTATTGAACCTGGTACAGATATCAGAGATTTACAGGTTTCTCCTAACCCAACCAGCGGTCTTTTGTTAATCCAGATGCCATTGTTGGCGGATGGAAATAAAGAAGTAAATATTGTGTTTTCAGATATGATGGGAAAAATGCTTATATCAAAAAAATATCAATTAACTGGAAACTTGTTTAAGGAAGAGTTGGATTTATCTGCTTTAGCTCAAGGGACGTATTTATTACATGTGCAAACAGGAGATAAATTAATTAGTAGAAAAATTGTACTCATTAAATAATGGGTTTTTATTAAATTGCATTCCGATTTATACGGGTTGGTTCATTAAATAATTTTTTATGTCTTGGTTTTCAAGAAAAGATAAAGGGATTCAAACCCCCACAGAATTTAAGCGCGAGGCACCAGATGGGTTGTGGTATCAATGTCCGTCTTGTAAAAAGGCGATACATACGAGAGAGCATCGTTTGTTTGCTTATACGTGTTCTAGTTGCAATTACCATGAGAAGATAGGGTCGCAGGAGTATTTTGAATTGCTTTTTGACATGACCAAATACACCGAATTGGATGCTCAAATGGGATCTGGGGATCCACTTTCCTTCGTAGATACTAAAAAATATACAGACCGAGTGGCTTCCACGGAATTAAAAAGTGGATTGAAAGATGCGGTTCGTTCCGCTTATGGAGAAATGAATGGAAGTGCTATTACCATTGCTGCCATGGATTTTAGTTTTATCGGTGGTTCGATGGGCTCAGTGGTAGGAGAGAAAATTTCCCGTGCGATTGATCATTCCCTTAAAACAAGGAGTCCTTTTTTAATGATCTCAAGATCGGGTGGTGCACGTATGATGGAGGCTGGATTTTCATTAATGCAAATGGCTAAAACTTCTGCTCGATTGGCTTTGTTGGCCGAAGCAAAAATCCCCTATATTTCATTATTAACCGACCCTACAACAGGAGGAGTGACAGCTTCTTATGCGATGTTAGGCGATTTTAATATCGCTGAACCTGGAGCTTTAATTGGCTTCGCTGGTCCACGTGTGATTCGTGAAACGATTGGCAAGGACTTACCCAAAGGTTTTCAAAGCTCAGACTTTGTCTTGGACCATGGATTTTTAGATTTCATTGTGGACCGTAAGGACCTGAAAGATAAGTTGAGCGCCTTGCTTACCATGCTAAAATAGATATTCGCAATAGGCTAATATCCTGTTTTGAACATAAATAAAAAACCCTTTGCAAGTTATGCAAAGGGTTTTTTTAATATATATCCGGTAAAATTACTCAGCTATTACAGCGGCGGCGGCAGTTGCTGCTGCGGCAGCTGCAGCTGCGGTGGTCACTTTACCTCTTGTTTTCTTTTCTTTTTCTGGTGCAGGAATTACATCCTCAACTCCAGCAAAAACACGACCACAATGCTCGCAAACAATAATTTTCTTCTTGTCCTTGATATCAGTTTGTCTTTGTGGTGGAACAGAACTAAAACATCCTCCGCAAGCGCCACGTTTAACCATCACGACAGCAAGACCATTTCTAGCGTTATCACGAAGTTTTTCATATGACTTTAGCAAACGAGCATCTACTATTTTCATTGCTTTTTCACGATCCTTTAAAGACTTTTGCTCATCTTCTTCGCTTTCTGCAATAATCAGTTCTAACTCTTTTTGCTTAATTTCTAAATCTTTTTTGCGCTCAAATAGGGCAGATTCAACTCCGGCAACTTCATCGTTTTTATTCAAAACTTTAAAATCAATCTCCTTAATACGCTTGTCTGCAATTTCCATTTCGATTCCTTGAAGCTCTACTTCTTTCGAAATAGCTTCAAATTCACGGTTATTGCGGACATTCATCTGCTGCTCTTTGTACTTGGTAATTAACTTTTCAGATTCTTTCTTAGCATTTTTGTAGCCAGAAATTTGCTCATCCAAAGTTTCAATTTCTTGTTGGAATTTAGATAGACGCGTTTCCATCCCAATAATTTCATCTTCTAAGTCGCGCACCTCTTCAGGTAAATCACCCCTTACTTTCTTGATATTGTCTAAGGCTGAATCTATTGTCTGAAGCTTTAACAATGCTTCTAACTTTTGGGCAATCGTTGTTTCGGTTACTGTAGCCATTATTATTGTTACGTTTGAAAGTATTAAACCTCTCTTAATTTTTAAGTATATAACACTGGATTAGTGCAAATATCACTTTTCAGAACGGCAAAAGTACTAAAAATATTTGATAAATAATCAAGGATTGCATCCTTTATCATTACTTCCGATTCATAATGTCCTATATCACAGATTAAACACTTATTTTCTGCATCAAAGAACTCATGATATTTAAAATCTGCAGATACATAGGCATCTGCTTTTTGTTTTTTTGCTTCATTCAGTAAAAAACTACCTGCTCCGCCGCAGACGGCTACGGTCTGAATTTCCTTTTTCAATAGGGCTGTATGTCTAATTTGGCCTAAGTCACATTGTTTTTTAAGGTACTTCAAAAATTCCTCAGAGCTCATTGGTTTTTCTAATTGGCCTATAAAGCCCGAACCAACCTCTTGCCAGCGGTTATGTAAACTCGTGATAAAATAGGCGACTTCCTCATAAGGGTGCACTTCATTCAGTACTTGGAGAATTTCATTTTCTAGGTGGGAAGGAAAAATCATGTCAACTTTCAATTCTTTTTCGGTCGAGGGCGCATTTTTTTCTCCTTGAAATGGGTTTGAATTTTCGGAAGGTGTAAATCGGCCCGTTCCCTCACTCGAAAAGCTGCAAGAACTATATTCACCAATATTTCCCGCACCCGCTTCATGTAATTTTTCCCTCACTATTTTTTCAAAAGCTTCCGGTACAAAATAACTTAGGTTTTTTAAGGCGTTTGAAAAAGGCATTAATACTTTTCCTTGCAGGCCTATTTTTTTGGCTAAATGATAACTTACGCCCAAAGGTGCGTGATCTAAATTGGTATGTGAAGCGTAGAGTGAAATGGAATTTTGGATGGCTTTAATGACGGTTTTTTCTACGTAGTTAGCTCCAGTTAATTTTTTTAAACCTTTGAAAATGATGGGATGATGCGAAATAATCATATTGCATCCTTTTTTGATGGCTTCGTCCACAACTTCTTCCGTGCAGTCTAAACTGATGAGAATGCCTGTTAAGGTTGCATCTCTATGGCCAACGAGCAATCCCGAATTGTCATACGATTCTTGCCATGCAATGGGCGCCCACTTTTCCATGGCTTCACAAACATCTTGAACTAACATACATTATTTGTTTATCTGATGCAAAGGTAAAATTCTTTAATTGCTGGCGAAATTAATCGTACATTTAAATAATTCTTTTGAATCCCCATAATTTATGCGTTGCAGACCTGCACTTGTTCTAGTAGAACGAAATCACATTTTATTGATGAAGTACCAATATGGTACAGAATTTGTTTACAATTTACCAGGGGGCAATCCAGATCCAGGGGAAACTTTTCCAGAAACGATTATTCGTGAATGTCAGGAAGAATTAGCGATCGAAGTAGAAGTGGGAAATATCTTAATGGTAGGGGAAATTTTAGCTTCAGATAAACGAGATGCCTCCGTTCATTTGTTGTTTGAAGGTAAAATCATAGCAGGCATTCCGATTCTTCAAGCCGATCAAACAAGTGCCATTGAATTGGTTTGGGTATCCATTTCAGAGATTACCAAATTAAACATGTATCCTAATGTGTCATTAGAATTGCAGGACATGTTATTTCTTCAAAAACCCGGGAAGTACATTGGCGCTATTGACCAGCGTTGGGTTTAGTGGATTTTTGGAGTAAAAATGTTACCCGTAATAGGTTAATCGTTGTTGGCCCATTAACCACCCGATCAAACATTAAGGGCAAAAAGCATCTTGTGCAGTATAAATTCTTACCTTGAATGGTTGCCAGCGCAAGGGCTGAAAGGCTTAAGGGTCTAAAATGCAAACCAAAATTATCGATTTTTAGGAGAACCTTTTACCTTTACCTAACATTGAATATTTTTATATGTCAAATCAATTTGTTCGGGGGGTATGTGTGATTGCCATACTGACTAATTTAGTTTCCTGTACTCAAGTTCATTGGTCTAAAACCTTTCAAAAATCTCCACTCGCTAAACAGTCAAGTGGCCTATTAATCCAAGAATTAAACACCGGTAAAGTCGTTTTTTCTCACAAGGCAGACCAGTTTTTCATGCCTGCTTCCAATGCTAAATTGGCCACATTTTTAATGGCCCATTCTTTTTTAGGGGATTCGATACCTTCATTTGCTTACTTAGAAAAAAGGGATACCTTGTTTTTTTGGGGTACTGGGGATCCGACCCAATTAAATCTATCCTTTAAAAATACATCGCTGATCGATTATTTAAGCAAGTCGACCAAGGTGCTCGTATATTGTGCGCCACAAAAGGAAATTCCTCCTTTGGGTTCGGGTTGGTCCTGGGACGACTACAACGATAGCTATTCTGCAGAGATTTCCCCATTGCCACTTTATGGAAATCTGGTAGGTTTTTCAGTGATAAACCAACAATGGGAAATCGCTCCCCGCTTTTTTGAATCAGCTCTTTCAGGGACTCATTCGTTCAATTATGTACTCAGGGACCGCTTGAAAAATGAATTTACATTGCCTGTTTCGAAGTCAGAATGGAAGGTTCAGCAAGTTCCCTTTGTGACTTCTGCTTCTTTGACGGCAAAATTATTGGCAGACACACTCAAAAAAAATGTGCTGGTTCAAAAGAAAGCCATGGATCCCTTGGCTAAAATTCAGTATACCGGTTTGTTGGATTCTTTATATGTACCCATGCTTCACGAAAGCGATAACATGATTGCAGAGCATTTATTGTTGTTAATTGGCGCAAAAAACCATTGGCCTGGTGGAGCCCAAGACATCATTTCACGGTTGAAGAAAGAATCGAATTTAGAATTTTTGAAAGCGGTTCGTTGGGTCGATGGATCAGGCCTATCTCGCTATAATTTATTTAGGCCCATGGATTTCATTGAGATATTGAGGGCCTTGCACCAATCATTAGGCATGGATAAGTTACAATTTCTATTGCCGCAAACCGGGAAAACAGGGACTTTAAAAAGTGTCAAGCTGAAATCGGATGATCACGTTATTTGGGCTAAGTCAGGTTCATTTAGTAATACCTATGATCTGTCAGGGTTTTTCCAAAATTCAAAAGGGAAGACCTATGTGTTTTCCATCATGACTAATTTGGCCAACCATCCTGTCGTGGAAAGCAAGCGCGATGTGATCAATTTTCTAGAAAATTTAGATTAATTCTTTTTTAGGAACTGATAATAAATTCCATAGCTGAGTCCAATAAACATCATGACATATATGACACTTTGTAGGTTTGTCAATAAAGTCCCCAATAAAAATAGGGAGGACAAAAACACCAACAAGTATAGGTAAATAGGGATAAGCCCAAACCCGAAATGGCCTATGTAAATTAGGTTCTTTGACTCTTAGTCGAATTAATGCTGCAAATCCTGACAAGTAACTAGCCACAAAAAAGAAAGTAGCGATATCCGAAAGTCTTTCGTTTATTTCCTTCCCCGCTAATAAAAATAAGCATGCGAGCGCCAAAGTAATATGTGTGGCGAAACTTGGGCTGCCTACTTCATTTATTTCGCTTGCCTTTTTAAAGAATAGGCCATCCCGACTCATCGAAAAAATGACTCTTGGCGCAAACATCACTTGTGTATTTAATATTCCTAAAATACTGACCATCAAGAATAATGTGATCCACCTACCCATATTAGCACCAAAAATATAGGTCATGGTATCGGCGGCGGCCAATTTGCTTTGGCTCAAAATAGAAAAAGGTAGGCTATATAAAATGGCGATGTTGATCATGATGTAAATAAAGGCCACCAAGATCACGCCTATAAACATCGATTTAGGCATTGTCTTTTCCGGGTTTTTATTCTCTTCGGTGAAGTAGGCGGCGGTGTGCCAACCGTCAAACGCGTAGAAAATGGATAGCAATGCAGTCATAATTCCCGACCATAGAGGTAGGCCGATGGGCGCCGAAGGGGATTCAGAGATGGCGCCGCCATTTCCCATAAATGCGCAAATGCCGATAAAAATTAATAGGGCAACGGCTTTAATTCCACTAAGCCATTCCTGGGATTTTCCGGCC
>Ga0209553_1001300_pt1 | contig 12500 bp, 16 predicted proteins | sample LauGreFBDMM110DN_2_FD_188217 | JGI IMG/M metagenome (GOLD analysis project Ga0209553, IMG submission 188217) | Freshwater lake microbial communities from Lake Michigan, USA - Fa13.BD.MM110.DN (SPAdes) (version 2) | ecosystem: Environmental > Aquatic > Freshwater > Lake | place: Lake Michigan...
TTCTGCGCTCTATTCGTTAAGACAAAGTAGCCTGTAGCAATGGCTATGGAGTTTGTGATGACTAGGCTCGAGCAGTCTCTAATCCACTCTGTAAAATAGCCACTGAGACGAGATAGGGGGTCATCGCCGCTAACTGGATTTTCTACCGCGATGGTCTGGCTGCCGCCTCACTTCGCTTGCGCAACTATCTAAACAGCGCGACATCGGGAACGATGGATGAGCCAGCAACGGCACTTACCCTGGCCCGTTATTTCCTGCGCGGCCTAGATTGCGGAGCTATTGAATCAAGTGAGATTGAAAAGCTAACCAAACTCGATGAGGCTGGACTGCGCGATATCGTATTCAAAAAAGGCGTTATATAGAGCGGGGTGCCGCATAATAGATCTTAATAGAAAAGTTTTTTAACTTGCAACCCAGTCAAAAAGTTCAGAATTATTAGATAGACGTCTTCCCGCTCTAGCTATGTGTATTCTCAAAATATCTTCGCCGACATCAGCGTTCTGAGTTTTTACGGCATCAACTAAAAGCGTATGCTCGCAAAAAGCTATCTGATGATCAAGCTCTGTAAAGGTTGAAACAACTGCCCTTCTATAGTGCTGAGTACTATTCCAGTAATTAGTAATCAAATTAAGAAGTCGTGGTGATGTTATACCTGCATAAGTTCCAAGGTGGAATAACCTGTCTCGCTCTAACCATACTGCCCCGATGGAATCAGGAGCAGCAAGTGATTCAGCAAGGGAAATAACATTCTTAATTTGAGCATTCGACAAATGTGCAATACTTTCTTGCAGTGCAAGTGGTTCTATACGCTGTCTGATCTTGTAGATTTCTACACATTCTGCAAAATCCATTTGAGCAACTCTTGCACTGCTGTGCGAGCGAATTACTACCAAGCCTTCGTTCTCAAGCAATCGCAGAGCCTCCCTGACGGGAATACGACTCGTGCCCAACTCTTGGGCAATTTTATCTTGAAGTAAGGGCTCGTTTGGTTTCAAACGATGGTCCAAAATCATTGTGCGAATCTGATCGGCCACGTGAGTGGCTACGGTCGTAATTTCATTGCCTTTCACAGGATTCCTTACTGTCTAAGTTATAGAATTGAAGGGATGGTAGCAGAGGCATATCGATGTTTTGCCTTTAAAATATCCATATTAGATTCTTGGATCAAATACAATTTTTAAGACATCTGCATTCTTTAAATCCTTAAAAACTTCTGGCCAGTTTTCCAGGGGCTCTACCCTGCTAATCAGGGGAGCGAGTGAGACTGATGCGTTTTCTAAGAGTTTCAGCGCGCGGTTCCAAGAATGCGGAGTTGATGCAAAACCTGAGCTCACTAAAAGTTCTTTATAGAGAATGATATCTGCCGAGATTTTCACATCATGGCCGACAATGCCTACGGCGACATAACGTGCTCCACGCCGAGCAGATTTTAATGCAACGCCAATACCACCTTCACTTCCAGAGCATTCAATAACCACATCAAAGCTCTCTGGTTCTGGAGAGTGAGTAATCATAAAACCTAAATTCCGAGCCACATCCAAACGAAGCTTATCTTTTTCTAATCCAGAAATTGTCACAATGCCTCCAGCTGCTCGCGCAACCTGAGCAGCGAGTAGGCCCATAGGTCCTGGGCCTGTCACTAATACCTTATCGGCCACATTGATAAGTGCTGGATCTAAAAGTAGGTGACAGACGCAGGCCAAAGGTTCTGTTAGCGCGGCCTCGTGATCGGTTACACCATTCGGAATGGGATGAAGTAGTTCTTCTGCCACTGCGACATAGGCAGCAAAGCCGCCATCGACAAATGAACCCATTGAAGTTTTGTTCTTACATAAATTCCTGCGTCCATCCCTGCAAAAGTCACATCTACAAATTTGGTGATGTGTTTCGCAGGCAACTCTTACCCCTATCCATTTCACATCTACGTCTGCTCCAACTTCTACAACTATTCCTGCAACTTCATGCCCCATTACAACTGGTGGAATAGTTGGATAGGCATCATTTGCAATATGTAAGTCGGTTCCACATACTCCTGCGCCATGTACTTCTACGATGACTTGCCCAGATTTTGGAACAGGTCGTGGCCAGGCCATCACGGAAATTGAATCAGGACCAAGTGCCGTCTTTACAATTGCCGTCATATCCTGTTTGGATTTAGTCATGCGGGGAGTCTCATTTCTGATTCCTTGGGGTCATTGGGATGTTCTGTCAGTTGATGAATTTCTGTCTCCATATATCTATAAAGTGGAAGGATTTCAATAGCTAGTTCGACTTTTCTCTCATCCTCTGCCCTCCAAATTCCCCATGTTGCATTATTTGAATCAGTTTTCCAAAGCCTTAAAAGACTGCCTTCCTTAGCTAACTTCTTAGCAACTTCTGCCTCTTGTGCGCGAAGTACTGCTCGATCATTATCAGATAGTTCATTTGGAAAACTCACTCGCATCTTGATTAGGAAGAGCACATTCACTTCGATTCCGAAGCTTTAAAAGTAACATCACCACTCTTGTTAACTCCAGTGACCGCATTAGAACCACTAGGAATGAGAGCCAGTGTCATCCATGAACTCACTTGGGCTCTTGGTTCAATCTTTAAGCCTTGTCCTCTGTTTATGGCACCAGCTAATCCGTCATAAGGCCAGGATGATTGTGCCTCCAATGCAAACATAGATGCTCTTCCATACCAAGGATATTCTGATGTCCCTCTCATGGTCCACAGCCAGTTATATGGATGTTTGGCTGCATCCCAAGCCATCGCAACACTGACATATGGTTCGGGTTGTCTTACTGCAGACCACCCCGCTTTATTTCCAGTTACATAGAGCAAGCGGTGCGCACCAATCGCAGGCTGCTCTGAGAGATCTACTACCCCACCTGAGAGTGTTTGCGCCATCGGCCAAGCACTCTCCTGAACAAGAAGATCTCCACTTCGATTTATGTCGGGATGAATTGTGCAACCCTCTGGTAAATCTATGCGGCCCCCATCAACTGATGGAAATGCCGGATGATGTCCCCACAAGAAATTTACTGGCAGATCACTTTCATTGCTCACTTGACCTTCTATGTACATCACCGCCTTGTTTGGATCAAGTCGCATAGTCCGTCGCACTGTAATTGGAAACCGTGTTGAACTCTCTAAAGTGCACCAATCTGAACCTTGCTCGATTACGCTCCACTTTGTTCTAGTGGCATCGCCGTGAAAGCCCATCTCTACGCCATTGACTACGCAGACCTGCCCTGCATTTGGAATCGTCTCTTGCCATCCACCTCGGTAACCTGAGAGCCAGTCCATCTCAGAGCTGCCATAGCCGCCTCCCTTGCCCACTGGTGTTGGCGAGCTCCAGTCATAGAAGGCAAGGGCGTTTCGACCATCAGGGCTGTAAATTCCGCGAAGTTCCGCGCCTTGTGCCTCGTCAATTTCAACAGATAAATGGCGGTTCTTTACAATAATCATTAATCAACCATTCTCATGAAGTCGAGAAAAAGGGAACACTATCCTTTTTAAAGTCTAATCGTATCCAATCTGAAAAACAAGAAATCCTCAAATTTTCTACCTCTCCAAATAATCTTCGAAAAGACCCGTCTTTGCAGGAGTTTAAGAAGGTTCAGGTTAACTGCCATCTACCCTTGACATGGCACGAAGGGGCCGATTGGATAATCTTTGAGAAATGCGAGGGATGTCAAATGTTTAACTTAAAGGGACAGGTTGTAGTCATCACCGGAGCCTCTAGTGGAATCGGTCAAGGTATCGCACTGGGGCTAGCCGCTGTGGGGGCAGATATCGCCACGATTTACTATACAAAAGATGATATCGAGCTGACTCAAAAGGGCGTTGAAGGATTTGGATCTCGATTCTTAGGTGTTGAAGGCGATGTATCTGATTCAGCACAAGTGAGCGAGTTTGGGCAACGCGTTCAAAAATCACTGGGGGATGTAAACATCTGGGTAAATAACGCTGGCCGTTTAATGATTAAACCAATCATCACTACAAGTGATGCCGACTGGCGGGGACTCCTCGGCACAAACCTTGATGGATACTTCTATGGATGCCGAGAGGCAGCACGCCAGATGGTACCTAAGAAATACGGCCGAATTATTAACGTTACATCGATTACGGAATCACAACCTATTTCACATGCAAGTGCATATGTTACGGGCAAAGGTGGAGTATTAGGTTTAACGCGATCTTTAGCAGTCGAGTTGGCGATTCACGGAATTACTGTAAATGCAATCGCCCCAGGTGCCATTCACTCACGTCTTAACTCCGACGTGTATACCCCACAGGTGCGCAAAGTTTATGAAGGGCGTATTCCTATCGGCAGAATTGGCATACCTGCTGACATAGCTCCAGCAGCAGTATTTCTGGCCTCACGGGAAGCAGCATACGTAACAGGCCAGCAGATTGCCGTTGATGGCGGAATGACTATTAATGGAGATGTTGGTTTAGGTGAACAAAATTGAAAACAAGTAAGGCTCAAGTTTTAGCCACTGGTTTTTATCTACTAGAAGGCCCGCGCTGGTTTAATGATGAGCTTCTTGTCTCAGATATTTATGGGAAGCGAGTGATTCGTTTCACTTCACCAGAAAATGGAGATTTTGAAACTCTCTGTCTCATACCTGAGCAGCCCTCTGGCTTAGGCTTTGCACTGGATGGAACTTTACGAATTGTTTCAATGTTAGATCGAAAACTACTCAAGTGGGATGGCAAAAAGCTTGAATTAGTGGCCGACTTATCAAACTATTTTAAAACTGAGGCCAATGACATGGCAATTGATGAGCAGGGACGCTGCTATATAGGTGGCTTTGGTACAACAAGTTTTGGTAGTACCCAGCTGGAGGCTACGAATATATTAAGAGTAGATAGTGATGGCACAGTTACGGTGGCAGCAGGGGGCTTGATTTTTCCAAATGGCATAATCTTCTCAGCCGACGCAAAAACGCTCTTTGTGGCCGAATCATATAAAGGAAGAGTCACTTCCTTCCCCGTCTTAGACAATGGACTTCTCGGTAAGCCAGAAGTGTGGGCGCAGTTTGGAACAGTTCCAAAGGAGTTGGAGATTGAAAGTGCCACTGCGCACCTGCCAATAATTCCTGATGGTCTTGCCCTTGATACAGAGGGTGGGATTTGGGTTGCCGATGCAAAAGGTAGTGGAATTGCAAGAGTTCTAGCAGGTGGTGAAACGGTCGAATTTGTTTCAACGGGAGACTTAAGTGTCTATGCCGCAGCATTTGGTGGGCCAAATATGACAACGTTGTATCTGTGCGCTTCACCACCAGTGGAAACTTTTAATCCCAAGGCATCACCTAGATCAGTTTTGATGTCTTACGAGGGGACCATACCTGGTGTCCCACGCAGGTAATTTCGCTCCTCAAGCATTTTTAGCCTTTGATCACCGCAATCTATTTGATCGCCTCCTTTCCCAATCTTTGATTCCTGAAGAGGAGCGATTTGCAACTATCGTATGTATAAAGGACATGATTTATAGCGCAGCATTAAATGTTATCTCACACAGCCAGATGAAGCTTCCTTCATTCGCAATCTTGGTTGATCAAAAGTACGCAGCAACGGTTGTCCTTAGTGCAAGGGCGCATAAAATGCCTGTTGCACTATCGATTGAGCGAAATGAAGCACCACAATTCACTCTTGAGTATGGAGATCATTGGAAATCTCACGCTCAGGCCTTAGCCCCAAATTATATTAAAGTACTCATCCATTGGTCGAGTAATAGCATCGACAATGAGCCAACAATCACGTTGCTTTTACAGGTCTTTAAATGGACGAGTGAAAACGAGTATGGACTGCTCTTAGAGATTATTCCTGAGGCTGGGAAAACCCATTTGATAATTCAAGCTGCTCGGCAGATTCAGAAATTGGGTATTAATCCAAGATTTTGGAAGATTCCAGTTCCTGCATCAATAGATGAGGCTAAAGATATTATTGAATCGGCGATGGCAGCTGATTCAAGTGTTCCTGAGATCTTTCTACTGGGTGGAGCACGATCGGCCTCGGATGCTCGTGCGGCAATTATGCCCTTCCTTTCAATTCCTGGTATTTCTGGATGGGCAGTTGGTCGGGCAATTTGGGGTGATGCAGTTAATAACTATGTGTCTGGGAGATTTTCTGAGAGAGAATGTATCGAGTTAATCACTAAAGAATTAATAGATTTCTTAAAAATTATTTCACCTATTTAGGCTTCATAACCTCACGAAGATCAGGATAAGCGGTAAGAGTTTGTCCTCCATCTACAAATAGAGTTTCTCCGCTTATCCAAGAGGCCTCATCGCTTGCTAAAAACAGGGCAGCCGATGCAATATCTTCAGGCTGTCCAATTCGACCCAAGGGTGTGTGCTCAAGCCACTTGTTAATTACCTTCGTAGTTCCATGACCAGTTCTTACAGACATCGGGGTATTTACAAGCCCAGGGGCAACGGCGTTAACCCGAACACCTAACTCTCCCAAATCTAATGCTGCATTTTTTGTCAACATCTGTACTCCTGCTTTTGCAACCGAATACGCGCTTGCGCCATAGGCTGGAACAACGCTATTTATCGATGCAATATTTACAATTGAACCGCCCAATGCCAGCATCGCCCTTGCCTCATGCTTAACTGATAAAAATACTCCCGTTAGACAGATGTCGAGAACTTTATTCCATTGCGCCAACTCTTGTTCATGAATAAGGGCACCTTCGCCAATACCGGCGGCATTGAATGCAACATTAAGTGGACCCATAGAAGTTGCCAACTCCACTAAATTGATAATATCTGTCTCGGATCTAACATCGGTAAGCAAGGTTTTGACAGAGCTACCAAACTCTTTGCAAACAGCCTCTAACGTTTCTGGGTTAAAGTCACCGATCGCAACTTTCGCACCTTCTGAAATCAAGCCACGAACTATTCCAAGTCAAATTCCCGAAGAACCACCTGTTACAACTGCGACTTTACCCTCAAAGCGAGCTCTTTGGTTCAGGCTCCTTTTTAAAATTGGATTATTGGGTTGAGCCATTTCTTTAACTCTTCTCAGTTATCGTAGCGATGAGAACCCCAATTGCAACAGTTTCACCGGCAGGTACAAGGATATTAATAATGCCATCGTTCTCTGCCTCATACGTCATTAGGGCCTTTTCAGTCTCTATTTGCATGATCTCTTGGCCACGACTCACATAAGAATTATCCGTAACAAGCCACTGCTCGATGTATCCCTCTGTCATGTTATCTGACATTCTCGGCATCTCAACATCTGCCATAATTTTAGCTCTCGCTCTTCTCGTGGCGAATCTGATCTAGTCTTTCTGGAGAAGGTTGTAAGAACTCTAGAGTCTCACCATCGGGGCCATGGAAATAACATGCCATCCCTCCGTGATTTGTACCCTCTGTAATAGTAACTGGAGGATTTCTAAAGGAAACCCCTAGATTTTGAAGTCTATTAAATCTTTCGATGATGTCATCAACGAGAAATGCAAAATGAGCGATTCCAGGACTGTTGGTATCAAGTGGAACAATTGGGCCAGACGCAACAACGTACTGTACTAACTCTAAAATATGATCAGATGCACCGAGGCGTACACCTGGGATACGCAATCTAGCAACTTCAAGAACTGCATCTGGCATGCCAACTAACTTCTTCGTGTACTCATTTTCTTGACGTTGGCGATTAACTAATTCCAGACCAAGAATATCCCTATACCAAGTGACAGATTTTTCAATGTCTGAAACTGTAAAGGAAAAATGGAAAACTCCAATCATCATTTCCCATGTCTCTCACGAACTGAATCTAAAATTACCTGAGCCGAAGCAAAAAATGCATTCTCAAGAATTGGAGAAAAAGGAATTGGTCTGTCATCTGTTGCAATACGCCACAGCTTCTTACCTGCTCCAGTATTTACCTCATTAGCAATTGCAATCACCTCTGCAGCCCATCCCCCTGTAATCGGACCTTCTTCAACAACTAATAAACTCTTAGTCTTTGAAAATGAAGATTGAATTAGCTCGCTGTCCATTGGTCGAAGTGAACGTAAATCAAGGACTTCAGCACTTATTCCAATCTCATTTAGCATTTTTGCCGCTTCTAGGCATTCAGCAACACCCTTCATGCAACTTACTAACGTGATGTCCTTACCGCTTTGTAGGATGCGAGCCTTACCTAAACTCTCATGTGCTGTCTGCTCTTTGCGAATTTCAGTTGTGGAATAGAGCCCTTTATGTTCAAAGAAAAGAACTGGGTTTTCATCACGTATGGCAGCTTTTAATAATCGCTTTGCATCATTGGGTGTTGACGGTGCGACAATTTTTAGACCTGGAACTCCAAGGAACCATGAAATGGGCACCTGAGAGTGAATGGGACCAAATCCCACTCCTCCACCAACGGCAGAGCGAACAACTAATGGAATACTCTTCTGCTCATTTGATAGATACCAATATTTTGCAGATTGATTGACCAGACTATCCATCGCAAGAAATAGAAAATCTGCAAACATAATCTCAACGATTGGACGCATTCCCGCAACTGCGCTTCCAAAGGCCGCTGAAGCTAAGGCAAGTTCAGAAATAGGTGTATCAAATACGCGGTCGTCACCAAATTTTTCTCTCAAACCTGGCGTCACGGCAAATACTCCGCCTGCCTCTGCTACATCTTCTCCGAAAAAAATTACCTTATCATCGGCGGCTAATTCCTCATCAATGGCTTCTCTAATAGCATTGCGAAATGAAAGTTCATCTGTTGTGACCGTCATTTTGATCTCCCACCTCTTGTATTAAATTCCTTAAACTCACTTCCCAATCTACCTAAATCAGGAAAGGGGGCTTTCAAACTATTCTCACGAACTACGTCCATCGCCCTATTTACTGATTTTTCAACTGAATCAATTTCATCGTTTGTGTAGCCAAAATCACTGATAAGACGCTTGCGAGCAATCAACAGGGGATCTCTTAATTTCCATGCATCGAGTTCGCCTGGCTTGCGGTACTTAGCTGGATCACTTCGTGAATGACCTACAAACCTGTAAGTAAGGGCCTCAATAAATACTGGACCATTACCATTTCGGGAATACTCGAAACTTTCAAGCGCTGTCTGTTGCACCTTCCAAACATCATTACCATCAATGGTCTCTGATTTCACTTCAAGTGCTTGAGCCCTTGCTCGAATACCACCAGCCGTCACATCCTCCCAAGGAGTGTACTCACCGTAAAGATTATTTTCGCATACGAAGATCACGGGTAGTTTTCTAACTGCAGCAAAATTGAGACATTCGTAGAAATATGCTTGGTTTATCGCTCCATCGCCAAAAAATGCAATAGCCACTCCGTTTTTTCTTGCCAAAGATATGGCTGCACCAGTGGCAGCGCCAATGCTTCCACCAATAATTCCGAAACAACCAATTAATCTGTTTTTTAGATCAATAACATTCATCGACCCTGATCTGCCTCCACAAACGCCAGAGGCACGTCCCAGCATTTCATCCATCAAAGATTGCGTGCTCACGCCCGTAGCTAATGCATGCCCGTGTCCACGGTAGGTGGCAGCAACTAAGTCTTGAGCCTTTAGAGCCGATGCAAAACCTGTGGCAACGGCCTCCTGGCCAGAGTAAAGATGGGTAGTTCCAACTATCTCTCCCTTTTGAAAGAGCGACTGTACGGTCTCTTCAAAAGTTCGTATGAGGTACATCTTTTCAAAGAGTTCTAGATCTGCAACTGATTTAGTCATCATTAAACCACTGCTAGTGGTGCAGCTAGGGCTCCGGTAGAGCTTTTACCTTTTATTGGAGAGAGAATAAAGAGAAATTCACTATGCCCACCAGCTACAAGCTCTGCAGTTTTCATATTTTCAAGAATATATGTGCCTGTCTCGGCCATTAAATGTTGGTGGACAACAAATGCATGAGAATCATATGTAGTAGTCATGAAACCTCTCTGAAAAATTGGTTAGTACGCCAAAAAATCTAATCCTGGTTTAAGGATTTGGCGGAGTCAGTGCAAGAAGTACTACTAAAATTTCAGTTCCGTTATTAACAATGCCATGATCACACCATGAGGGAAGATAGATGTAGTCTCCAACTTTTACCGGTCTTGAGCCACCTTTAAATAGCATCTCTCCACTGCCAGATTGAATGATGTAACACTCTTCAGCCTCGTGGTTGTGGATCTCCATCTTTGACATTGGGGGTACAAAAAGAATCGATAGTGCAAGGCCTTTTGAAGGGGCATTAACATTTGAAGGGTGGAGCAAGCGAACGCCACACGTTGGAATCGTGTCCTCTGAATAGATCACTGGAACACCATCTTGGGCAGTGATGAAATAGGGGACTCCGCCATCGGCCGGCTTTGGGGTTTTGGGGTTCAAATTCTCATAAGCAGGTAATACTTTATAAGCTGGCATTTACTCTTCCCTTCCCTAAGGTCGCCTCCGCTACGTCTTCGCCTTCAACTCTGCAGCAGTGCCGACGGTGCATTCGAGATCTTCTGAGCCCAATCTCGGTAAAAAGAGCCTATTCCGCAAAAAGGCGATCCACCATAAAAGAGCCTTAAACCCCACCCGTGGGGCGAAGTAGAGCAATCGTATCCAATCGCACTTCTTTTACTCTGTCAATACAGGTTTTTACCTTGTATTTAAGGGTGAGGGAGGAAAATCTACCCCAAATCGTATACAAAACTCTTGCGCACTCTTGGCTTCCATGAAAGTATCGCGACATCTCACCTTGAGATGATGTTCGGGAGTTTTTGAGAATACGGATGATGAGAAAAATCGGCGTGGACTCCATTAATTGGAGAGCTACGTGCGCAGGCGCACTCACTCTCATTATTCCAGTATTTATTCTTACACTATTGGCTCAGCGAGGACTACTGTCCGGACTCACAGCTGGGGCTATTAAGGGATAAATTTGCAATCAAATAGTGCGAATCCCTTTGATGTCTTAACAATTGGTCGCGTAGGCATAGATCTCTACCCTCTTCAGAGTGGTACACCTCTTGATCAGGTAGAAGGCTTTCAGAAATACATCGGGGGTAGCGCGACTAACGTTGCAATTGCTGCTGCACGACATGGACTGCGAGCTGCCGTCATTACGCGAACCGGGATGGATCCATTTGGAAAATTTATTAAAGATGAATTAATTAGATTAGGCGTGAGTAATCACTATGTTTCAAATGTGCATAATGTGCCTACACCTGTGGTTTTTGCAGAAATCTTTCCACCAGATAATTTTCCGCTCTATTATTACAGGGAGCCAAAAGCACCAGATTTAATGATTGAATCAAAGGAGCTCGATCTAGATGCGATAAAGGAGGCAAAAATATATTGGTCAACACTTACAGGACTTTCAGATGAGCCAAGTAGGAGTGCGCATTTCACTGCGTGGAATGTAAGAAATAGGTGTGCCCACACTGTCTTTGATCTTGACTACAGACCAACCCTCTGGAAATATCCTAACTCTGCAAAAGTACAGATAACCAATGCGCTGAGAGAAGTTTCAATAGTTATTGGAAACCTCGAAGAGTGCGAATTGGCGACTCAAGAGAGTGACCCACAGCGTGCAGCAAGTGCTCTATTGGATAAGGGCGTAGAGATAGCCGTTGTAAAAATGGGGCCTCAAGGAGTTTTAGCAAAAAGCCGTAATGAGACTGTGCATAAATTGCCGTACCCCGTAAAGGTCCTAAATGGTCTTGGAGCCGGGGATAGCTTTGGCGGTGCATTCTGCTTCGGCCTACTTCAAGGATGGGATTTGGAGAGAACTACAAATTTTGCGAATATGGCCGGTGCGATAAATGCGAGTCGACAAGAATGCGCTACCGCAATGCCTACCACCCAAGAGGTTCTAACGGCGCTAGCTCAAACAGAAAGAGAAGAAAAGTAATTTTAATTTATTGCGCGAGTGACAATCACTCTGGCTTGATCACCGTAGTGCATACTGCCGGGCTCATACACATCGATTCGTAGAATCTCTGGAGTTTGGATCGCACCCAGTGCAACCAGTGATTCCAACTCTCCTGCAAAGCCTTTGGATTCAAAGTGCTCATTGTTAACTCCCACCACTAACCAACCATCATGGGCAAGTAGTGGCAGCAGATTGCGCAAACACTCTGGACCTAAATGCCCATGTGTAAATGTGCCAGAGCTAAAGAGCGCCTCATAGGGCGCATTCTCATTAGGAACGGCCACAGTTAAATCCCGCTCATAGAGTGCACGATAAACAACGCTGTCGTCCTCGCGTGTTTTAAGCTTTGCTTGGGCCAGCATCTCTGGAGAGATATCCATGCCATCGATAACAACTTCTGGGCGAAGACGAGTCACATACATTCCAGTTAATCCAGTACCTGTGCCGATATCTAACACTCGAGTAACGACCGGGAGCACATCGTTAAAGACCTCTGCGATAGCTTTGGGGTAGCGATACTGCTTGGCATCTACAAATGATGATTCATAAGTTGTCGCCCACTTGGCATAGAGACGGCGATTATCATCGGGAGTCTTTACTGAATAGGCCTCATCTAGACCTAAAACCTCATCGC
>Ga0209553_1001303_pt1 | contig 12490 bp, 12 predicted proteins | sample LauGreFBDMM110DN_2_FD_188217 | JGI IMG/M metagenome (GOLD analysis project Ga0209553, IMG submission 188217) | Freshwater lake microbial communities from Lake Michigan, USA - Fa13.BD.MM110.DN (SPAdes) (version 2) | ecosystem: Environmental > Aquatic > Freshwater > Lake | place: Lake Michigan...
CCTCGGTTGTGGCAGTCCAGCAGCCGTGAGTGCAGCATCAAATCCCAAGTGGTCGAGCATCCGTTTCATGATGGCCATGCCACCCCAAGCAGTGATCTCTTTGTCGCTAAAACGAAGGTCAAAACCCCTGATTTCCTCTGCACTTAAATAGTACAGGCTATACGCTACTCAAAATAAGCCTAAACTTCAATGAAATCATGATGGTTCTCTAATGGCTTCCAATAGAGATTGAGTTCTATTGGAAAATCTCGGATAAATAGAACAAAGATGATGCTTAGGAGTTGGCTGGGTAATGTACCTGCCAGAGTTGCTCCGCCGAGCGTGCCGATAACTATTCCAGGGGTCAGATACTGTACTATTTGCCAATTTACAGCACCATGGGTGTGATGGGTACGCAGGCTAAAGACTGAGGTAAAAATGATCGTGGCCATGGTGGTACCAAGGGCAAGATGCAAAATCCGGTCGGCAGGGAAGTGTTGTGCGCTGAATATAAAGGTGAGTACCGGCACCATGATCAAGCCGCCGCCGATACCTAATAAACCAGCGAAGAAACCGACCACTGCACCCAGAGCCAAGTAGGCCGGCCACCATTCCATATTACTTTTGGTCTCGGTTGAGATTCCGATTTAGCACTGCAGGCCGATTATCATAAGATCCCAATGATGAATTGCCACTCTGAGGGGTCAACTGGGGTAATGGACAGGCGATTGCCTGTCTGCAGAATACGTAGGCTAGATAGGCCTGAGTAACTCCGAAGTTCCTTAATGCCCACTAAACGAGTTTTTTTGATGAATTTCACTTCTACGTTCAACCAGCGTGGGTTCTGTGAGGTAGCCTTGGGATCGAAATATTTGCTGGTGGGATCAAACTGAGTGGCATCTGGGTAAGCAAGCTTGCAGACCTCGGCGATACCTGCGATACCCGGTTCAGAGCAGCTAGAATGATAGAAAAAAACTGGGTCCCCGACGCTCATCTGGTCACGCATGAAGTTGCGTGCCTGATAGTTGCGTACTCCATACCATGCAATGGTTTTCTCGGGTAGTGATGCGAGGTCATCAATGCTTACATCGGAAGGTTCAGACTTCATCAGCCAGTAGCGCATGTTTCTGAATTCAGGTGATGTAATGTAAGGGCCGCGACATAAAAGCGGATGGGATGCTGTCTATAACTTTCAATTAAAGCTCCCCGCAGATGCCGTCAGGCCATTATCTTGAACCGTAGGGTCCAAGGTGGTCTTTTGCCGGACACATCAGGCACTTCCGCAAGGGAAGCGCGCAACAGTATCGCATTGGCTCGAAACCATTACTCAAAGAGTTGGTTCAAAGAATATGGGCCTAAACGAACACCGCAGGGAACAACTCTGGTCCATTCTGTATTTAATCAGTAAGCTTGATCAGTACAAAATAGAAAACGGGTGGGGTTGACTTGGGAACCGAGGAACGCTGGCTAAAACAACTTGTCCTGTTCCGGCATCGCTGTATCAAGTGATTCCTGCATACGATCAATTCTACGCTTGAATTCACCCATGTCAAATCCACCTCTAATTCTGGTTGTGAGCAGTTCATGGGTAATATTAAGTGCTGCCATGATGGCCACGCGTTCTGAGCCGATGACCTTGCCGCTATCCCTTATTTCGCGCATTTTTTTGTCAAGATAGGAGACTGATTGGAGCAGTTCTTCGCGTTCGTCGTCGGGGCAGGTAACACGGAATTCGCGCCCCGTGATAGTCACGTTTATGGTCTTGCTGGTGGTCATGCTTCGTTTTCTGGAATTTGGGTCAGGAGAGCTTCCAAACGGCTAGTGGCAGCGTTAATTTTGGAGGATAGATGTTTATTTTCACTGGTGGCGGTGGCGAGTTGCTGGCGTAATTGAATATTCTCCGACCGTAGGCGTCGGCACATCTGCACGAATAAATTTATTTTATTTTCCAGCGATTTAAGCTCTGCTTCCATCAACGCACTATAGTTTGAAAATTGCCATTGAGTCAACTGGTAACAGGATTGTTTAAATGTTAATTAAAGTAATCTGTCAGGCTAAGACAGTGTGTTCGGTTAATCAGCCAGAGCAGCTTCTTAGATACTGCTGGATACCGAACAACTTTTGATCTGCCAACCTTTATATGACTATTCGACCGATTGACAATAGATGATTAGCGAGTGCTTACATCGCCGGATAGAACCAAAAGGAGATATATATCCACGCTACCTTCTAGCGAAGGTTCAAGGTGCTTGGGGCGGCGTTAAGGGTAGATGGGGGAGAGGGTGGCGTATAAGCAAGATCAAAATCCTGTACAAGCCTCTACCAATGAGAGTTTCTGGCTGCCAACTCAGCGTTGCAGAAAGCGGGACTCAGATATTTTAAGTGCTGCATCTGGCAATTCAGGTAGCGTACCTATCTCATCGCTCCCTGATTCTGATATTGTGCCCCCATGCAGAACACAAAGGCCATGACTGGACGTAGGTTTTATAGACACTTGGCAGACTATCTCGCGCCTTGTTGGGGAATGATCGCAGTAGGGGTCCCGAGCATGGTGCTGATGGCGGTCACCGAACCGGCGCTACCAATCTTATTGAAACTGATAATGGATGGTACGTCTGTCAAACCGGAGCATGAGTTGCTACCGCTGGTACCGCCGGCGGTCATGGTATTTTTTGCAATACGGGGTGGTGTAAGCTACTTCAGTCGGTATGCGATTCAATTGGTAAATGGCAGACTAGTGGGGGATTTGCGGGTAGCTCTGTTCGAGAGGTTGCTGATGCTACCTACACGGTATTACGCGGATCACTCAAGTGAGGATCTTGTTGCCAAGGTTATTTCTGACACGAGTCGGGTTGTTGATAACGTTACGACTGCGGTAACTTTATTGGCAAGGGATGGGCTGACCATCATCGCGTTGCTGGCGTGGATGCTCTATCTAGACTGGAGATCCGCATTACTCGCATTATCAATGATCCCAGTGATCATGCTGATTGTGCGATCGACCAGTGAGCCGCACCAGACAAGTGATTTAGATGCGTCACCATTGCGTAACGGCATGATACGACTAGTCCAAGAGTCGATCAGAAACCACAAAGTCATTAAACTAGATGGAGGGCAACAGTATCAGAGACAGCGCTTCAAGATCGAATCTGACCGAGTACAACGTATCAACTTAAAACAGGCCGCAGATAAATCCTTCAGAACAGCAGCGATACATCTGACCATCGGCGTGATGCTAGCGATTGTCATCTATCCCGCCGCCCAACAAGCCGCTACAGATGGAGGCATCGGTAGTTTTGTCTCGCTCAGTATAGCCATGTTGCTGCTGATCCTGCCGGTGAGGCGGATGACCTTTTTCTATCTGTCTCGACAGCAAGGGCTGCAAGCCGCCACATCGGTACTCGCACTACTGGAAGAGGTGCCTGAGATGGATATCGGCACAGTTGACGTTGGTCGCGCTCGAGGGGAGTTAATCTTTGACCAGGTTGGTCTTTGCGGGCAGTCACCCGCTTCCAGAGTGGTGGATGAGATTACGCAAGTACTTCACCCAGGCGAGAGGATGCAACTAGCGGATCCTGCGCTAGCGGATCTGGTGCCGCGTTTTTCTAAGCCTAGTCATGGAAGGGTTCTGCTGGATGGACACGATCTGGAAACGCTTACACTAGCCAGCCTACATGCCAATATTGCATGGATATCACGCGAATTGACCTTATTCAATGACACCGTGGCGGTGAATATCGCTTATGGTGACACGGGGCATGCCACAGAAGCGGAGATCATTAGTGCAATGCATGCCTCTCATGCAGCAGAATTCATCCGAGGGCTGCCGCAAGGATTGCAGACCGTGGTGGGAGAAGGGGGTGTTGATCTCTCTGAGGAGCTACGTCTTCATATTGTCATTGCTCGGGCATTTCTGAAAGATCCATCTATTTTGATTCTGGAGGAGGGGGCTACAGTGTCGGACCAGAAATCTGGTCGGCAGGTGCAGGTAGCGCTGGAAGGCCTAATGCAAGGCCGGACCAGCATAACGATTAGAGCATTTTTAGGCACGAAGGATTCATCGAATCCAGATTGAGGGAAGTGGTTACTTCAAGACCTTCTCAAGGATTCTAATCTTGGCCCACAACACAGCTTTAGTGGCATGAATAGACAGGACATCTATAAGTGGTGAAATAATGATGTCATAGCTAGTCTGGGTGGGGGGTTCGCCAGATTAATACGTCTTCGTGTCATCACCCGGTAATCCTTATGCAGCTTTACAAGTCTGACTAATTCGTATGTGCCATGGTAGGGGAGACTTAGGCTTGAGCTGGTCTGAAGAAATGAAGTAAACCTCATCAGTATTGTTTGGGTGGGGTAATGGGCGCATGTTGCGTCAGGCACGAAAGAACCAGTCAATCCGTTTCGGTGGATTTGCTGGGGGGTATATATTCTGGCAACCACCTCATCAGGCCCTGACGGACTTCCAAATCACTTAAAACGGCGTGTTCTTTCAACCATAGAATTACCTTAGCTAGCCACTCTGCATCAACCTTGCGGGGCTGCACAATGCGTATCTTGGGGTGGGAGGTGGACAGGGCGCTCTCGCTATCCGCCCATAATTCTTCGTAGAGTTTCTCTCTCATCAGCAGAGTAAATCATCTCTGCCGTATCAAGTATTCGTTTGGCTTCTTCAGTTGGAATCATCAGCTTTAGTTTCCGAAGTGCTAGTTCTGGCCGAAGCTATCATTTGACTGGTATATTGCGGCGATTATCGTCTCTATTTAAAGCCAGATGAGCGGCAAATTCCTCCCTCACTTCAGGATGCTTCAGAGCCAACGCAATAATCGCTTTGAGATATCCAAGCTTAGTTCCACAATCGTAGCGGATGCCAGAAAATTTGCATGCCAACACCTGCTCCTCCCGTAGCATTGATGCAATGCCATCGGTAAGCTGAATTTCTCCGCCCACTCCGGGCTTCACTCTCTCCAAATGTGAAAAAATTTCCGGGGTGAAGATATAGCGCCCGACAACTCCGAGCGTTGAAGGTGCATTCTCGGGCTTTGGTTTTTCTACAATGCTGGTAATGATTTGAGGCCCCATCTCCTCTCCCTCGCATTCGATGATGCCGTAATTTATCGTCTCCGCCAACTCGATATTCTGCACACCCAGTATCGAACAGTGGCTCTTCTCATATAACCCCGTCATTTGCCGGATAACTGGCTCATCACTCTCAATCAGGTCATCTGCAAGGAGCACAGCGAATGGCTCGTTACCCACCACCGGCCGTGCACACAATACAGCATGACCTAGTCCCAGAGGCTCCGGCTGACGGATATATATATAGGAAACGTTCTTTGGGACAATACTACGCAACATCTCCAGAGCATCGCTCTTTCCACGCGCTTCCAACTCGGCTTCCATTTCGTAGGCCTTATCAAAGTGGTCTTCGATAGAATATTTATTACGGCCAGTGATAAAGATCATTTCCGTAATGCCTGCAGCGAAAGCTTCCTCGACTGCATACTGGATTAGAGGCTTATCTACGATCGGTAACATCTCCTTGGGACTAGCCTTAGTCGCAGGTAAGAAGCGTGTTCCTAAACCTGCTACTGGGAAAACGGCCCTGGTTATTTTTAGCATAGGGTGGCCTCTTGAAATCTAGTTTTCGTCTCGGCATGCTTCTTCTCATAAAAAATTTCCAAAATATTAAGGAAACACTGAATAAGTAGTGAACGATTCATTTGTCATATGGTCAGATAAGTAGTTCTGATTATAAGAGGAAACGCGATGAAACAAATGACGCTAGCGACAATCGAAGGATTTGAAGTTCACGGCAGAGCGACCCGTAAGGCGGCGTTTCTGGCGCGGATGGAAATGCTTGTTCCGTGGACTGCGTTCTACGCGCTGATCGAACCGCACTACCCGAAGACGGGGAATGGACGCCCGCCGGTGGGTTTGGAGAGAATGCTTCGAATGTACTTGATCGCCAATTGGTTCAACCTGGCTGATGAGGCGTGTGAAGACGCTTTGTATGACATACCCGCATTCCGTGACTTCTGTCGGATTGACCTTGGGCGTGAACGAGTACCCGATGCGACAACCTTGCTCAATTTCCGCCACTTGTTGGAAGGGCACCAGATTGGCGCAGCGCTCTTTGCTAAGGTCGGTGAGTTGCTTCAGTCCAATGGGATGAAGCTCTCTGGCGACACCATTGTGGACGCTACGCTGATTGCTGCACCTCCCTCCACCAAGAACCGAGAGCAAGCGCGTGATCCGGAGATGTGCCAAAGCAAGAAAGGCAATCAGTGGCACTTTGGAATGAAGGTCCATATTGGGGTGGATAGTCAGACTGGACTGATACACAGCGCCAGTGTGACTCCTGGTAATGTGCATGACAGTCAAGAGTTGCCAAACCTCTTGCACGGTGATGAGACTCGACTCTACGGCGATAGCGCTTACCGGGGCCAGAACCAGCGGAAGCTTCTCAAAACCATCGCACCCAACGCGAGGGACTTCACCAATAAGCGCGCGTACAGGAATCGTCCATTGACCGATGCTGACAAAGAGACCAATCGTAAAAAGTCGAGTGTGCGATCCAAGGTTGAGCATCCTTTCCTGACGCTCAAGCATCTCTGGGGTTTCACCAAGGCGCGCTATCGCGGTCTGGCTAAGAGCGCCAATAGAGCATTTGCAATGCTTGCTCTGATCAATCTGACTAAATGGGGAATACCCCTCATGGGACAGGTACGTCCAGCGTGAGCAGATTACAGGGATATTCCTTACTTTTACCTTTAAAGCAGACTTCATAGTGATGAAACTTCCATTCGATTCACAGATTCGACTTGATTGTCTCGATCTATTGCAGCATGCGGCTACTTAATCAGCGATTCTCTAACCCTTCTTTCAGGTTGAGCTTCTTACGCCAACCTAGAGCGTCCATGCGTGAGACGGCTAGCTAGCAATTTCCGTGACGTGCTATCAGGTTTTATATATTATCGCAACATTGTATTCACTTCGGTCAGATCATCTTCATCCAGTTCACCCGCCTCTGCCTCGAGTCTGAGTTTCGCCATGAGAAGGCTGTAATGGGCTCTGGCAAGATCCCGCTTAGCAGAATAGAATGACTGCTGGACGTTTAGTACATCGACCTCGGTCCTGACACCCACCTTCTGACCGAGGATGGTCGAGTCGAGCTGGCTCTGTATGGATGTGAGTGCTTGTTTTAGAGCCTTTACCTGGACGATACCGCTGCTGACATTAAGATACTGCTGGCTGACTTGCATTGCACTATTGCGACGAGCATTATTTAAGTTTTGTAGCACACGCTCCTGATTGGCTAGGGCCTCGCGTACTCGAGACTGAACTGCCCCTCCTTGGAATACAGGAACAGCAAATTGGAGGCCGATCTCTTTGGTCGTAATATCGAATCCTTGCCCCACAATCGCTGCGCCGATCCCCTTCTGAGCGCTGTATAGAGCAACCAGATCTAGGGTTGGATAGTGGCCTGCCCGGGCACGTTCTATATCCTGAGTGGCAATTCCATGGGCCGCCTGCTGGATTTTCAGGGGTAGGTTATTTTCTTCGGCGACACTCACCCACTCGTCCATACTGGCATACTTAAGCGTAAGCAAATCGGAGGAGTTTTCATTCGCACGAGCAAGTTTATCGGGGAAGCGACCGATGATCTGTTGTAGGGTGCGTTTACGCAGTTCCAACTCGTTACGGGCGGCAATCTCTTGTGAAGTGGTCATATCCGATCGGGCCTGGGCTTCATAGGTGTCAACGATGGTCGCTGTTCCTACCTCAAAGTTGCGCTTAGCCTGCGCCAACTGCAGACCGATGGCTTTTTTCTGGGCCTCGGCTACTTCTATATTCACCTGGGCAGTGAGTACGTCGAAATAAGCCTGTGACACACGCAGAATCAGGTCTTGGGATGCCAGTACGAACTGCGAATTGGCTTGAAGAACTTGGAGTTTCGCCTGTTCGTAGATCGCAAAGTTTTCTTTACGGTAGATTGGTTGGGTGGCGGTGACAGTTAAGGCTTGTGCATCAATCGCTCTTTCTGGATTAACTCCTGATTGAATTAACTGCTTACGCTGATTTCCCGTGAAGGTGATATTGGGGAGGAATCCTGCCCGACCTTGTGGCAATTTTTCTTGTGCCGCCTGAAATGCAGCACGTGCAGCGCTATACTGAGCATCACTTTCTAAAGCCTCACGGTAGATGGCCATCAGGTCAGATGCATGCAGAGGGGAGGACAGAAGCAGTCCAGCCATTAGCAGTGAATAAGTGTATTTCGGAATTTTCAAAATAACTCCAAGTGGCTCTGGTCTATGCAAGGATTGGTCGAGTCAATATCGACGTACGCTCAATCCAAGAGTGTTATCCCTCTCATTGTCTGCATAACGCATCAAAAAACAAATCTCTCGGGCTGATGCGCATTTCTGAGGGGTGGGATACAGGTCTCGAACAGGGTGACCGTGTTGCATAGATTGACTCCCTGTTCTTGAGATACGCAGGTCACCAATACAGCCTCCATCACCGGAGCATCCCCCACCACCGCAAATAGCCGCCCACCGGTCTTGAGAGCGTTCTTAAAAGCATCCGGCAAGGACGGGGTGGATCCGGTCAGAACGATCACGTCATAAGGCCCGTGGTCAGGCCAGCCGTGGGCGGCATCGCCTTGCTCCAGCGTCATATTGCTGATGCCGTGAGATTGCAAATTCCTGTCCGCCATGGACTTGAGTTCCGGCACGATCTCAAAGCTATAAACATGCTCCCCTTGTCGGGCCAGTAGTGCGGTCAGGTAACCGCTGCCGCTCCCGATCTCGAGAATCCGGTCGGTCGTCAGAATCTGTAACTCTTGCAGGATACGTGCCTCCATCTTGGGGGACAACATCACTTCACTATGTCCTAGCGGAATCTCCATATCGACAAATGCGAGGGATCGATAGATTGCAGGGACAAATTCCTCCCGTCGCAACTCAAATAGCAGGTTAAGAACCTTCTGGTCGAGCACATCCCACGGACGGATTTGCTGCTCCACCATATTGAATCGGGTCTGTTCGAGATCCATTTCCAGTTTCATGCCTATTTTTAAGGTCGTAATCTTGCAATTATTCCACAATTCCATTAGCTTCACAGCATCAGCTAGGGGTCCGCTCTCGGAATCGTCCGGGAGATCGGTGAGATAGTCCCTTAATACCTGACACGGGTAATGCCGCCGTAGGGAAGCTGGGGTTGGTTGTACCGCTCCTTCTTCTCATTTTTTTAGGCATCTCAAGGAGCGTATCAATGAATGAATCTGTTTTAAATCCCGCACACTCTTCCACCCCCTTTTCAAGCCGGAATGCGCAGGTTGATGCGGCAGCGGTCAAATCCCTGCCCAACTCACGCAAAGTCTATGTGCAGGGTTCGTCCCCCGATATCCAGGTGCCGATGAGAGAGATTAGTCAGTCAGATACTGCGATCAGCATGGGGGTAGAGAAGAACCCCCCCATCTACGTGTACGACACGTCCGGCCCTTATACCGATCCTGCAGCGAAGATCGATATCCGATCTGGATTGGCACCGATGCGTGAGCAATGGATAGAGGCGAGAGGGGACACCGAAGTGCTCTCATCACCCGCATCCGCGTATGGGCGAGCACGTCTGTCCGATGATAGCCTCACAGAGATGCGTTTTAATCTGCAACGTCAGCCACGGTGTGGGAGAGTAGGTTCGAATGTGACTCAGATACACTATGCCAGACAAGGGATTATCACGCCAGAGATGGAGTACATCGCAATACGCGAGAATCAGCGTTGTGCAGAACTGGGTGAGGGGTTAAACGCCCGTCAACGCGAGTTACTGACAAGGCAACACCCAGGTCACGATTTTGGGGCATACCTGCCTAAACAAATCACACCGGAATTTGTACGTGATGAAGTGGCTCGGGGTCGTGCCATCATCCCGCTCAATATCAATCACCCCGAATCTGAACCGATGATCATTGGCCGTAACTTCTTGGTTAAGATCAATGCCAATATTGGGAATTCTGCTCTGGGATCGAGCATCCAGGAAGAGGTCGAGAAGATGACCTGGTCCATCCGCTGGGGTGGGGATACGGTGATGGATCTGTCCACCGGTAAGAATATTCATGAAACGCGAGAGTGGATCATCCGCAATAGTCCGGTCCCGATTGGCACTGTGCCGATTTATCAGGCACTCGAGAAAGTAAATGGCAAAGCGGAAGATCTGACCTGGGAAATCTTCCGAGATACCTTGATTGAGCAGGCAGAGCAGGGGGTGGACTACTTCACTATCCATGCAGGGGTGCGACTCGCCTATGTGCCGATGACGGCTAAGCGGATGACCGGTATCGTCTCACGTGGTGGGTCAATCATGGCTAAGTGGTGCCTGTCTCACCACCGCGAGAGTTTTCTCTATACCCGGTTTGAGGAGATCTGCGAGATCATGAAGTCTTACGATGTCAGCTTCTCACTGGGCGATGGTCTACGCCCCGGTTCGATCTTCGATGCCAATGATGAGGCGCAGTTTGCAGAGCTCAAAACACTCGGTGAATTGACTCAGGTGGCCTGGAAGCATGATGTTCAGGTCATGATCGAGGGCCCAGGGCACGTGCCGATGCATCTGATCAAGGAGAATATGGATCTGCAGTTAAAGTACTGTGCTGAGGCCCCTTTCTATACCTTGGGGCCACTCACGACCGATATCGCGCCCGGATATGACCATATAACCTCCGCCATTGGTGCTGCCATGATCGGCTGGTATGGGACTGCGATGCTGTGCTATGTCACTCCTAAGGAGCACCTCGGACTACCTGATAAGGATGACGTCAAGGACGGTATCATCACGTATAAGATTGCTGCACATGCGGCCGATCTGGCAAAGGGTCACCCCGGTGCTCAAGTTCGAGATAACGCACTCTCCAAAGCGCGTTTTGAATTCCGCTGGGACGACCAATTTAATTTAAGCCTTGACCCCGACAAGGCTAAACAATTCCACGATGAGACCCTCCCGCAGGAGGGTGCTAAGCTCGCGCACTTTTGTTCCATGTGCGGACCCCATTTCTGCTCAATGAAGATCACCCAGGATGTTCGCGACTATGCCGCCAGTCAGGGTGTCGGAGAGGATGAGGCATTGGAGAAGGGGATGGAGGAAAAATCGGTTGAATTTGTCAATCAGGGGGCGGAGATTTATAGCAAGGTCTAGGTCGGAGGCTTTTTTTCACTACTTACGTTCTTTCACGAGTTAGACGCGCTTCTCGGGCTTGTAGATGTGTCTAAGGTAGCGTGGGCGCGTCACATCATTCCCGAAACTGATGACACGCTGGCGCATATCATTACCGATGTGCGTCCTCTCAGCTCTCCCGCCAGACCCAAGATCTCGCAACACCGAATCGGTCATGAGCGTTGGCTATATCGAAGCAACCATCAAGACTTGATTGCTCTGCGCACAGAGCAGAGTATGCACACTGAGGTTCCCGGTCTGACCGGTTGGGCCCAAGTCAATGGCCGCAACGAGTTGCTGATTCCCTGAGAAGATCAAGCTGGATGTGGCTTACCTACAACGCGAGTCTCTGTGGTTTGACATTCACATCTTGTGGCTGACTGATATCACGGCGCTGTTTGGCAGACAACCGCGTTTCCGGCGATAAAAAATAACTGTAGTTTTACCGGAAACAGATATTGCACTCAGGCTTTGTTTCCGGCAGAATTAAAGAATAATATTTTTTGCCGGAAACATAATGAAATCCCTCTCGAATCAACAACGACTACACCAAGTTAATACCGCGCAACTTTTCGAAAACTATCGACCTGCCCTGGCCCATGCAGCGTCTTACACCTATGGCATGCGCTGGAAAACAGTGCGCAATACTGAATACCTGTTCAGAGACCAGGACCGGCGTGGTAACGGCAAATCGCTTGGAGCTCGATCGGCGCAAACCGAGGAGTTATTGGCGGTCTTTTCTGCCGGACGCACCTTGGCACAAGAGCGCCTGCAACTTATCACAGAAAAAATTCAAGAGCAGGCCCGCCTCAACAAGGCCTTGAGACTGAATCGCGTGCCGCGTATCGTGGCCCGCGTGCTGCGCGAACTCGACCGGGCCGGCCTGCATGACAGCTTTACCGTGATCGGCACTCAAGCCTTGTACGCCTACGAAGCCGCTGCAGGCTCGCACTTTTTACTCGAATTACTCGCTTCGGGTGATGTCGACTTGCTCTACGATACCCGGCAAAAAATGATTGTCGTATCGGAAAAGCTAGATGGTAATGGATTGCTAGGCTTGCTCAAAAAGGCGGACAAGACATTTGAATGTGTCCGCAAAAACGACTATCGAGCCGCCAATGCCGGACAGTTCATGGTGGACCTCGTGATCGCACCGCGAGGCATGAATGCCGCAGAAAACATCACGTTCTCTGAATCAGATTTGGTCGCCACCGAAGTGCCCGGCCTGCAGTGGCTGTTGAATTCCCCTAAACTTGATGTGGTCGCCATCGATGAGGACGGCTGGCCAGTGCCGATG
>Ga0209553_1001304_pt1 | contig 12489 bp, 13 predicted proteins | sample LauGreFBDMM110DN_2_FD_188217 | JGI IMG/M metagenome (GOLD analysis project Ga0209553, IMG submission 188217) | Freshwater lake microbial communities from Lake Michigan, USA - Fa13.BD.MM110.DN (SPAdes) (version 2) | ecosystem: Environmental > Aquatic > Freshwater > Lake | place: Lake Michigan...
GGTTTAGGCAGGGCTTATTTAATTCTGAAATGAATAAAGAAAGGGGCATGGGTATGTGCTTTCTGTTTCAATAGCTTTGGCAAAGCTGCTGTACTAAAAAAAAGATTTGGGCAAAATCCTATCAAGAATTTTGGCTGGCCTCATGCCCCAAAAGGAAATCCTTTTCAATCTCAGATTTGCAGATACTAAACTTTTATTTCAGCTGGTCAATTATAATACTTCAAATATTCACAAATATTTTTATTGCTAATATTGATAGACTTTTTAAATCCCTTATTTGGGCTTATTCCTAGCTCTTTCCTTTGCCTTAGTAAATCTTTGTTCTGCGTATATTTCAGAAGTATTTAGGCGAACATGGCCAAGCGTAGCAGCAACAGCTTCGATTCCGTCTGTTTCCCTTATCTCAGTTCCTACCAAATGTCTGATCTGCAAAGGGGTAAACCTTTCAAGCTTGATTTTATTAACCCTGTTGAATCGTCTGATAGCTGATTTAATTGCAAGGTAATAAGCTGCTGGGGTCATCTGTCCAGAATAACCTGCATTGATTCCCTTACCATGACTGCACCAAACAAAATCTTTTTCCCATAGTGGTTTCCTAATGCTCTTCATTAAAGCAATATGATCTTCATGAATGAAAATCTTCCTGTCCTGACCTCGATGGCTTCCCTTATGTTGGCTTGGTTGGTAACAATAAATAGTAGGGTCATTTTTAACAGGGTTAATTTCTGACCATTTCATCTGAACCAATTCCTTAACCCTCATTCCGGTGGTTGTGTGAATCTTCATCATGACTTGGTAAACAGGTTTTAAGAATGCTTGAATCTTTTCAATGGAAACTTTTTTAACAGCTTTAATGGGTTCTGGATTTCTAAGGCTGGGTGCTGTTCGCCAATTTAAAGGTTGAACACACATCAAAGATTGAAACACAGCAACAGGAACCAGCCCAAATTCAACACCCTTTTTAAACATCAGTCTAATTTTGCAGATCAAAATGTTAACAGTTGATATGGTTAATTTTTTTCGGGGGGTAAACTCTGATTGGGGCATGATGTTTCTGTTAACAATTGCAGCCCTAACTGCTATTAAATCTTTGGTTGTAAATTCTGCAATGGGCTTACCTGATTCAATCCAAGGTTTCATTTCCCTGATTGCAGATTTTAAAACATGGTGCTGACTGGTTGGAAGCTTGGTAACAGGGTTGCGATAATAGCCATCAGCCCAACCCATGAATGCAGTAACCAAATCAGCCAAGATTGGTTCTGCGTGTTCGGGTTCTGAATCCACTGGCAGGTTTTGATTTGCTAGGTATTCAGCCAGCCAAATTTCATATTTAGATTTGGTTTCACGCAAGCCCCATTGCCCATGGTAAATGCGCTTCTTGTTTCTTGGGTCAATGCTGTACCCAAGATTCTTGCCCTTATGATTTAATAAGCCTGGGACTTTGTTCTTAGCCATGATATTTCTTTCCAGTTTAAGCTGCCCAAAGTGGGTTGCCAATGCTAGAAATCGTATCAAAGTTGTACAACTTGTACCAGTACAACTTTTTCAAAGTTCCTTTTTCGTCAAAAACAAGGTCGGGGATACAGGATTTGAACCTGCGACCTCTTCCACCCCAAGCGGATATATTGCCTTGGGAAAAAGCCTTTGATTTATAGGGTTTTATGCAGGGTTTATTTAGAAATACCTTTAAAATTTGTAGCGTTTTTATGCAGGTTTTATTCCAGATTTAAGGGTCAAAGTTGTACCTGTTTTTTTGTTGGAAATGTTGACAATTGAACCTGCGAACTGTCCCAGATTATGGAATTTGGTTACCTTTAAAACAGTTCCAGTTGGCGAAAACCCTCCTGATAAGATAGCTTCTTAGCAAGCTTGCTAGGGTAAAAATTAACCCTAGTATTAGGTTCTGGCTGGGGGTTGTTTGGATATCCATCAGGGGATAAAACACCATCTGAATTACGATTGATAAACCGAAGCCTGTTATGGTGTTCATTATGGCTTCTAGCCAACTCATAAACCTTGATTGCTTCATTGATTCTGGCCTCTGAAATCTTGCAATAGTTTTCATCAAGATCAATCCCAATGAAATCAAATCCTTCAAGGGCTGCAGCTTTGCCTGTTGAACCTGAACCCATGAAAGGATCTAGGATAATTCCCCCTGTTGGGGTAACCAATCGGCAAAGGTAACGCATTAAATCCACTGGCTTAACTGTTGGGTGGTTGTTCTTGCTTTGTAATATTGAACCTAATGAACCATCAGCCCTGCCATCTAAACAACCTGCTGGCCTTTCCTCAAACTCTTCTAAACCTTCTTCTCTATCTTGCTTGCTGGCTTTAGCACAATAAAAGAATCTTGAAGCGGAGCCACCTGCATCTTCATGGCCTGCAATCAATTCTGGTTGGGCATTGTAATCCCCAAAAGCATTTGTTGATTGTTTTGCATTTGGCCTTCTTATTCCAGCTTTGCTTGGGGTTGTATCAGGAAAGATTGCTAGAACTTCCTCTGATCCATCGTGAATAAAGTTGGCGGGGAATCTGCCTTGGCTTATAATTGGTTCAATCTTATTTCCTATTCCCTTCCATCCATCATCATTTAAATTTTTATTATCACCTAAACCCCTGTTAGATTTAATAGCTTCAACTCCAACCCTGCAACCATCAATATTAATTCCCCCTGTCCCCCATGCCATTACATTTTCTGCAACTGTATTTTCTGCCAATGGTTTTCTTGCCATCGTGATTGGCTCAAGTGCTGGCTTTAATGATGTGCCCCAGCCTTCATACTCTGAATGGCCTTTGGTTATATCTGGGTGCGTAGTTCTACCGCTTTGTGATTTCCCTGCACTGGCTATTTCTGCTTCTTCGCTGGCTTTGTTAGGATTTACACCTATCCATTCCCTCTCATTCCCTAACAAGTTATCAACAGCCTTGCCAATGTTTTGCCCTTTTGGAAACCCTGACCCATACACCCAAGCAATCATATCTCTGATTTCAAAGCCTGCGTCTTCAATTCTAACTGCCATTCTATGTTGGGTTCTGGTTCCAGCAAAAGATAACAAGTATCCACCATGCTTAACAACCCTTAAGCATTCTTCCCAAATCTTTTGATCTGGAACCTGACAATCCCATTTCTTACCCATGAAAGATAAGCCATAGGGTGGGTCAGTAACCACTGCATCAACAGAATTAGACGGAAAGGTTTTTAAAACATCTAAGGAATTACCACAATGAATTTTAATAATCTTCATCCTGATTTTCTTGATGGCATATGAATTCTGGCAATGGTTGTTTGCTGTCAGAATGGTGTTTAACTATTGGAATCTTTTCATCGTCTACATGATATAGCTTTTCACCTGCTGCAACCCTATTGATTAGAACCACAATTTTTTCTTCTGTTCCTGGCCTATGGTGGGTAGGTTGTGGCATTTTTAAAACAGGTTCTGGTTCTGGGTTGTAATCATATCTTGGGTGGGCTGGCATTTCTGCTTCTTATTATTTGCCTGCCATCTGGTTTTCTTTCCAGTTTGGCAAAATAAATTGCAGCATCTTTTTTCACATTAACATTCCATGAAACCCAATTTGATAAATGCCCTATTACAAAATGGCATCTACTTTTTGAACTGCAAAGGGTAATCAAATTATCTAAGATTAACTCCTGTGTTTTATCAATCCAAAAAGGAATTATATGGTGGGCTTCCAATTGGCTTGGGTTTGTGCAACCGCAACCCATGCACCAAGGTTGCAACTTAAGATGGGCCTTTCTTACCTTTGGCCATTTCCCACTTCGAGGGGTTCCAAACATAATATTAGGCAAAGGTTGCAAGCAACTTCATGGCTATTTTTAAAACTATAACCCAAGGGATGATTCCAAATTTTACTGGCTCCCCTTCTGGGGTTGGTTTGTATTCACCAGAAACCGATTCAAGAAGGGTTACAATTTCATCATCTGTAACTGGGTATTCTTGCACTGGTAAATCCATTACCTCTTTACTGTTTATTGGAATTTGGGTTGCAGCATAACCTGCCAAGTTCCAAGCAGCATTTAAAGCTGTTGTAACTGGAATGGCTTTGCCCCTGATTCTATCTACAATCAATCCAATTGCTTCAATGGGTAGTTCTTGGGGGAATGGCATTAACATTATTTAGGTTCCTTTGTTTCCAGTGAATCGGAAATCTTTTGGGTTAAGTTTATCAGTTGTGAATTTTGGTTGTGTTGCACATCAACAATTTTTTCAATTCCTGTTTCCAACCTATCTAGGAATATTAAATGTCGATTGTGAATTGGTAACAAAATATTTGTTCCAATCCATCTGCATGAATTGTAAAGGGAATAGCCAATGGCAAACAATGCTACCACTGGCAACCCTAATTTTTCAACCAGATTTAACCAATCAGTTGTAAACACTTATCTGCCCCTGCGGATAATTGATTTAATTTTTTTCAACCTGTCTTTGCTTCTAGTAACTGTTTTAGTTACAGCAGCTTTGGAATTAAAAGCCTTGCATTCCTTGCAATCTGCATTTGCAGCCAATGCCAAAACCCCAGCCAATAAAAGTTCCATGAATCACCAGCCTTTCTAAATAAACCAATCCAGTTTTTGAACTGGAAACCCTGCAAAGTTTGATAGGGAAAACACTTCACCATCTTTGCAAATCCAATCAAATTCTTTGGCTTGAATCCAAAAGCCCCCAGCAGGTTCTTGGTAATTTCCTGGGCTTGTGCCATGGCTGCAGCCCCAACTGTTTTGAATCCAAAATATATCTTTAAATTCTGGATGGTAAGCCCAACCTAGGCAACTCATTTGATGCCCCCATTGGGTAACCCTTTTATTCAAGATGATTGCAGGGTTACCTTTTATCGGGGGTTCCATCATCCCACCCCAATTGCTGGCGCAGGTCATTGGGTAACCATTGATCAGGCTGGCCTTGCCCTCTTCCCATGATTTAATTCTGGCAGCAGTTTGAATGGTAAATTTTTTTGCAGCTAATAACCAATGTGATTTTATCTTGCTTCCGTCTGACCAATCCATTTCAGCATCTTCACCCCATGTATAAGCACCATCTTGAATCTTTGGTTGGGGTAAATCTTTGGTATTAGCTGGTAAGGTTCCAAATCTTTGCAGGGCTTCAATTGCTGCACTTCCAAAGCTGCCTTCCCCCCTGCCATTCAACCCAGCCAATTCCCTAGATTTGCCATAGGGCAAAAGCCAGAATGGAACTGTTGGGTTTTCTAGTTGCGCTTGAACATGAACTTCAATTGATTCTAAACACCATAACGCCATCCCTAAACCATTGCCTACGCAACTGCCAGTTTGCTGATAGAATGGTTTAAAATCTTGGATGAATTTATAAAGAAGGGCATCAACTGGTTCTTTGTATGCGCCATCTATTTGAAAGATGGGCATCCTGCCCTTCACCTGCAAATCAAGTTCCACCATTTCTGGTGTTCGTAATTCTGGTGCAATCCATCCTAGATTACTTGGGGTCATTTAATTGCTAGCTCTATTGCCGTGGAAACATCCTTAAAAACAGCAGCAAATTTTAAGCGCATTTCTGCTGTTATTATAACAGCTGGATCATCAGGAAAGCCAATGAATTGTTTGCTAAGCTTATCCCTGATTTCCTTTAAATCAGTTGGGGCCAATACCTTATTGGCTGCAATCTTTGCTGCCCCTAATAAATCCCCTGTGGTTTCAATGGTTGGATCTTTGGCAACTGCAACCAACCCTTTATAAATAACTGCAAGCTTCTGGGCTTTGGCCTGCTTATCATCCTCATTTAAAGCCCTGTATATGGCTCTAATTTCTCTTGAAAGCTTGCTGGCTTCTTCTGGGTTGTCAGGTTCTGGTTCGGGGGCTGGTGGGCTTCCTATTATTACTAGGGTAATTGCAGGTTTGCTTGGGTTATCACCTGCTGCAGTATAAGCCAAAACCCTATACCTGCCCTCAATGGTTGTTGTAACCACACAAGTTTTAGAATCCTTTAAAAGTTCCACAGGAAACAGGTTTAAACCCTTATCTAAAACAAACCATTGAACTTGCTTGCCATCTGTTGCAGAGGGTATTGAAATGAATGCGCCTGGCATCCCATGAATTTCGGGTGGCAGGGTTATTTGTTGCGCCAACATTGCAGACAAAATTAAGCTAATCATTTCTTAGTTTCCCTTGGTTTCAGTAATTGCTTTTGAATGCTCCTGATTAATCCTCTTATCATCGCTGGTTTTATATCAGATGGCTTTTCGATGATTTCAATAATCAGATATCCATCTGAAAATATATACAATCCGGTAACTCCGTTATAATGCCAATGGTTGTCTTTGCCAAGAGAAACCCCTAGCCTATAAGCATCAGATAACACTTTTGAAGATGTCCAAGATTTGTGAAGTTCAAAGTGAATTACCATTTAGACTTCCTTTTAATCGTCAAAATAAGCATTGATGATAATTTCTTGAAGACTGGTTTGCCCAATTTCTTCAAAATCCCAATGGATAACAACAACATCGTTAATTGCTACATTAAAAGAATTGTTAGAACTGGTAGTCCAACTATTTCCATATGGGCCGGTATGATCAAATATTTCAATTGGTGCTTCATAATTGTATCCAGATATATGTTCATAATAATAGATAACAAAATATCCATTTCCATAACCATGTAAACTTACAACATCAACATTTAATACACCTGGCTTGTGTACTTCAAAAGATCCACTTTGACTAGCGACACTAACATTTTGCCAATTTATTTTAACTGGATCTAGTTCCCCCCCAAAATCAAAGTTGTTTTCATCTGCAGGATCAAAGAAAAAATTTTCACCAAAATAATTTAAAGGATTATTTTCATCAAGAATAAATCGAATTGAATTAGCAACAACTGTTGCAATTGTTGCAGTGTTAGAAGTTCCTTCAAAGGATTCAACATTGCAAGTTAATGCACCATCAGAAGTAGGATAATTAGCAAGATGAAATCCGCTTGTCAATGCAAATTCAACAGTTAATTCAGTTGCAGTTGCTTCTGTTACTGTTCCAACTGCACCTTTGTTAAATGTTAAACTATTTTGATTTGCTATTGGATTAAAGCCTGTTCCAGAAATTATAAAAGGTCTTGTAAAATATGTGACTGTTGGGGGTGGCCCTGCATCATAAAGGTATCTAGCATTCCTTGGCATGATAGTTAGATTTTCAGTAACTGTTGCAACTGCAACTATAGTTGCAACCTGCACTGGGGAACCGGAATTTCCATTAGAACTACTAACTGCAACAACTGCAGTTAATGATCCTAATGAATTTGGTTGGGTTGAAAAAGTAATTATTAATAGGGTTGTAGTTGCGCTGGTTACTGTACCTGCTGCACCCAAATTAAAGGTAACTGTATTATGATTTGCAGTTGCACTAAACCCAGTTCCAGCAATAGCCAAAGCTGTGGCAGTAATAGCCCTGCTATCTGAATTCGGGGTAACTACAATTCCTGCAACTACTGTTGCAACCCTAACTTTTGTAGATTTTTTCCTAGGGTTTTTAATTACTGCATACAAGGGGCCAAGATTTGGCTGGGTTAAAAAAGTAATAGTTAGCTGGGTTGATGTTTGCGCTGTAACTTTTGCAGTTCCAGAACTTAAAAAAACAAGGTTTGCCCCTGCTCTGGTATTAAAGTTAGTTCCAGTAATTATAAAGCTTACTGCATTTTGTGTTATGTTCATATTTCTTCATCGATAGTTGGTGTATCAAGTTCATCTAAAGATGTAATAAAAGCATCAGGGTGGTTTGATGTTATGGTATATGAATCATTTTTATAAAAATGTTGGGTGGTATCATTGTAAAATCCATCAAATAAATTCCCCCCAACTAAAGGTTTAAAATAGCTTTGATATCCACTAAAATATAAATTCATTACATTGTTTTTTTCTGACAATTCAAAAAAAGAAGGTGGGGGTGGGCTAAAATAAATTTGCACATTATTACCAAAATAATTTGTTGCAGGGTTGGTAACAGTTACGGAAATCACCTTTCCCTCAAATTCCCCTTCACCTAAAGTTGCAAAGCATTCCACATTAGAACTAAAAACTGAAACAGTGGGGGGAAACAAATAACCAGAACCACTAAGAACCATATCAATTTCAATGATATGAATCCCATCAGTTATTTCATTTGCTGCAGCAGTAAAGTTTTGAATTACTTTTGCTCTGGAATCTATGAAAGGTTTACCATGATCAATCCCAGAAAAGATTCCACCATACCCAGCCCCTGCATCTGATAAGCTCCCAACAAATGGCCCTCTTTCTTCAATGTCATTAGTAAAATAAAGTGGGGGGGCATGACCATATGAATCAGGATTAGTTTCTGTGGAATAATCTAAACCGCTACCAATTTCAGAAATTTGAGAATTGATTCCACCATTGCCAAAACCTATACCCATTCTATTTAGTGCAGTTGGGTTTTCAGATTCAACAGTGGGATAAAAAACAAATGGTAAATAATACCTGCCTTGGATTAAATAATGTTCTTTAACATCAGAATAATAGCCACCCAAAACAGCATTGTAATTTAATACTTCATCAATAGTTCCTAGTTCAATATTACCTTCGGGGGTTCTAAATACTGCATCTGGCATATATAAATGAACTGTTCCTGGCATTTCAACAAAAGTTGCAGAAGCACTAACATCAACAGAATGTGGAATTGGTAAACCTGCTGGGGTATCATAAAAATTTTCAAGACTTGGGTACATATAATCTTCATCTGAATTGTCAATAATTGTACAAGTTCCAGAATAATCAAATATATCTTTATCAACCCAATCAGAATGATATTCTGCAATATGTTTTAATTCACCCAAACCATTAGTATCTATTCTTTCATTATCAGGGGTTATAGCAAACACAGTACACAAGACTTTTAATTTAATATTTCCTGTTGCTTCACCATCTACAATTTCTGCATCTGTTAAAATTTCCCAAGCTAAAGTATATTGCTGGTTAATAGTTGTAAATACATAAGGGCCATCATAAATGTTTTCTTGAAATCTAGTTATTGCTTCAAATGTTTGGTTTTTGCTTTTGTATGCAAGGTTTGCTGGTTGTATTCCGCATAATACATAACCATTAGGAACAGCATTCATGACTTTATAATTTGCTAAATAGTAATCACCAGAATCATCTTCTGAACCTGTGTCTAAAGTTAAGTATTCTGGGATTGTGGTAATTAATTCTAAGGCTGGTGGGCAACAAAACATATCTTCAACATCTGCAGATGCTCTTTCAACGCAAGGCATTTCATAATCTTGAGTTGAAAAAATACCACTCATAAAACATCTGTAAAAACCATCTAAGTTTTCATCTGTAAAAACAAATTCATCAACTTCATCAATTGCATTTTGATTAGTTAAAAATAATTTTGCGTTATGATTTTGATCATCAATAACAACTTTTGCAAAATAGAATTTTTGGTCAATTATTCCATCAGGAAGTAATTTTGTGCCAGTGTTGTTAACCCCCATATCTGGTGAAAATGTCACTTGCCTAATAGTATTAAGGGATATTCCTATTCCAAGTAAAAACAAATTGTCTTCAATGCTAATATTAGCCATAAATAAAAATGAATTTGATGTTTTAAATTTCATAATTATTCCAATGCTGTAACTCTTGCTTCAAGGGTTACATAGTCTGCTTGAATGGCAGAAACATCAGATTCAATTGATGTTATTGCTCCTTCTATATCTGATATATCTGATTGAATTGCAGTGATATCATCTTGAATTGATGCTATTGCAGCTTGCATATCTGAAATATCTGTTTCAACAGTATCATTGTTAACCCCAAACTCTAAACCATCAGCATTGGAATTAACTTTAACAACCCTGTTTTGCTGTGCTGAATAGGAAGCAGGGGTATCATTAAGCCCCAAGAAACTTGTGATAACTGCTGAATCATAATCACTTGCTACAAATTGCGCTGTCTGTAGTTGGATTCCTTCAGGGGTGCAAGTTACATTTGTTACAACTGTTATTGGATCTGATTCAACAAAAGGTAATGTGGGGGGTGATAAAATTAATACAATTGGTTTTTCAAAATCTGCATCATCTTCTTGACTATAACCAGTAATAACCCCTAAATAATGCCCAGCAAATATTCTGGGTGGGTCAACATAATCTTCATCAATAACTGGCATCCCAACAATTGCATTAATTCCAGCAATCAAAATTTCTCCATCATCATTGGTTCTTCCAAAAGCTAATCTACCATTAGTGATTTCAATGCCTGTGTTAAATGGAACCATTTTTGCATTTGGTATTCTAAATATTTTATAAGTATCATTATAAACAGTAATTTCAGGTGAGGCAATAAACGCAATAACCAACTGCGGGTTGTTTAGATTTTGTACTTCAGCTTCAATGGGTCTGTTTAAAGATCCATTTTTGTTTTTCTTAACCAGCCTTAGAATTTCCTTGGCTGTTTCAAAATCAAATCCTACTGGGGGTGGCATTAAAAGAATCCTAATCCTGGAAGGGTTGCAAAATCAATTTCACCATAAACGGTTGCAGCAGTAAATAAAATATATTGGGGATCTTCATTAAGAGGGTTCTTTTTTCCTTGGCCATCTAAATCAATTGGAACTGAAACTACATTTCCCCCACTGGTTGCCATTACCAATTCACCATTATCCTTTTTAATCCTATAACCCTGATCTCTAATATACATATCCCAGCCAGTAATTTCTTGATCTTCGCCAACTGTGGTGTTGATTTCTATTTCATAGGTTAACCGCCAATATTGGTAAGAACCTTCAAGAATTAGTTCTGTTCCTATCCCTTTAATTTTTCCGGTTTTATCTGTAATGGTTAAAGTGCAACCTGTGCCAGTAACAAAAGTATTAGTTGCGTTATTAACCTTGCCAATATAGGTTGCTAAATCATAAGCATCAATGGTTGAAACATTGCAACCAATGGTGAACACTGGCCTAAATCTTTCAATGGTTATTGGGGGTACAAATGGATCTCCTGCAGAATTCCTGAGATTGGTTAACACTTCTGGAAAGCTTATAAAGGTAACCCTAAAATCTGGTGGTCTTAAGGTTGGGTTGGCTTCCCTATCTTCTGGTTTCTGCCCTTGGTTTTGTGTTTCAACATTTGCGGGTGGGCTGCTCCCATTAGCTGCATTTGTGGCTGCATCGGGGTTGCTGCTGTATTCAATAACAACTTTCCAAGTTTGCGGATCATCAGCTTCGGGGTTGATGTTTACACTTTGGGCATAACTATCATCATCGCCTGGGTATAAATCACCAATTTGGGGGCAACTTGCATCAGCATAAATTGCATCATAAATTGAAATGTCAGATTGTTCAACTGAATCGGTATGAACAATAAAGGATCTGGTAAAAGTGTTTTGATAACTTTTATCAAGGGTTGCTTTTCTTTCATTCCAAAGTTCTTCAAATAAATCTATTGCCATAGTTTCCCCTTAGACTGGCCCACAGAATGCCATAACTTGGGCTGGCCTTTGCGCCAATATTGCTGCTGCAATTTTCTTTTGTTCTGCTAATTGTTCTGCTTGCATCTGATTTGCCAAAGCCATCAACTCTTTTATTTCCTGTTGCACATCTTTGTTTTTGGATTGCATATCTATGGTAGCTTTGAAATCTTCTGCGCTGCCTCTGGTTATTGCGCTTGCAAATTTCTGTTCCCCTGTTATTCCCATAGATGATTTAAGCTTTGCCAATGCCCCTGCTGAACCAATTGCAAAAGCTTGAAAGCCCTGCTCTGATCCATCCTTCATAAGCATATTTAATTTTGCAATTTCATTCTGATAAGTTTGCAATGGGCTTAGATTTTCATCTAAGAATTTTTGCCATCGTGGTGCTTCTTGTAATAATGGCATATCATTTATTTTTGCAAGTTGTTCTTCAATTGCTATTCTTGATGCTTCTATTGCTTCTTCCAAATCTGTCATGAAGCTGCCACCAGTTCCACTAAATCTAGTATCAACACCTTCTTTAATTTGTTCATCCATTTGATCAATATTGGCCATGACATCATTTTGCAAATCCATCAATTCCATGATTGAAAAAGTATTTAAATTATCAACTGGCTTTGGTTTAAATAAATCCGCTGCAGCTTTTGCATCAAGTTCCATATTCTTTTTCATGTTTCCAAAACCTTCTGCAATCTTTCCCATCTGCTTTGCACCTGCAACCAAGATTTCAACAAAGGGTTTTAATTCAGTAATAAAATCAATTGCAGATTTAACAATTCTTTCTGCAACAATTTCTATTTCACCTAGCATTTCTTCAACTGTCATTTTTTCAGTAGTTACAACCCATTGGCTTAAAAATGATTCAATAGAATCTAATACCTTTGCAGATATCATGGCAACAACTGCACCAAACTTTTCAAGCATTGGCGCAAATTCTGCTGCCTTATTTGATAAACTTTCAAAAAAGTTATTAATTGAAGTGTTTAAACTTACCAAACCAAAACCCTTTAAAATACTTACGCCAATA
>Ga0209553_1001307_pt1 | contig 12460 bp, 7 predicted proteins | sample LauGreFBDMM110DN_2_FD_188217 | JGI IMG/M metagenome (GOLD analysis project Ga0209553, IMG submission 188217) | Freshwater lake microbial communities from Lake Michigan, USA - Fa13.BD.MM110.DN (SPAdes) (version 2) | ecosystem: Environmental > Aquatic > Freshwater > Lake | place: Lake Michigan, USA...
GTCCAGTACCAACCGCGCCCCGCGACAGTGCACGCCTGGTGTCGAGGGAGAGCGACGCGAGTTGCAATTGGAGCTCAAGGTGCTCGCTGACGTGGGCTTGTTGGGCATGCCAAATGCCGGAAAGTCCACCCTTATCCGAGCGGTTTCTGCTGCCCGCCCCAAGGTGGCAGACTATCCGTTCACCACGCTGCATCCAAATTTGGGCGTGGTGCGAGTCTCCCCCGAGAAGAGCTTTGTCATAGCTGACATTCCTGGGCTGATTGAGGGCGCCGCTGAGGGCGCAGGATTGGGACATCAGTTCTTGAGGCACCTGATGCGCACTCGCTTGCTGCTACATCTGGTTGACGTTGCCCCAATGTACGAGGGGGTTGACCCAGTACATGAGGCCCGCTCTATTTTGAATGAGCTAAAAAAGTATGATGAGGTGCTGTACAACAAGCCGCGCTGGCTGGTCCTTAATAAGCTCGACCTGCTGCAAGATAAAAATGAAAGGGTCGCCTCGTTTTTGCGAGAATTCAGTGACTACGCGCGCTACTTTACTATCTCAGCGATTAACGGCGATGGCTGCAAGGAGTTGACCTATGCCATCATGGAACACGTGGAGCAGGTCGCCAAGCAGGAGGAGCTGGATCACGCTGAAATTATCAAAAAATCTAACACCGTAATACTTTGATGCACCATGAAAACCATCCTGACTGAGTGTAAGCGCGTCGTCGTTAAAGTTGGAAGCAGCCTCGTGACTAATCACGGGGAGGGGCTGGACGTTCGTGCAATCGAAAATTGGGCGCAACAGATCGCCACCCTGCGTGAGAGTGGGCGCGAGGTGGTGCTAGTCTCCTCTGGCGCGATTGCAGAGGGCATGCAGCGACTGGGCTGGAAAAAGAGACCCAGTGCCGTGCACGATCTGCAGGCCGCCGCTGCGGTTGGTCAGATGGGGTTGGTCCAGGTATACGAGAGCTGCTTTAGTGCGCACGGTCTCCGTACGGCACAGATACTACTTACCCATGCCGACCTTGCTGATCGAGAGCGCTACCTCAACGCTCGCTCTACGTTGTCCACCCTGCTGGCCCTGGGCGTTATACCTGTCATTAATGAGAACGACACCGTGGTCACCGATGAAATCAAGTTTGGCGACAATGACACCCTGGCGGCGATGGTTGCCAACCTAATTGAGGCGGACGCCCTTGTCATACTTACCGACCAGGCTGGTCTTTATACGGCAGATCCACGAAAAGATTCTAGCGCCACGCTGGTTGGCCTGGCACGGGCAGGCGACGAGAAGCTTGAGGTCATGGCGGGCGGTGCGGGTAGCTTTATTGGTAGTGGCGGTATGCTTACCAAGGTGTTGGCCGCGAAACGTGCCGCACGGAGTGGGGCACATACCGTGATCGCCTCAGGTCATGATGCGGACGTGCTGCCACGTCTAATGCGTGGGGAGAGCGTTGGATCCCTGCTACAGGCGCAGCCACTGTCTTTGAATGCACGTAAACAATGGTTGGCAGACCATCTACAGATTAGTGGCGAGGTAACGCTGGATGTGGGTGCCACACAGGCTCTGTGCAAGGAAGGTAAGAGCTTGCTACCAATTGGTGTCACCAAGGTGGGTGGAGAGTTCGAGCGAGGCGCCATGGTTGCTATTATTGATGCGCATGGAAAGGCTATTGCGCACGGTTTGATTAATTACAGCGCCACAGAGGCCCATCGTATCGCGGGACACTTTAGCAGTGAAATCGAGGCCCTGTTGGGTTACGTGCACGAGCCAGAGTTGGTGCATCGAGACAATCTGATTTTGTTGTAGGGTCTGCGGCGGTCATAGGTTATGGGGATTGGGCTATACGAAGGCGATGTGAACGTTCTGCTCACCCAGCAACCTCCTGAGGCCGCTCATTAAGTCATTGTGGAGAGTCACGCACCACGCCTCTCCCAGCCTTAGGCCTACACTACCCGTTGCGTTGTGATACTTAACCAGGACCGCACACTTCCCCTCTCGGTAGGGCGCGAGTAGTCCCTGTATCTCTGCAACACTAACCCCAGAATCAGAAGAAACATTGAGGCTTAGGTGTGTCGCAAAAGTGGAGCGTGCCGAGGCGAGATCAAATAGCTCGTCACTGTTAACGCGAATATTGCCAGAGTATTCATCAAAGCTGGCCTTGCCCCGTGCCACAAGCACTTCGTCCTCGCGTATCCATGGACGATTGGCTTCGAATACCTCATTGAATACGGTCATCTCTAGCTGTGCGCTGCCGTCGTCTAGCGTGACAATTGCCATGCGACCACGACGAGTCTGCTGCAGACGCACGGCAGAGACAATGCCAGCCAGCGTCACCTGCACCCCCCCTCGTCGATTGCCGCCGTTTTGCGGGAGCGCTTGTGGCGTGATATCAGCCAGGCGCACCTTGATAAAATTAGCCAGCTCGTCGGCGTACTCTTCGTAAGGGTGGCCGCTGAGATAGAAGCCCAGACTAAGTTTTTCGTTTTGCAATTGCTCGCGCAGCGTCCAGCGTGGGGTGCTTCTCATCGCCACCGGAATCGTTACGCTCGCATCCTCCTCGAACAGGCTGTTCTGGTTTGCTGACCTGGCCTGCTGCTCTGCGCTACATAATGCGACCTCGAGCGACCCCAGTAGCTGATGACGATGATCTGTGATGGTGTCAAATGCCCCGCCGCGAATTAATGCCTCAGTGGCGCGCCGATTGACGACACGCTTGTCCACGCGCTGACAAAAATCAAACAGGTCGCGAAATGGACCGCCGAGCTTGCGGGCGTCACAGATGCTATCTATGGCCGCCTTTCCGGTGCCCTTGATGGCCTCCAGCCCGTAGGCAATCGTCTTCTTGTCCACCGGCATAAAGCGATTCTCTGAGGCATTAATGTCTGGCGGCAGGACGCGTATCCCCTGCGACAGAGTGTCAAGGTAAAAGACGTGCACCTTGTCGGTGTTGTCCATGTCAGACGAGAGCGTGGCCGCCATAAATGCCGCCGGGTAGTGCGCCTTTAGGTAAGCCGTCTGGTAGGAGACCAGCGCGTAGGCGGCGGAGTGGGATTTGTTGAATCCGTACCCCGCGAATTTTTCCATGAGATCGAACAGCTGCTCTGCTAGTCGCTTGTGAATGGCGCGTGTCACCGCCCCATCTACAAATATGCTGCGCTGTAATGCCATCTCCTCGGCATCTTTCTTGCCCATCGCACGACGCAACAAGTCCGCCGCTCCGAGCGAGTAGCCCCCGATAATCTGCGCAATCTGCATGACCTGCTCCTGGTAAACGATCACACCGTAGGTTGGCTTGAGCGAGACTTCTAGCTCGGGATGAAAGTAGTCGGCCTTGGACCGACCATGTTTACGATTGATGAAGTCATCCACCATGCCCGACTCTAGGGGTCCAGGGCGATACAACGCCACTAGCGCCACGATGTCCTCGAATGTGTCCGGCTGAAGTTTGGCGATCAGCTTCTTCATGCCGTGCGATTCAAGCTGAAAGATTGCCGTGGTGTTGGCCGCCTTGAGCAGTGCGTAGGTTGCCTTATCCTCTAGCGGAATATTTTTAACGGAGAAGTCTGCCCCACCGGACATTTTCCTTGCATATTTTTCCGCCCAGTCAATAATGGTGAGCGTGCGCAGCCCCAAGAAGTCGAACTTGAGTAGCCCGATGTGTTCCACGTCGTACTTGTCAAACTGACTAATCCCTTTGTCGCTTCCCTCCGCGTAATACAGTGGACAGAAATCTGTCAGCTTGCCGGGTGCAATCAAAACGCCGCCCGCGTGCATTCCAACGTTGCGGGTCAGATCCTCCAGTTGGGCGCCTAGATCAAGCAGCTCCGCCACCCCCTCCTCGCTGCCGATGATGGCGTTAAATTCCGGTTCTATCTCTCGTGCTTTTTTAAGGGATACCGGTTTGACACCCTCTAACGGAACGAGCTTGGATAGTCGATCGCATAGCCCGTAAGGAAAGTCCAGCACGCGTCCCACATCACGGATCACAGCCTTGGACGCCATGGTGCCGAACGTGGCAATCTGAGACACGCTCGCCGCCCCATACTTTTGTTTTACGTACTCGATAACGCGTTCGCGTCCGTCCTGGCAGAAGTCCACATCGAAGTCCGGCATAGAGACACGCTCCGGGTTTAGGAAGCGCTCGAACAGCAGGGCGTAACGCAGTGGATCAAGGTCGGTAATATTAAGGCTGTACGCGACCAACGAACCAGCGCCGGAGCCGCGGCCCGGTCCAACAGGAACATCATTGAGCTTTGCCCAGCGAATAAAGTCTGCCACGATCAGAAAGTAGCCAGAGAAACCCATCTTGATGATGGTCTCAATTTCGAACGCAAGGCGTGCGCTGTACTCCTCTGCCTTTGTGGTGCGCGTGGCCGCGTCTGGATATAACTGGAGCATGCGCTGCTGTAGACCACGTTCCGACTCCTGGGTTAGGAAGTCGTCCAGACTTTCACCGTTTGGCGTGGGGAAGTCTGGTAAGAACGATTTACCTAGCTGGAGTGTTAGGTTACACCGCTTGGCGATCTCTACGCTGTTGGCTAGCGCCTGAGGGATGTCGGCGAACAGGGCCGCCATCTCAGACTGAGACTTGAAGTACTGCTGCACGGTGAATTGGCGCACGCGTCGCTTGTCATTGAGCACGTAACCCTCGGCGATGCACACACGTGCCTCGTGCGCCTTGTGCATTTCCGGATTTAGGAACTGGATGGGGTGGGTGGCGACTACCGGCAGCTTCAGCGCGGCGGCAAGCTCTACCGCCTCACGCACGTGCAGGTCCTCGCGTGCCATGCCGGTACGCTGCACCTCTACGTAGTACCGGTCCGGGAATAGCGCTGCCCATTCGAGAGTGAGCTGGCGTGCCTTGGCATGGTTGCCATGCAGCAACGCTGTGCCAGCCTCGCCTAGCTGTGCGCCAGACAGCGCGATGAGGCCGGTCGTCTCATCGCGGAGCCATTGCTTGTGTATCTCGACGCGACCGCTACCCTGTCGTCCTAGGTAGGCACGTGTTATCAGCTCGCACAGGCGCAGGTAGCCGGCATCGGACTGACATAACAGCAGCAAACGGAAGGGCTTGTCTGGCTCGGCCGGGTTGGCAATAAACACGTCGCAACCAATGATGGGTTTGATTCCGGCTGCACGCGCAGCCATGTAGAACTTGACGAGACCGAACACATTATTTAGGTCGGTCAGCGCTAGCGCTGGCATGTCATCCCGCCGGGCGGCAGCAATTGCGTCAGGGATGCGTACGATGCCATCAGCAATCGAATACTCGCTGTGCAGGCGCAGATGAATAAAAGATGGTTGGGGCATGATGGCGAGGTGACGGATACGGCTAAAATTGTACCACCGTCACCAGCACGATAAATTTAAAGATTTCTATTTTCTGGAGAAGGCCGTCAGGGCGCCTCGCCAGACGAGCGAAGCGCTCCAATCATGTCTGGCATTGTGGGCAATAAAAGCTCGATCGCTGCCCCTGTTTGATCTGCTTTATATTCGTGCTGCACGCACGACAGGCTTCCGCCGTACGCCCGTACACCCAGTAGTGCTGCTGAAAGTGACCGGGGCTACCGTCACTTCCTACGAAGTCGCGCAGGCTGCTGCCGCCCAGGGCGATGGCGGCTGTCAGCGTCTCTTGTATGGTGTTAACCAGTCGTGCGCATCGGGGTCGACTCAGCTTGGAGGCGGGTAGTTGTGGTCGAATTCCGGCACGAAACAGGGCCTCGTTGGCGTAAATATTACCAACGCCAACCACCAGGTGGTGGTCCATGATGACGAGCTTGATTGCGGCATCACGTTTACGTGTCGCACGATAAAGGTACTCGGAACTGAACCCACTGGTTAGTGGTTCCACGCCAAGCTTTATGAGCAATGGGTGCTGTGTGGGGTCGCCCTCGTGCCATAGCACCGCACCAAAACGACGCGGGTCACGCAGCCGCACCAGCATCCCGCCCGCTAGCTGTAGGTCGAAGTGGTCATGTTTTTCTGCTGGTGTGTTAGATGGCAGGATGCGCAGGCTGCCAGACATGCCAAGGTGGAGGATGAGCGTGCCGTTGCCACACCCAATCAGCAGGTACTTGGCGCGGCGACGCAGTTCATGGATTGTCTGGCCGCCTAGTGTGGTCGGCAGCTCGCTGGGAATCGCCCAACGCAAACGAGATGTCCGAATGGCAACGCCTGTGATGCGTTGACCTAGTATGTGTGGCTCAAGTCCACGCAGTGTTGTCTCAACCTCGGGTAGCTCTGGCATGGCGCCTATCTTTGTTGGTTGTTATTCCACAGATCACGCGCCGTGGAGGTGGGCTGGGCGATAGTTCAAAAAAATACAACCGCACCATGAGGCGATGCGGTTGTATTATGACCCAATGCGGGGCAAGTAGGGACCCCTGCTAGCGATTCACCGCCCCACGTGCCTGAGCTTCATGAGCGTGTGAATCATGGGATGGTATTTCGGTGCGATCTAGACTGAATCGTTTGTCGCTACGGTTACAGATTTGGGCGCGTTGGTCTCGATCTGTATTAGAGGATTGTTGCTTGCTGCGTCATAGATTTCAAGGGGGCGCGGGCGACGACGTGATCCTGTGGCCTGGATCGAATCGTTTGTAGTTACGAGCACACGCTTGAGCGCGTCAGTCTCGATCTGTATTAGCCCGTCCCCACTTGGGGACGGTTTGGCTGGTGCGCTGGGCCGTGAGGCATGTCGCTCATGTTGACGCCCCGCACGTGGGGTGGCACCGTTCCCTGTCTCTGTAGTGGCACCTTCTGCCTGTGACGTGACCTCAGACGTTGCCACCTCGACCTGCACCGGTGGCTTGCGGGGCGGACGCTCGGCGCGGGGTGCCGACTCCCTTGCGGGGGAGGCGGCAGGCCGGTCCGCGGCAGGACGACTCTCGTCACGATCACGGCGTGGGTTGTTGCGCTGGCGGCCACCCTCTGGGCGGTTGCCGTGTGCGTTACGGCCACCTGCGTTGCGGCTATCACGGTCACGGTGTGAGTTGTTCCGGGTGGCTGGCTTAGCGGGAGCCTTCTTGGTGAACATCCAGCCGAACAGCCAGCTGAAGATAGAGCGCCGCTCAACGGTGCGCATGGGGGCCGGTGCCGATGGCGTGATGCCTTGTACCACTGCCCGAGCGCGCTCCACCTTGATGTCTTGTGTGGCCTTCTTGGTCGGGTCCTCGCCAGCCTCGGGCAATGCAACCATGCTGTAGCTGGCTTGTGGGCTCTCCGAGATGTCGTCCTGACGCAGGCGGGTGATAGTGTAGTGAGGTGTCTCCATCTGCGAGTTGGGGATCATTATGATCGCCACCTTCAAACGCGACTCGATCTGGTAGATCTCGGTGCGCTTCTCGTTTAACAAGAAGGTAGCCACGTCGATCGGTACCTGCACGTGGATGGCGGCACTGTGCTCCTTCATGGCCTCCTCCTGGATGATGCGCAGGATGTGCAAGGCGGAGGACTCGATGCCACGGATGTGTCCGATACCACTGCAGCGAGGGCAGGGCGTGTGGCTACCTTCCTCTAGGCTGGGCTGCAGTCGCTGGCGTGATAGTTCGAGCAGTCCGAAGCGCGATATCTTGCCGGTCTGCACACGTGCACGGTCGTAGTGCAGCGAATCACGCAGGCGGTTCTCAACCTCACGCTGGTTGCGGGTGCTGCCCATGTCGATAAAGTCGATCACGATCAGGCCGCCTAAGTCACGCAGGCGCATCTGTCGTGCGATCTCTTCGGCCGCCTCTAGGTTGGTATTAAGGGCGGTCGTCTCGATGTCCGCACCGCGGGTTGCGCGTGCTGAGTTGATGTCGATCGCGGTGAGCGCTTCGGTGTGGTCGATGACAATCGCGCCACCCGAGGGCAGGTTAATCTGTCGTGCGTGTGCGGACTCAATCTGGTGCTCGATTTGGAAGCGTGAGAACAGAGGAACGTCGTCCTCGTAGCGCTTGATAACGTTAACGCTGTTTGGCATGACCGTGCCCATGAAGGCACACGCCTGCTGGTAGATCTCGTCCGTGTCGACCAGGATCTCGCCAATATCGGCGTGGAAGTAGTCACGTATGGCGCGCACCACTAGGCTGCTCTCTAGATAGATCAGGGAGGGTGCTTTCTCGGTCTTGGCGGCACCCTCGATGGCATCCCACAGCTGCTTTAGGTAGTTAAGGTCCCACTGCAGCTCCTCCAGGTTGCGACCAATGCCGGCGGTGCGTGCGATGATGCTAGCCCCTTGTGGCACGTCCAATTGTGCTAGGACGTCCCGCAGGTCGTTGCGCTCCTCGCCCTCGACGCGGCGTGATACCCCACCACCGCTCGGGTTGTTGGGCATGAGCACGATGTAGCGACCGGCTAGGCTGATGTAGGTGGTGAGTGCAGCCCCCTTATTGCCGCGCTCGTCCTTATCTACTTGGATGAGGAGCTCTTGGCCTTCGCGCAGGGCCTCCTTGATGCTGGGGCGCCCGTCGCCATCTTGGCGCAGGTAGTTGGTGGGGGAGACCTCTTTGAATGGCAGGAAACCGTGACGGTTACCACCGTAGTCGACGAATGCCGCTTCCAGACTGGGCTCGATGCGGGTGATGACGGCCTTGTAGATGTTGCTCTTGCACTGTTCCTTACCGGCGGCTTCAATATCTAGGTCAATCAACTTCTGACCGTCGACAATGGCGACACGGAGTTCCTCCGCGTGCGTCGCATTGAATAGCATGCGTTTCATTATATTTTCTCCCGCGCTCTAAGGACGGGCAGGACAAGTCTACACGCGGCAGCTAGCCACGCGCGAGAAACCGAATAAAGGCCATGCGGACGATGTTAGTATTAAATTGTCGAAGGCTGTTCAATGAGTTATTCTCGTTTTAACTTGTTGTTAATTAACTAGGTGCCGCCAACACATAGGGGGCGACACGCAAAAAATCCACGGGTGCTTTGAGCGCGCAAATCAATTACCATCACTACTTAAATTCCGGCGAGTGACGGTAACCGGATTGCGTTGACGTGGGCGGCGGCAATGTTCTGCCTGCTTCGCCACACACGGAGAGTAAACCGCTCGCTCCTCCGTTAATCAATACGCATTACTTGGAAGTATAAGCAAAATGAATGATTTACGCAAAGAATTTATAACGTGGCTTAGTATTGACGAGGGCGGCTGCGATCAGCGCATCGATAACTTCTTGTGCAAGCACCTAAAAGGCGTCCCCAAGAGCCACGTGTACCGCATCCTGCGTAGTGGTGAGGTGCGCGTCAACAAGAAGCGCGTGGACCACACCTACCGCCTCAGGCTGGACGACAACTTGCGCATCCCGCCGGTGCGGGTGGCCGACACACAGGACCACCAGTATGTACCCGCGCTGGAGTTTCCGATCCTGTATGAGGACGACGCGTTGCTGGTAATTGACAAGCCATCCGGGGTGGCAGTCCACGGCGGTAGCGGGGTCAGCTTTGGGGTGATTGAGCAGCTGCGTCAGGCCCGTCCGCAGGCCAAGTTCCTAGAGCTTGCCCATCGCCTGGATCGGGAAACGTCTGGCGTACTCTTGCTGGCGAAGAAGCGCTCCGCCCTGGTGCGCCTGCACGAACAGATGCGCGACGGAGAGACCGACAAGCGCTACCTAAGCCTGGTGCTGGGTCAGTGGAGGAACGCGAGGCAGCACGTCAAGCTGCCGCTACACAAGTTCCACAATCAGGGCGGTGAGAAGCGGGTGATGGTGCGCGAGGATGGGCAGTCATCACACACCATATTCACCCTACAGAAGGGATGGCATGAGTTTAGCCTGCTCGAGGCACAACTAAAGACCGGACGCACCCACCAAATTCGCGTACACCTATCGCACCTGGGGTTTCCTATTGCGGGTGACGACAAGTACGGAGACTTTGGGCGCAATAGGGAGCTGATGAAGCGGGGGCTAAAGCGCATGTTCTTGCACGCGCATAGCGTCGCCTTTGCCCACCCACTGACGGCCGAGGCCATGCAGCTGAGTGCCCGACTACCCAAGGAGCTTCAGCGGTTCTTGGACAGCCTGGACCAGGGGGCACCATGAGGCAGGTTGATGGGCTGCATGATGCGCCGGTTAGGCGGCATTCAGTCCGTCCAGCAGCTCCCGTATCTTTAGAGAGTCGTGAGTGCGCAATATTTTTTTCATGGGTGCCGCGCCCTTGAGCAGGTCGGTGGAGATGATGCACCGCTTGACTTGGGGGAGCTGCGACGGATTCATAGAGAACTGACGCAGACCGAGACCGAGTAGCAGGCGGGTGTAGGCGGCATCGCCCGCCATCTCGCCGCACACAGAAACCGGGATGCCGGCCTTGTTAGCGCCACCGATGACGTGCGACAGCAGCTGCAAGATGGCGGGGTGTAGTGGGTCGTACAGGTGTGCCACCTCGTCGTCGGTGCGATCGATTGCCAGCGTGTACTGGATTAGGTCATTGGTGCCGATAGAGAGAAAGTCGAGGCTCTTGATGAAAACGTCGAGCGTGAGGGCAGCAGCGGGCACCTCGATCATGCCGCCAATTTGTATCTCATGGTTGTAGTCAATGCCGTCATCGTCAAGACTTTTTTTGGCGTGCGTGATGGACTGTAGCGTCTGATTGATTTCGGACGCGCTGGAGAGCATGGGCACCAGTATCTTCACGTTGCCGTAGTGCGAGGCGCGTAGCAGTGCACGCAGCTGCGTCCTAAATAGTTTTGGCTCGGCCAGGCACAGCCGGATGGCGCGCAATCCCAGTGCGGGGTTGCTGGCAACGCGCTGGGTTTTGTTGGCCTGCTTGTCCGCGCCAAGGTCGAACGTGCGGATAGTGACAGGCAGTCCACCCATCCCCTCTGCCACAGTCCGGTAGGCGACGAATTGCTCCTCCTCGTCCGGTAGGACGTCACGATTTAGGAAGAGGAACTCACTACGAAACAACCCGATCCCGGTGGCGCCACACTCGTGAACCTCGGCCATGTCGTCCGGGAACTCGATGTTTGCATGCAGCTCGACGGCGACACCGTCCAGCGTCCTGGCGGAAGTCGTCTTGAGACACTTAAGCTTTGTCTGCTCGTCCTCCCAGTCTGTCTTAAGAAGCCCGTACTCAGATAGGGAGGCCTCGCTTGGGTTGATGATGACCAGGCCCCGCCTGCCATCCACGATGAGCAGGTCGTTCTCGTGGATGGACTGGCGGGCACGATGCAGCCCCACCACGCACGGTATGCTTAGGCTGCGTGCCAGGATGGCCGTGTGCGAGATCGCACTACCCAGGTCGGTTAGGATCGCCGCGAACTGGTGAGGCTTGAGCTGGATTAGATCGGACGGACTGACGTCGTGTGCCACCAGGATTGTCTTTGCATTGGGCTGGGTGGTGATCGGCAGGTGATCAGGCTGACCGGTGAGCGTCTTGAGCACGCGTTCGACCACCTGCACCACATCTGTTTTGCGCTCCCGCAGGTAAGGGTCCTCAAACTCTTCGAACTCAGCCACCAGCATATCCATCTGCATCTTGAGGGCCCACTCCGAGTTGCAGTGCTCCTGCTCTATCATGTTGCGAGATGCTAGATTGATGTGCTCGTCTGCCAATATCATCAGATGGAGATCGATAAAGGCATTGAACTCGGCCGCTGCGTATCGTGGACGATTGCTGCGCAGACCGGCCAGCTCCTGGCGTGTTTGCTCTAGTGCGGCATCAAAGCGCGCAAGCTCCTCATGCACCAGGTGACCTGGCATCACGTAGTGGGCCACCTCTAGCGTGGTGTGCGAAAGGAGGTGGGCGTGGCCGATGACGATGCCGGTTGAGACCGAGATGCCGTGCAGTGTCAAGCTCACTCGCCCTCCCCGAAGTAGTCATTAATCAGCGCGACGATTGCGCCCATCGCCTCACCTTCCCGCTCTCCGCTCGCTTCTATCTGGATGGTGTTGCCCTTGGCAGCCGCCAGCATCATGACGCCCATGATGCTTTTTGCGTTCACACGTCGACCTGCACGCGATATCCAGACCTCGCAGGGGAACGTCGAGGCAAGCTGGGTTAGCTTGGACGAGGCCCGTGCGTGAAGCCCCAGTCGATTAATAATCAGCACATCTTGGTTTTGCATAGCTGCCTTTTTCTGAGTCCGCTAAGATAATACAGTCACGTCCACCCTCTACTGCTTTATTAGCAACATCGTTTAGTGATTTGTTACTATAGGATATTACACGTAACAACATGGGCAGATTTACTCCGGACACGGTGACCACCCGACCGGGCTGAGATAGTCGCATACCAATATTGCACGGGGTGGCGCCGAACAGGTCGGACAGGATTAGCACCCCCTCACCGGTGTCCAGCTCTGCCAAGAGCTCTCGCCCCGCAGACTCCTTTTGCTGCGGGTCGTCACCCCCTAGCACCGACAGCACCCGGAGCTTGGGTGGCAGGCTCCCCATGACATGCCGTACGCAATCGACCAAGCTGTCGCCGAGGCCGTTGTGGGTTATGAGTAAGATCCCGATCACGTTGTATGACTCCGAATGGTAGGCAATAGGA
>Ga0209553_1001308_pt1 | contig 12459 bp, 11 predicted proteins | sample LauGreFBDMM110DN_2_FD_188217 | JGI IMG/M metagenome (GOLD analysis project Ga0209553, IMG submission 188217) | Freshwater lake microbial communities from Lake Michigan, USA - Fa13.BD.MM110.DN (SPAdes) (version 2) | ecosystem: Environmental > Aquatic > Freshwater > Lake | place: Lake Michigan...
GTAGTTTTCGAAGACACGGAAACCGCCAGCGGTGGACTTGAGAGACTGGATGCGGCTGTTGAAACCTTCGGCGGGTCCGTTGCTGATGCGGTGGCGAAACCAAGTCAGAATATTGGTCAGACGTTTCTTAAGCATGTTGGCAACTTTGATGATGGGCTGAAGTTCTGATTCGCACGCCCAGTCGTACCACAGAGAGAAAAACTTTCTGGCGTTTCCGGCATACTTGTATTCCCAGAACCAACGGAAGTTTTCGCGAATGGCCCAGGCGGTCGCGGTCTTCAGGTCCGAATCCTTGAGGAGTGTAATCTGAGCCCATTGTTCGTCGCTCATGTTCTCCGGGTTGTACAGCCAGAGTTGCTTTGTCCCTTTGAGTGTTTCATCGCCGTCCTGCACAAGCGATTTGTTTTCCTGTCGTCGGATCTTATCAACGGCTTCTCCCAGATGCTTTGAGATATGAAATCTGTCATGCACAATTTCTGCCTGAGGGACGTTCTTCGTGGCGCTGGTTTCGAAGGCAGGCCACATGTCCATCGCCACGGCTTCGATCTTGCCTTTCTGATCGTTTGACAGCGTATTCCACAGGGAATCAGCGGCTGCTCCATCGTGTCCGGGCACAACGTCCAACACTCGTGACCCATCGATATCCGTCAGCACCGACACATAATCATGCCCGCGGCCAAAGCTCTTTTCATCCATGCCGACGTATCGCAAATCTTCAATCTTGCGACGCAGCATGCCACGTTCCACCGCACGATCCATGATCCGCTGCACGCTCTCCCACGTCAGTCGCAACAGGATGCGAGCCTGCTCGATCGTGGCCGCCGCTTGAAGGACCTGCACCGCAAATGCTTCGAACAGCAAGGTGAAACGACCGTGAGGTTCAGCCCACGGAACATGACACGTCTTCACGCCGCAATTGTGGCAATTCGTTCGCGGCACTCTGGTATGAATCGTCGTGGCAAACTGCATCGTATCCAGATGACGCCACTGTCGTTCCGGCCCATGATCCTTCAACGCACACGCCTTCCCGCATTCACTGCAATGAAATGCCGAACCTGCGGATTCTAGAAAAATCCTGACCTCCGCAGGATCAATTTTTAAATCGACACTGACGACTCGCCACGACTTGTCCAGACCTAAAAGGTCTCCATAATGCTGAGGTAATGTTTGCAACCGCAAACTTTAATCCCAACCCTCAATTTTCAAAAATCAAAATCACAGCAAAAATCCACTCCACCCACTAAATTCCGAGAAGAACCAATTTTTTTTCCCTTAGGCCCAAGCGCTGGGGCTTGATGTTGACGAGATGCTTTCACCGTCGCTGCTGGACATTTCTCTGGGGCACCAAAGTCTGGAACGCATCACCGAACGCATCGGAGCCGAACGATTAGTGGAAGCCATTCAGGAAGTGGCGGCTTTCGAAGCGGTAATACTCATGGAAAAACTGGCGGGGCCGAAGATTGTGCGGTCTCCGGTTTCGGTTGCTGTGATGGTGGTCGCTATTAGCGTTGTGAACAGAACGAGTCGGAAGATGGTGATCGTCGCACTCACTGGTTTGAAGACAAGGCCGGACTCTATCTGGAACTGGGCGGACGTCGTGACGACCTTCCGATGAGACCCAAAGTGATCACGCGAGACGTCGTTGCAACTCTGGAAAACAGTCTCGCATGAAGGGGACCGAGAAATTCTGGAGCAAACAGGGTGGTCAGAGCGTAATTCAGCTTGGTGCTCATAATCTCAGCAAGACCGACCCTCTGGCCATCTTTTGGAAAGAACGAGCCAGAAATTGTACCGACTTGCGTCGCTGCGTCGGTATCCGAAAGGCGACCGCACTACCGTCCGCCACATCACAACCCTGTCACGCCCCTTGTCTGTGCGTGTCACTCTTGCCTTTTTTTTTGCTATCATACATTTTTAAGGCTCGGAGAAGCCAAATTCCCAAGGACATTTCCGTCGGTCAGCAATTTCCGACGAACACATATTCTGCGTGATCTGAGTCGAATTTTCCCATGTCACCAATCTATCTCGACAACAATGCCACGACGCCATTATTCCCGGAAGTTATGCATTGCATGACGGAGACATGGGCCACGGCATTTGCAAATCCCGGAAGTCAGCATTCCTATGGGCGAGAGGCTAGACGCGTCTTGGAGGATAGTCGAGAGTCGATCGCCGAAATCCTGCATGCAGATGCTTCCGAAGTTATCTTCACAAGCGGTGGCACAGAATCGATCAACATGGCCATTCATGGCTTTACGTTTGGACGAACTGGGACGATCGCAATCACGGCTGGTGAGCATCCGGCAACGCTCATGGCATGCGAACGTGCGCGTCAAAATGGCTGGCAGATTACCACCATTCCAGTGGACGCTCAGGGGCGGCTTGAAGAATCCCAGTTGCCGAACTTGCCATGGAATGACATTAAACTGGTCTGCGTCATCCTCGCTCATAACGAAACGGGAGTCATCCAAAATGTTGAGCAACTTGCGAAACAATGTCGAGAAAACGGCGTGGCATTATTGCTAGATGCGGTGCAGGCAGTCGGTAAGATACCTGTAGATTTTCAGAAACTGGGTGCCACTGCATTGGCCTTTGGTGCGCATAAATTTCACGGTCCGCGGGGTATCGGCGGCCTCCTCCTGAAACGTGGCGTGAAGCTGCCTCCGTTTCTAGAGGGTGGGCATCAAGAGCACGGGCGCCGCGCGGGCACGGAACCTGTCCCGTTGATTGCCGGAATGGCAAAGGCCTTGCAACTTTTGGCAGAGGACTCAGCAACTCGCGGAGAGAGAATCCGAGTTTTGCGAGATCAGTTGCAACAGGAACTTGTCAGGCGATGCAGCCCGGTTGTGGTGCATGGAGCGAATGCTGATCGACTGATGAATACGCTCAGCATCGCATTTCTCGGGATTCCCGGAGAAGTGATGCTGGTCAATCTGCATCTGGCGCAAGTTGCTTGTTCACTCGGCAGCACCTGTGCCAGTGGTTCCGCGCAGGCTGCCCCGTCGCTATTGGCCATGGGACTCCATCCTGAGGTGTGCAAGTCGTCTGTGCGTTTTTCACTGGCCATTCAGAATTCCACCGAGGACATGACTGAGGCCGCGAACCGAATTGCGGCAGTGGTGGGGAGAATTCGCGGTGAGTCAAGCAAAAGCTAAACGGGGCAAAGGAGGATCAACATCATGCCAACCACACTTCGGTGTCTCTTACTGACCTTCGTCTCTGGTCTGTGGCTCGGTGCGGCGTCTGCTGCGCCGCAGGATCGCGATTCACAACTCAACGATCAGCAGTTGCGGGAAGGTGTCAAGAAAGCCCTCGCCCACGGTTGTGATTTCTTGAAGCGGACGCAAGACGCCGATGGATCGTGGTCAGCTCAGGGCGGTACCCTGTTAAAATTCCGCGACGGAATCACTTCGCTGGCGATCATGGCGCAGATTAACAGCGATGTCTCGATTGATTCGAATGAAGTCCAACGGGGCTTGGATTACCTGCGCCGCAGACCGATCGGTGGTGCGGACGGCATTACGGGAGTCTACGAAACGTCGCTGATTATTATGGCACTGTGTGCCGCAGAACAATTCGAGCGTGACCTACCACGAATTCAACTCCTGTCGACGGCGCTCGAGAACGCTCAGATCCGCACCGGAGAAACTACTGGGCTTTGGAATTACAATCTCTCTGGCGGTGGTGGCGGTGACACAAGTAACGGTCAATATGCGGTGCTCGCCCTGCGCGACGCGGCCTACGCCGGTGCAACCGTCTCCCGCAAGACATGGGAACGCATCCACGCATTCTGGACGACTGCTCAAAATCCGGATGGCGGATGGGGCTACAATTCCAGTCAGCCGACCTCCAGAGGCAGTTTGACCGTTGCCGGATTATCGACTGTCGCCATTACGACGCGTATGCTGCAGGATGACAGTCATGTCGCAGCCGACGGGCGGCCGGATTGTTGCTGGACGCCGCCACCGAATCTGGCGATGGAGAATGGTCGTCAGTGGATGGCGCGGAATTTTTCCGTTACGACAAATCCCTCTTTCAACAACTGGTATTACTATTACCTGTATGGTCTGGAACGTGCGGGGCGGATGAGTAGCGTCCGATTTTTCGGTAACTACGACTGGTATCGACGCGGTGCGCAGGTACTTGTGGCAGCTCAACTCCCGGCTGGTGAATGGCTGTCACCGGACGGAAACGAACGGGATCCGGTTCTGAATACGGCGATGTCGCTGTTGTTCCTGTCGAAGGGCCTTTCGCGCGTCGTCGTCCATAAACTTGACTACAATTCACCGAATGGCGAAACGCTTGAACAAGGCGAATGGAATCGGCATCCACAGGACGTCGTGAATTTGGTCGACTTGGTGGATGGACTTCCGAAGTGGCCCCCACGGCTGATCAGTCAGGTCGTGACACTCAGCCGTTTGAAACAGGAAACCGCCGTGCTGGAACTCAATCAGGCACCGGTGCTGTTTATTTCTGGACGGGACGCCCCGCAACTGACTGACGAACAGGTCGGCTGGCTCCGCGACTACATCGACGCCGGTGGTTTCATTTTTGCGAGCGGAAATTGCGACGGCAAAGGCTTTGATGTCGGGTTTCGTGAGCTGATCAAACGCATGTTTCCACAGGGTGATGCTTCATTGCAACGACTGCTGGGTGATCACCCCGTGTATCGCAGCGAGTACCTGCTTAACTCCGACCAGATGGAACTTTGGGGCGTTGATTTTGGGTGCCGCACATCTATTATCTATTCTCCGGATGATATTGGATGTCTATGGCAGAAGTGGATGAAGCATGAGCCGCCGACTCGGAATGGAAATCTCAGTCAGCAGATCATTCGCGGAACGCGGATTGGCGTGAATGTGATTGCGTATGCGACAGGTCGTGAACCGCCCGAAAAGTTGGACGATGTCATTGTGCGTCGCAAGGACGCCGCCGCACAGGTGCAACGAGGTTTGCTGCAGATCGGAAAATTGCGTCACAATGGCGGATGGGATACGGCACCGAAGGCGATTAAGAATCTGCTTGTGGCCCTGAATGAAACAGTCGGTGTCGCAGCATCGACGCAATCCGAAACCATTCCCATCACGCTGGAGGAAATGTCTAGGTTTCCGCTCGTCTACATGCACGGAAGGCATCGTTTTCAGTTACAGTCTGTGCAGCACGACGCGCTGCGGGACTACTTAAATCGCGGCGGCGTGTTACTGGCAGATGCTTGCTGCGGTTCCAGCAATTTTGATCGGGGGTTTCGCGATCTGGTGAAACTGCTTTATCCAGACAAGGAGCTTGTTCAGATCCCGGCAGACCATGAAATGTTTACGGAAGCAGTCGGCCATGATATCAAACAGGTTCGCCGCCGTCGGCTTGTGCCTTCGCAAAAAGACGCCACGCTCGAGATCAAAGAAGAAATTGGCCCGCCATTTATGGAAGGCATCGAAATTGAAGGCCGATTCGCCATCATCTACAGTCGCTACGACATTAGTTGCGCTCTGGAACATCAGGCATCACTGTCGTGCGATGGCTATGTCGAAGAGGACGCGGCGAAACTGGCAATCAACGCCGTCCTCTACGCAATGCTCCAGAGTTTGAGCAGTGAATAAGTTGCCTGTGATGGCTCGACCCCTCCAGTGCAGGTCAAAGATTCTATGGGTCCTTTCTGCCGGATCTTTATATTTCGACCACGGAACAGCATCAAAATCGTCGACTGAATCGGGCCGTCGATAACACTGGCGACGTACTAGATGCGGCTCCCGAATTATCTGATTCTGAGACAACCTCGTCGCTCCTATCGGCACGGCCAAAACCTCGAATCTCGATGGCCGGCGCAGCGAACCTGACTCACGGAAGCGTGAACAACGGAGAACACTTGGCTGGTCGGGTTAAACTGTTGACAGCATCTCGCGGGTTTCTTAGCGGGTACGGTACCGGCGCGAATTGCCCTTCGAACGATGTTCGCCAATTCGCTGAGGCTGGCCGACCACCACGCTGAACAGTTTGCCGAAATCCTTCACAAACGCTGCGGTGCCATCAAAATAAAATGGAACACACTTTCTTCTTGTTCCCAATGGTACCTCACAGCCTCGGGTCCACCGGCTCGCTCTCCAAGGCCAGCACTCCAAAGACACACTCATGGACTCGCCGCAATGGTTCGTGTCGCACGAATCGTTCCAGCCCTTCTATCCCGAGTGCGAATTCACGCAACGCCAAGGATCGCTTGGCTCCAAGTCCACGGCTCCGCAGCCGGGTGAGATGTTCATCTGCAGTGTAATCCGGGCCGTAGATGATCCGCAGGTATTCTCGGCCTCGACACTTCACCGCAGGTTGTACCAGTCCCTTCTTGCCCCTCATAATGAAATCCATCGGCTTGATGACCATCCCTTCCCCCCCACGCGCGGTGAGGCTTTCCCACCACTCAACGCCTGACTGCTCGCTGTCCGGGTTGGTCACGTCAACTACGAGGAATTCGGTCGCCAGAAGGAATTTCGGATCGTGCTGACAGAACTTCGCCACACGTTCCATGTGCCAGACGTGATTCTGGTGCGTATGAACCTTTCCTTCCGTTGCCAGCAGATGGAAGGGTGCGAGTCGGAGATCATCTAGTGATTCCACCGACCAGCAGTATTGACGATAGGCCGTTACAAACTTGCCCACATTGCTGCCGATGTCTCGAAACTTGTAGAGCAATCCGTCAATCATTTCAGCATTGTCACCATTCAACCGCCCCGCAGTTTGTTCGAGGGCCGAAACCACGGCAGGCAATGACGCATTTCCTGCGGCACCGACTGCCGCATACTGAGATCGCAATAGCTGCTGTGCCTTGGCGGACCACGGCATCAATTCACAATCAAGACACGCCCAAGTCGTGTCCATTTCGTCCCAGAAGCCTGACGCTGTGAGCGAAGCCTGCAATCGTTCGAGGAATCGACGTTCAAGATCCGTGTCATTGAAGAACCGTCTGCCAGTTCGTGTGTAGACGATGCCGAACTCATTTTCCACGATTCCAAATCGCTGACAAGCGGCGGCTTCATCTTTACAGACCACCACTACTGCCCGAGATCCCATGTGCTTTTCTTCACAGATCACCTGTGGGATACCTTGACTGCGGAAATAGCCAAAAGCTTCAGCGGGATGCTCCAGCAATCCAGTTTGTGTCGTCGTTTGGCTGGGCGACATTGTGGGAGGCAGGTAGATGAGCCACTTCGGATTGGCGGCGAAACGACTCATCACTTCCAAAGCCGCCGTGGCGTTTTCCTCACGAATCGTCACATTGTGCTGCAATCGGGTCGAGACAATTCGCTTGCCGATCACGTCATCTGCATCCAGCAAATCGTCATGGAGTTGCTGGGCCGTCAGAATCGGAGCTTGCTGTTCTACAGGCAAGAACGGTCTGGCCGGTTCACAGTAGGTCTGCTTTGCAGAAACCGATACGAACTCTTTTTCAGGATATCTCAGTGCAGTGAGCTTTCCGCCGAAGACGCAACCAGTGTCGATATTGACCGTTCGGTTGAGCCACTCAGGTTCCGGGATTGGAGTGTGTCCGTAAACGACCATCGCTGAGCCTCGGTACTCCGCCGCCCAGTTGCATCGTACGGGAAGTCCGAATTCGTCAGTTTCGCCGGTTGTTTCACCATACAATGCGAAAACTCGCACCCTGCCTGAGCCCCGCCCCTGCATTTCCTCTTTCATCCCTGCATGGGCGACGACCAGTTTTCCATCATCCAGCACGTAATGACTAACGAGGCTATCAAGGAAGCCTGCCAGCAATTTGCAGAACGGGCCTCGAACTTCATCAGGCAAGGCATCAATCTCAGCGAGGGTTTGGGCGAGACCATGTTTGATCTGGACATCCCGGCCATTCAACTTCGGCCACACTTTCCATCACAAAGACGTGCCGGAAGCCTTCCCTCTTCAGCCCTTTGAGTGCTCGCCGCAATTGAGACCGTTGCTATCGAATGACATGCGGCCCAAACATCCGATCCTGCCGATCCCGGTTTCGTTCGTGACAGATGTCTTCTGGAAGATTCAGCACGATGGCAACGGGCAGGCAGTGGTATTTGCGGGCAAGTGTCACCAACGGTGCTCGTGCCTCCGGCTGGACATTCGTGGCATCGACAACCGTCAGCCGCCCCCGTGCCAGCCGTTTGGACGCTACATAGTGCAGTACATCAAAAGCGTCGTTGGTAGCAGCCTGATCGTTCTCATTATCACTCACCAACTCTCGGCAATAATCGGACGACAGCACTTCACTGGGCAAAAACTGTTTGCGTGCAAACGTGCTCTTGCCTGAACCGCTGGGGCCGATGAGTACGACGAGGGAGAGCTTTGGTATTTTGATTTGCATCGAATATCGAATATCGTTTAATAGGGCGGAATGAGCCGACGGAACCCGTGTAGCAGTACGACGAACAGGAAAAACAAATTCCTCGGAAGCACAAAACTCCAATGCGGGGACACTGGCTGACATTGCCGACCGGACTCAATTGTGTTCCGCAATTGGGATGACAGTGCCTGCAAGGATTTCATCGAAAATGGACATAACACCAACCTACGCAAAAATTCGGGAGGAATAGAATCCGGCCCGCCCTTCGCTCCAAGGATTCCACCAACCATTGCACCATTTGTGTCGGTGTCGCCGCCGCACGAAATGATCGAATGCATTGCAGCCTGAAAACTGTCTTGATGCGAGAGCCAACAGTGAATCACTACAGGGACACAGTGATAGACGTATCCGCTGACTCCTTTGCTGAGTCCAAGCTCCGTTGCAAACTGCTCTGTCGCACAGTTGTTCTGCACAGATTCAATTGCCCGTTGAATCAGTGCAAGAAAATCAGTGGAGCCATCACACCGAAGACCGACTCTCAGTCTGGACAGATACTCGTGTGGTCCCATTGGTTCGCCGGATTTGGCACAATATGCCGCCAAGGCAATAGCGAACGCTCCCATTTCCGCCTTGGGGTCAGTGTGTGTGATCCGTGTCGTGATTCGCACAAGTTCAGAAACCTGATCGACACTGTCAGCAAAAACGCCAAGAATTGCGGCTCTCATGGCCGGGCCGTTTCCCGCAGAGAATACACCTGAGTTCTTTGGCGAAATACCAATCATCAACTTGCAACAAGCCTTTGCTGTCGCCAGCCCCAGACCTGCTGGTAACAACAAAAACCATCGCTTCAGTCGTCGAGCGAACGCTCTTTCCAACAGAGCGGCTTCTCCCCCCGACTCGATCAACGATTCGGCAACAAGCACGGTGTGTTCCGTATCGTCCGAAACCATTCCACGTCCGAACAGGAATCGAAAACGTGACGGTGGACCAAGCATCTTGACGGCTCGACGGGGCGAAATTCCTTCATACGGCAATCCCAAAGCATCGCCAACCGCCGTGCCGATCAGGCATCCCAGAATCGCTCGGTCGGTCATTTTCTATCCCCCGTTCGCAAGCGAATTAGAAGTTCATTCAACGCCGCATCGGCATTCGGTACTTCCGGCAGACGGCTTTCCTCAAATGCGGTCTGCAAAACGGATCGCAATCGTTTGTATTCCGCCTCATAGAATTTGAGATCCGCCTCCTCCAGTCTCCCCTTTTCCGGGCCACCGGTTTTTCGGGCGATCAACTCCGGGATGTACGGCAATTTTGCGTCGTCGTTCAACCGGACAAGGTTCGCTTCGATTTGTCCTGTCCGCATGAGATGAATACCCGTCAGCAGCACTCGATACACGTACAACAACGGTTTGACATGTGGGGGATCAGCCTTCAGGAACAGCTTCCACTGCGTCTCAGCAAATCCGAAATAATGATGGGCATGATGCTTGGTCATGCAGTCGGCTGCGATGCACTTGAGTTCCTCATGCTCCGGCGTTGTCAGGACGATCAGCGGCGACAACAGTTGTTCCAGCACATAGCCGTTCTTCTTAAGCATCAAACCAAAGAATTTCTTGGCGTCATGCGTCACGAGGTCGATTTCCAGACCATCATGAATGCCAGATTTTTCAACTGTCTCCTCAACGTCATGCATTCCCACAATATCTCGCAGCGGCAAAAGATGCACGCCTCGCAGGTCGAAGTCAGAATCGGGTGATGGAAATCCGTAGAGATGTGCCCCACTGATCGTGGCAAACAACAACGTGTACGGATGGGCTGCTGCTTGCCGGAGCAACTTTGGAAGTACTTCTGCCATAATGTTCACCAACTCCATTTCCGGCTCTCGATCAGTCCAACAACCGCGATTTCCAATACTCCGGGTTCCGGCTGTGATGTTTCTAGGCGAGGATGCGGATCTGATCGGAGAAAACTCGAAAGTAGATCGCGTAGGGAAACTTCCGCATCAAACACAATCGGATGTCGGATTCAACAACCCGGCAAAGTCCTGGAGAACGGACAATAGATTCGACTGCGAGGTTCGCCGCGTCGAGGAAACGCTCTCCGAGTTGCGGGACTCGCTCTTCGTAGTACCGCGCGGCATCACGCAGTTCCGCTTCGGCCTCGGAATGATACGTGACGTTCATTTCAAGGACTGCCGGGCGGCGGACATAACTTCTGCATGCGTCCGTCCGACGATGGTGCCTGAAGTCAGCTCCGCGTCCCGTCGAACTGCGTCAAGGATTGCTTCTTCCGGGGCAACCTCTGGCAATCCGCAGTCGATGCTTTCCCACAATGTCTGGGCCAGTTCGATTCGCTGGGCCAGGGGGAGTGCCAGTGCTTCGGTGATGAGTTGCTGAGTGGTCATGCTATAAGGGTACATCGAGATTCGAATCGGGTCAACTGGCGAGAACGGCATCCGGCACGCGGTGATCGAGGCTGGCGGCTAGCGAGGGTTCTCAATAGCCGCTTGTCGTGCTCGGATGAGAAATGCATTCGCCCATTCGTAGTCAGGTCTCTCCGGCAACCTAGACTCCGACAACGCTAGGTCGAATTCTGTGTGCAGGCTCCGCCTCCACTTCTCCGTTTCTTCCCAAGGAATTTCACCCCTCTTGACCGCCAGCAGTTGGTCTCGATATTCATCAACCCGCACTGGGACAAAGCCGTGTCTCAGGACACTGATCCCTGAAATCAGCAACCGAATCAGGTGCATGACGTGTTTCCATTTCACCTCCCCGTGAATCCGAAGATCAGACTGCATCTTCTTGAACTGCGACATCACGTAGCCGTTGTAGGTCTGGTAGACCATCCGGGACAAAAATACTGACCGCATTTGCAGCAGTTCATCCACCAACGGAGTCGTCTTTTCGATGAGCGGCGTGTAGAGACATTCCAGCACGTTCGGATTTGCCTTGAGAGCCAGCACCAAGAATCGCTGCAATTCCCAGTAGTGTTCCTGCGTCTCGTAGCACTCGATCTGTTCTGGTACGCCATACAATGACCAGTGCAACTCGGCTGACGGCAGATAGATGCCTCGGTAATCGGTATCGGACTTGTGATCGTCAAGGCCGTAGGCCCGAGAGCCGATGACGCACCGAAAGATCACTCGATCATAGAGATCGCTCCGGGCAACAGAGATCTGGAGGTCGCCGATTGCACCTTCCTTGAAATGGGCCAGCATTACCAATTCATCGCGCCGCAAGGCTTCTTCCAACCCGTCAGGGAAGCGGACACGATAGGAATGATCAAGATCTCCCGGAGACCGAATGATGACTCCCACCGCACCTTTCGGATGAAGCATCCGTCCGTTTTGGCCGACGATTTCCCGAAGACAAACGACTTGCGTCCCTTCGGAAAAGATCAGGTTTGGGTTTTGATGAACTCGTTCAGTCATTGTTTCGACATCAAGTACGAGTGAAAAACTTTCGGCACAGCCTGTACGCCATGTATCCACCCAAGAGTGAAAACATGAGTATACAGCCGGGATCAATGATCGGTGGTATCCACCAGATCATGCGTATTGTTGGAGATGGCGAGAGTAGACATCCAAACGCCCCAACCAGTCCTCCGATTAGTGGGATCACTGAGTAACCTGAACAATTGGGATTCTCGTTCTTTCGACGAGATGCACGTGCAATTTCGATCCATTGAGAAACTCCAGCGAAGAGTCCAAAAGCGATCAATACTGACGAGGCTGCCCAGAGAATCACGATCAATCTCTCCGCAACGAACTGCGACTCAGGTGGTTTTGAACATTCCGTTTGACCTCAAATACGCCCATTTGCGTCGGCGATCCAACCCGTTCGTCCATCGGGCCGACCGGCACGAACCGCACACTGTAACCGTGCTGACTTGCGACACGATTGGCCCAATCCTGAAACTCCTGGCGGGCCCACTCGAAGCGATGATCAGTATAACGGAACTGACCGGCTGGAAGCGACTCCCACATCACGTTGTATTCGCTGTTGGGCGTCGTCAGCACAACAGTCTTAGGCCGAACTTGAACGGCTCCAAATTGAGCTTCGAGTTGCAGAAGACTGAGGTTTTGCCAAGAAACGGCTATTCTCAAATTACATGTGTAGCCAGAAAATATCCGGATTTTCCTGGAC
>Ga0209553_1001309_pt1 | contig 12448 bp, 11 predicted proteins | sample LauGreFBDMM110DN_2_FD_188217 | JGI IMG/M metagenome (GOLD analysis project Ga0209553, IMG submission 188217) | Freshwater lake microbial communities from Lake Michigan, USA - Fa13.BD.MM110.DN (SPAdes) (version 2) | ecosystem: Environmental > Aquatic > Freshwater > Lake | place: Lake Michigan...
GCCTGCGCTGGGTTGAGCGGTGGTTTTATGGGTTTAAGTTGCGGGTTTTGATCGAGCAGCTTGGCTTTTGGTTGGCGGCAGTTGTTAAAACGCCGGTACTTTTCTGGAAATTGGCACGGATGGATATTTTGACCATACGGGTTCACCGAATGGTTACAAAATTTCGGCCAAATCGGCCATTAAGGAAACACCGTTTCCACAAAAGACGGCTGTGTCAATCGTTTGATCCACCACTTCAAAGCTCTGCCCGTTTCGCCAGACCGCCAGGCGATGGAGCCTTGGCTAGGCGGAGGCGGCATTTCCACGTCGAGTATTGCGAGCCTGCCCTGGCTGACCAGAGGCTGCGCCACCAGGCTCCGTATGAATCCACAGCCAATCCCCAGCAGGATGGCATCCAGCTTGGCAACAGGATCAGGCACGGAAAGGCAGAGCCGGCTATCCTGCAGGCCATAAGGCAAATACGGCATGCTGCGAGCGGTGTCGCCCACCACGACTGACCGGCACTGTGCGATTTCCTCATTGCTGATCCGGCCCGTACGCGACGCCAATGGATGGTGGCTTGCCACGGTGAGGACAAAGCTGTCCTCAAACAGCAACGCGGATTCATAGCCGCCGCCGGGCGGCCCACCGGCTGGAGCACCCACAATCAAATCGGCACGCGCCGACATCAATGCATCCCAGGACCCGGCTGCCGCTTCCCGCTTGATGAAAAGTGACGTCTGCGGCGCGACCTTGAAGAATTCGTCAATAACGGGAGCGAGCGGGTTGATGTGAATGACCTGGTCCATCGCAATCACCAGTCTGGGCTCCCAGCCGGTTGCAATGAGCTGAACCTCATCGTCAAAGGTAGCGGATCGCGTGAGCAGCTGTCGCCCGCTTTCCAGCAAGGCCCTGCCTTTGGAGGTGAAGCGCGCGGTCCGCCCGGTCCGGTCGAACAGGGTCAGGCCCAGGTTGGCTTCCAGGTTGTGAATCGCGTGCGTAATGGACGATGTCACGACACAAAGCTCCTTTGCCGCGGCGGCAAACGAGCCTTGCCGGTCAATGGCGTCGAGCAGCCGCAAACTTTCAAGCGTCACGCGCTGTTGCCGCCTGCTCATCGTTTAGTTCTGTGCAACGCAGTCTCCAAAAACATTCAATAGACCAAAAATTCAGCGGTCGATAAGCTCCCTGATTAGATTACTTGCCTGTCGATATTCGGGCAAGTCCCGTTCGGGGTCAAAGCAGTATCAAAAAAAGTATGGTAACGAGAATTCTGGCTGACGAAATCGACATCCCCGTGCTCATTGTGGGCGGCGGCCCCGTGGGCTTGCTTGGCGCAGTGCTATTGGGCAAACGGGCCGTAGAAACCCTTGTAGTTGAAAAGCACGCAAGTCGCCTTGATGCACCCAAGGCTCACGCATTGAATGCGCGCTCGCTTGAAATCTGTGCGGCAGCAGGTTTGCCCATGGCGGCCATCCATCAAGCAGCAACATCCCCGAAAGATGGGGCCGTGGTCCGCATGGTGACTTCGCTGATCGGCGAGCAGCTTGGCTCCCTGCCATACGAGCGCCAGGACGAGGCGATGAGGCCGCTTACCCGATGGCCACTTATAAATATTGCACAACCGAGGGTCGAGGAAATCATCGAGCAGGCCGCGTTGGCGCTGCCTCGCGTTGAAATCCATCGGGGTGTGGAGTGGTGCGGTTGTGTGCAAGACGGTCAAACTGTGGTCTCGACGCTGCTTGACCACACCACGGGCAGAAATGTGCAGGTTCGCAGCCAATACCTTCTGGCCGCTGACGGTGCTGGCAGCAGCGTACGTGATCAGGTCGGCATCGCGATGGATGGCACGCAAGGCCTGCAATACAACATGATGATCCACTTCGAGGCCAACCTGCGCAGCCTCGTCGCTGATCGACCCGCGATCCTGTATTTTCTGTTCGGCCCAGGCACCAATCGCACACTGATTGCCTACGACATTGAAAAGACCTGGGTACTCATGCACCGCTGCGCCACCAACGCTAAGGCAGAGGAATTTGACGAGGCGGTCTGTCGGCGCCTGATTTACCAGGCTCTTGGCACTTCGGAACCCGACGTACAGATCAAAGGCGTCCGTCCATGGGTGATGTCGGCCCAGGTAGCGAGCCACTACCGCCATGGCAACGTCTTTCTGGTTGGCGATGCAGCGCACAGGTTCCCGCCCACGGGCGGCTTGGGACTGAACACCGGAATCGGTGATGTCGACAACCTCGCCTGGAAGATTTCCGCGGTCTTGTCAGGCTACGCAGGCGGGGGCATTCTGGACACCTACGAGAAAGAGCGTAAACGCATCGCCGAAACGAATATGCGGCAAAGCCTGACCAACGCAATGAGCATGCGGGTCTTGACGGAGGCTCTGGGTTATGGGCCTGACCTTTCGGTGGATGCAGCTACCTTTGCAGCGCGGCTGGCAGACGCCGACAACCGGCCAAGAATCAAGGCGGCCATAAGCGCCCAGAAGGACCACTTCGACAGTCTTCGTCTGCAAATGGGTTTCGCATACGGGGGTACGCTGGACGCTGACGACTCGCTCCCCATCAGTGAATTCACACCGAAAGCCGTCCCTGGAGCGCGCCTGCCCCACGTAGAACTCACCGATGGCCGATCCAGCCTCGAACTGCTTGCCCCTGAAGAATTGACGCTTTTCTGCGGCACCCTCAGCGGCCAGTGGGCGCAGTGGCTTGGCCAGATTGGCGTGCAAATCGCAGTCCGTCAGCAAGGCATTGCCTTTCAGTGCGCAGGTGACTTTCTTGAGCGAATGAGACTTGCGAATGACAGCGCGATTCTGGTGCGGCCCGACGGACACATCCTCGCCGTAGTTGGCGGCGCCGGTGCCGAGGCCCCCAAACATCTGCGTTTGGCCGCATTGAGCTATCTGGCAAAAACCTGACTTTAATCAACAAGGAGACAAGCATGACATCGAACAACGGATTTTTGCGCCGCCTGGGCGCGATGCTGCTCGCCATCGGCGCGGCGATGGCAGCGGGGCCAATCGCGGCACAAGACTGGCCCAACAAGCCCATCAGGCTCATCGCACCCGTGCCGCCAGGCACGGGGCCCGACGCGGACATTCGCCAGATTGGCAGACACCTGAGTGCCATTCTTGGGCAGCCCATCGTGATCGACAACAAGCCCGGCGCGGCGTCACGCATTGGTGTGGAAGCTGCCATCAAATCAGCACCAGACGGTTACACGTTTCTGGTGGGTACGCCCAGCCTGACGACCATGGGTACGCTTTACCCCAAGCTCGGATTTGACCCCAAGCGTGACCTCATACCCGTGAGCCTGGCCTCCGTTACCAACTACACGCTTTCGGTGAACGCGCAGGTGCCGGTAAAGACGATTGCCGAATATGTGAAGCTCGCCAAATCCGATCCCAAATACGCCAGCGTCGGAACGCTGGGCATGGGTGCCATCAACCATCTGGCGGCTGCATGGTTCTATTCACTGAATGGAGTGGACGGCAACTATATCCACTACAGCACAACGAGCCCGTTCACCGACCTGGCTTCTGGACAGATCCCGGCCGTGTTTGACGCCATGCTGCCCGTTATCGGGCAGGTCAAGGCGGGGCGGGTGCGCACCCTCGCTATTTCAGGTAAAGCCCGCCACCCCCTGATGCCAGAGGTACCGACGTTTGCCGAAGCGGGCTATCCGGGCTTTGACCCCCTGGTCTGGATTGGGGTCCTTGCCCCTGCCGGCACCCCGACAGCCATCGTCAACAAAATGAGCGCGGCCATTTCTCAAGTTGCAAAAATGCCGGAAACCGTCACGGCCCGGCGCGACGTCGGCAGCGAATCGCTGGGTTCCACACCAGAGGAGTTCGCGGCATTTCTCGAGGCCGAGCGCAACAAGTGGGGTGAGGTCATCAAGAAGATCGGACTCGTGCTGGAATAACCGACGCTGCGCTTTCAAACGGGGGACAACATGGATCTGGGCATCAAGGGCAAAAAGGCACTGGTAGCGGCTTCCAGCAGCGGTCTTGGGCTGGCCTGCGCCAGCGCATTGGCCCGCGAAGGCTGCACGGTATTCATCAATGGTCGGAACCCAGAGCGACTGGCAAAGGCTCAAGAGCAGATAAGGCAGGATGTCGGCGTGGAAGTCACTGCCGTGGTCGCAGACATCAATACAGAGGCCGGACGCCACTCGCTCATCGCCGCCTGCCCTGATGCCGACATCCTCATCAACAACAACTCGGGACCACCACCGGGCGTACTTTCGGATTGGGACCACACAGCCTGGACGCAGGCGCTGGAGGCCAACCTGCTTGCGCCTGTGCTGCTGATTCGCAGCGTCCTTCCCGGCATGCGCGAGCGCAAGTTCGGGCGCATCGTGAACATCACCTCGGCTATGGTGAAAAGCCCGCGCGCGCCCATGGCACTTTCAACCACCGCGCGCACGGGGCTTACGGCATTTGCCAAGGCCATGTCGATTGAGGCCGCCTGTGACAACGTCACGATCAATAACCTTTTGCCTGAGCGCATCGACACGCCACGGCAGGCTTTCATGGCGCAACGCATGATGACTACCCATGGCATCGATCTGGCAGAAGCGCGTCGGCGCATCACGCAAACCGTTGCCGCAAAACGATTTGGCACCCCCGGGGAGTTCGCAGACGCATGTGCTTTTTTATGCAGCGCGCAGGCGGGCTTCATTTCAGGCCAGAACCTGCAGCTGGACGGTGGCTCTTACACCGGCCTTATCTGAACACGGCATGAACCTCTCGGCATTCCGGCATCACCTGAGGCGGGCTGACGACCCGCGCATCGCAGGCATTGAAAAGCTTGACGCCTTTTCTCACGCAGAACGGATGCTGGCACATCCCCTGGCGGGCAAGCTTTTCAGTGGCTGGCGTCGGACGTACGAGACATCCGAATTCCGGGGCATCACGACTGACGGCCATTGTGCAGCAGGCTTGTTTACGCTGGGCGACGAAAACGCGCCGGTCCGGGCCGCCGTGGATGCAGCGGATGCGTTGCTGAAGACCCTGGACGACGATCAGCGCCGCAAGCTCTGCCACACAGCCGATGCACGCGAGTGGCACGCCTGGATGAACCCCGAGGTCTACATGATGCGCTTTGGCCTGCGCATGGAAGAGGTCGGACTCCCTGTGCGAGATGCCATCCTAGATTTGCTTGGTGCCAGCCTGAGCGCCGAGGGCTTCGAGCGCGTGCGCAACCTGATGCGGGTCAACCACTTCCTGGGTGAACTGGTCAACGCTACCAGGGTGCTCAATGAATACAGCTACAACCTCAACCTGTTCGGCACACCGTCGTTGACTGAGCCTTGGGGCTGGAACTTCTACGGGCACCACATCTGCCTGAATTGCCGCTTCGTCAGCGGCCAGATGGTGGTGACGCCACTGTTCATGGGCGCCGAACCCAACTCCATTGACAGCGGCTCCTACGCTGGCCTTGTGATCTTTGAGCAGGAAGAAAGGCTGGGGCTGGAGTTGATCCGGTCCCTGCGGCCTGACTTGCAGGAGAAAGCGCAGCTCTACAAGAAAAAGCGCGATCCGGCCATGCCGCCGGGGCGTGTCGCACTGGGTGACGAATTGACGCTGGGCGGTGCGTTCCAGGACAACCGGGTCATTCCCTACGAGGGCGCATGTGTGGCCGATTTCGAGCCTTCGCAGCAGGCACATGTCATGGAGCTGGTTGCCAGATATCTGGCTTACTTGCCGGACGGGCCCCGCGCCAGCCGGTTGCAGCAGGTAGCGCAGCATCTGCAGGACACGCATTTTTGCTGGATTGGCGGGTTTGACGACACCAGCGCGTTTTACTACCGCATCCAGAGCCCCGTCATCGTGGTCGAATTCGACCACCATGCGGGTGTTTTTCTTGGCAACACCGAGCCTGAAAAATTTCACATTCACACCCTGGTGCGCACGCCCAATGGAAATGACTACGGGATGGAAGTCGTACGCCTGCATTGCGAGTGCCAGCAACGCATTCGCCTTACCTCCTTGACGGAAACTTCAACCGGACCAAAAGCATGACCCCGATCCGCAACGTCCTGTTCATCATGTGTGACCAGTTGCGTCGCGACTATCTGGGTTGTTATGGCCATCCTTCGATCAGGACACCTCATATTGATGCCCTGGCCGCAAGGGGTACGCGCTTCAACCGTGCCTACGTGCAAGGCCCAGTATGCGGCCCGTCGCGCATGTCCACCTATACCGGCCGCTACGTTGCCAGCCACGGGGCCACCTGGAACTTCGTTCCGCTCCCAGTCCAGATCCCCACGCTGGGCGACTATATGCGCGGGGCTGGCTTGCGCACGGCGCTGGTGGGCAAATCGCACGTCTTGCCAGATATTGCAGGGCTCTGGCGGCTGGGGCTTGACCCTGCTAGTGGTATGGGGGCATTGCTGGCAGAAGGCGGCTTTGAGCCGTTTGCGCGGCATGACGGAATCGTTCCAGACGCGAAAGCCGAACTCGGCAAGCCACCGTATAACGGGTATTTGCAGCAGCAGGGTTACGACGCCCGCAATGCCTGGCACGAATTTGCCAATGCAGGCGCTGACAAGCATGGCCAGTTGCAAACCGGGTGGAAGATGCGCAATGCGGGTCTGGCGGCCCGCGTGAATGAGGAGCATTCTGAAACAGCCTGGGTCACCGACGAGGCACTGCGCTTCATCAAGGAGCAGGGAGAAAGCCCCTGGTGCCTGCACCTGTCCTACGTAAAGCCCCATTGGCCCTACATAGCTCCAGCGCCGTACCACGAGGCCTACGGGCCTGCAGATGTGGTGCCCGCCGCAAGGTCCGAAGCTGAACGTACGCAGGGGCATCCGGTCTTGCGGGCATTCCAGCAGCACGTTGACAGCCAGTCATTTGCGCGCGACGAAGTTCGCAACACAGTCATCCCAACCTACATGGGACTTGTGCAACAGATTGACGACCACATTGGCCGCTTGATGAAGGAACTCAAGGCCCTGGGGCGCGAGGACGATACGCTCGTCGTGTTCACCAGCGACCATGGCGACCTGCTTGGTGACCACTGGCTGGGAGAGAAGGAGATGTTCTACGAATCCAGCGCTGCCGTTCCACTCATCATCGTCGACCCGCGAACTGGCAGCAAGGGCAAGACCTGCAATGCGCTGGTCGAGTCCATTGACCTGATTCCAACCTTTCTGGACGCGCTCGGTGCGCCGCCTGAAGGGCGCTGGCTTGAAGGACAGTCCCTCTTGCCCACCGTCTGCGGCACCTGCACCGTAGCGAGGGAAGCTGCTTTTTCGGAGCTTGACTACGCCTACTATCCAGCGGCCCGATCACTCGGCCTCGACGTGAATCAAGCCAGAGCAACCATGGCCTGCACCGACCGCTGGAAGTACATCGATTTCGCGGGCTTTTCACCCCAACTTTTCGACCTGCAGGAAGACCCGCAGGAACTGCTTGACCTCGGCACCTCCGCATCGCATGTGGCCACAAGAGCAGAAATGCAGGCCCGACTGGCGCGCTGGCGTGGCGGCCTGCGCTCGCGCGCCACCATGTCTGACCACGAAGCCAGGCTGCTTGCAGAACGGCGCAACACCATGAAAGACTTCGTCATAGGTGCATGGTAAGTGCGCCCATATGACACATCACCCACTTTGAATGAAGGCACAGGCAAGCATGATCAACAGACGCGTTTTCAACAAGGCCATCGCTTCTTGCGTCGCCACACTTCCAGCCATTTCCCGTGCGCAGAATTTCCCTTCGAAAGCGATCCGGATCGTGGTTCCGGCTCCGGCAGGCTCCGGGCCAGACATAGACATCCGTCAAATCAGCAACCACCTTACCGCGATTTTGGGACAGGCAGTGGTGATCGAAAATCGCCCCGGGGCTGGTGGCCGTCTGGCCATTGAAGCCGTCTTGAAATCCGGCGATGGCCACACGTTTTATGTAGGGTCCCCAGGTGTTACAACCATGGCGACGCTGTACCCCAAGCTGCCCTTCGATCCACGTCGCGACTTGCTGCCAGTCAGCCTCGCATCGGTGACCAACTTCACGCTGACCATCAATTCGCAAATCCCGGCTGCGACGCTGTCTGACTACATCAAGCTGGCGCAGTCAAACAACAACCACGCCAATTTCGGGACTCTCGGTGCAGGGTCCATCAACCATCTCCGGGCCGCACAATTTTCAAATCTGACGGGCGTTGACTGCCGTTACATTCATTACAGCACCAGTTCCCCTTTCACCGATTTGGCGGCCGGGCAGATCTCTGCCATGTTCTGCGCCATGTTGCCGGTGGCGGCGCAAGTCAAGGCGGGAAGGCTGCGCACTTTGGCTACTTCCGGCAAAACCCGGCACCCCGCAACACCAGACATACCGACATTTATCGAGGCTGGCCTTACGAATTTCGATCCGCAAGTCTGGACGGGCGTCTTGGCTCCCGCAGGTACCCCTGCAAGCACGGTCAAAAGAATGAGCACGGCAATTGCCCAGGTGGCAAGATTGCCCGAGACCATTGCCCAGCGCAATGCCGCCGGAAGTGATTCTGTGGGTTCGACACCTGAGGAATTCTCGACATTCCTTGAAGCTGAGCGTGTTCAACTCACCGCGGTCATCAACAAAATCGGCTTGTCTCTCGAGTGATTCGTACTTTCCTGGAGCACCATGACAGAAGCACCCCAGATTACCAGCACTGTTGACGCAGGCGTCGCAACCCTTAGCTTCAACAGGCCGGACAAGCTCAACGCCCTCACTCCCGCCATGCTTGAGCTTTTCTTCTGGCACGTGGAACAGGCCGCTGCCAACCCGGCGGTGCGGGTAATCGTGGTCACGGGTACAGGTCGTGGCTTTTGCGCCGGGCTGGATCTGTCAGTCATTGGCTCGGGGCAGTCTGGCCATTCTCAAGTTCAGCTGGATCCGCCACCCCCCAGGCAATGGGATGACGATGTGGGTCCCACGCTGAAGCGTCACTTCAGCAGTGGGTGGAACGCACTCATCACCTCGCGCAAACCCACCATCGCCGCGGTCAATGGCGCCGCCTTTGGATGGGGCTTCATTCTGGCGCTGCACTGCGACATTCGGTTTGCCGGAAGATCGGCGCTCTTCAACGCCACATTTGCCCGTATCGGCGTCCCCGCTGAAAAAGGCGTAGGCTGGCTGTTGCCGCGACTCATCGGAACGGCCCGGGCCGCTGACCTGCTGTACACGGCGCGCCGCTTTGATGGTGTGGAAGCGGAACGCCTTGGTATCGTCAACGCAGTGCTCGACGATGACAAGCTCATGCCCCATGTGCTGGACTATGCGAAGTCCATAGCCGCCAATGCAGCACCACGCGCCCTGGCCGCCATGAAGGCGCAGATCTGGACCGCCGCGCAAGATACTTACGACGAGGCATTCGCAGCTGCCAATATCGAGCAGGACAAGTGCGTTGCGACCGAAGACTTCAAGGAAGCATTCAGCAGCTACAAGGCAAAGCGCACCCCTACTTTCAAGGGCCGGTAAGCCATGCACGACGGACCAATGCCCCTGCCCCTTGCGGGCGTTCGCGTGCTGGATCTGTCACGCGTATTTGCTGGTCCATGGTCAGGCATGGTGCTTGGCGACTTCGGCGCCGAGGTCATCAAGATTGAACACCCTTTGCGTGGCGACGACACGCGCGATTGGGGTGCCCGCATCGGCAAGACCGAAACGACCTATTTCAACAGCGTGAATCGCAACAAGCGCTCGGTCACTGTCGACCTCAAGCAGCCGGAGGGGCAGCAGATCATTCGGGACCTGGCCATGCAATGCGATGTGATACTGCACAACTTCAAGTTTGGAGACCTCGACAGCATGGGTCTCGGCTACGAACGGATCAGGGCCATCAAGGAAGACATCATCTACTGCTCGATTTCCGGGTACGACCGCACTGGCCCCGAGGCCAGCCGCCCTGGTTACGACCTGGCGGTGCAAGGTGAGGCCGGACTGATGGCCCTGAACGGCGAGGCCACGCAGCCGCCCTTGAAGTTTGGCGTGGCGGTGGTAGACATGGTCACCGGGATGTATGCGGCCCAGGCCGTCCTGGCCAGCCTCTACGAGCGCCAGCGGACGGGTCGGGGGCGGCACATCGAGATGGCCCTGTTTGACTGCGGGCTCATGATCACCGCCTACTATGGCCTGGATGCCCTGTTGTTGCAGGTGGATCCGCCCCGCTACGGCAACGACCATCCGTCCATCGTGCCCTACGGGGTCTTTGATGCCGCCGACGGCCAGCTCGTCATCACTGTGGGAAACAACGCGCAGTTCGAACGCTTCTGTCGCGAAGTGATAGACCGCCCGGACCTGGCCGACGATGAGCGCTTCAAGACCAATCTGGGGCGCGGGACGAAACGCAAAGTGCTGGCTCCCCAGATCGCGCAGGAACTCAAACGCCGACCCCGATTGGATTTGCTGAAACGCCTGGCTGCAGCAGGCATACCCTGTGGCGAAGTGCTTGGGCTGCATCAGGCATTGACCTCGGAGCGCGCGGTTCGCGGGGGTCTGGTGACTGAACAAAAGCACCCCTTGGCTGGCAGCACCCATGTGCTGGCGCCGCCGTACCGGCTCGACGGTGAACGCCTGCCGGTACGGCGTGCGCCGCCCACCTTGGGCGAAGGAACACGCGAAGTACTGGCTGATTGGCTGGGAATGGACGCCGAGCGATTGAACGACCTGAAAGCGCGAGGCATTCTTTGACGCAATCCAGCTGCCCATTTAGCTTCTGGCTGGTACGCCAGGACTGGCCGTGACCGCACCATGACGCAGCCACTGCTTCTCAAAGGCACGCCGGGATCGCCCTACACCCGCAAGATGCTCGCCATCCTGCGGTACCGGCACATTCCGTATTCGCTGCTGCTGCTTGATTCACCCAGGTTGAAGGCCCTGCCCACGGCCAAGGTGGAGTTGCTGCCCACCTTCTATTTGCCGAATGCGCAAGGCGTACTCGAGGCTGTCACGGATTCCACACCGCTGCTGCGGCGCCTTGAAAATGATTACCTCACCGCCCGTGTACAGCCGGCGGACCTGGTGTTGCGCTTCATTGACAGCGTGCTGGAAGACTACGCCGACGAGTGGTTGACCAAGGCGATGTTTCACTACCGTTGGCATTTTCCGGACGACATCGCAAAGTCGGGCAGCATCCTTCCGCGCTGGCGCAACCTGACAGCGACCGACCATGTCGCCGCTGAAGTGGGCGCGCAGTTCTCACAACGACAAATTGGCCGCTTGCACTTCGTGGGCTCCAATGAAAAGACCTGGAGCGTGATTGAGCAAAGCTACAAGCGCTTTCTGGACTTGTTTGAAGCGCATCTAAAGACGTATCCGTTTCTGATGGGCGAGCGGCCCGGCGCATCGGACTTTGGGGTTTACGGCCAGTTGACCCAATTGGCGCACTTTGATCCCACGCCCGCTGCCATCGCGCTGCAAAACGCGCCACGGGTCTACGCCTGGGTCTCGATGATGGAAGACCTGTCCGGCCTGGTCCCACAAGAAGACCATTGGTTTACCCGCGATGCTCTGCCGGCAAGCCTGCTGGCCATCCTGGCGGAAGCAGGGCGAACCTACGTGCCGCTGATGCTGGCCAATGCCCAGGCCCTGAAATCCGGTGCGGAGAAGGTCAGGGCAGAAATCGATGGCCAGCCTTGGGAGCAGAACGTATTCCCCTACCAGGGCAAATGCTTGCGCTGGCTGCGTGATGAGTTTGCCAGTCTGAGTCCGCAAGACCGGGCGGAGGCGAATGCGATCCTGAAGAAGGCCAGCTGCCTAGACCTGGTCCACAAAAGCGTTTGACGCGCCGCGAGACAAGCCACCGTCTGCCGCCTTACAAAGCCGCTGGCGCCATAGAGCACGAGGTCGATTCGCGGAGTTGGGTGTTGGCTCGCCCGGGCCTGGATATGATTTTTCTATGAATTCAGTAGCTAGCACTACTGTCCGGTTAATTCAAAGCCCATGCGGTTCAATACCGGTACCAGTAGCAAGGGCGAGGTGAAAACCGGAATGCGCGCCGCCTGGGCGAGCACGTCCTGCACCACCGAGAAAAAACCGCAGCAGGTGACGATGGCGCGCACGCCCTCGGCCTCGAGTTCGCGCGCAGCGGCGATGATCAGTTCGACCTCGTGCGGTGGCGGTTCTCCATCCCGCAAAAGGCAGGTAAAAGCCAACAGAAATCAGGCGCTTTCAACTTAAACGCGGGTGATTTGGCCAAAAAACGGATGCGCTCCATTTTGTGATCCCTAGGCCTCGCGGTTGCCAGGTGGAAGCAGGTGGTATCCCGTATGGTCAAAAAATTTGAAACACCTGCCGTCACAGTGCTCGCTCCGCTGGGCCTAGGGCAGGGCGCTTGGGTCGTGCTCGCCGGGCGCTGCGGGTGCCTGCTGTGGATTAAACCGCGGTTTTGGTGACGTTGATCTGGAAATTTGCTTGGATTGATTTTTTGACCATACGGGGTCAAGTCGGCTGTTTTACAGGCTTATCCATAGC
>Ga0209553_1001313_pt1 | contig 12424 bp, 13 predicted proteins | sample LauGreFBDMM110DN_2_FD_188217 | JGI IMG/M metagenome (GOLD analysis project Ga0209553, IMG submission 188217) | Freshwater lake microbial communities from Lake Michigan, USA - Fa13.BD.MM110.DN (SPAdes) (version 2) | ecosystem: Environmental > Aquatic > Freshwater > Lake | place: Lake Michigan...
AACAACGTTGGGCACGCCCAAGCACCTTGGACGCGGCGCGTTTGTACAACCAATTGGCGCGTGACAATGGCATGACGCCCACCCAAATGGCGCTTGCGTTTTGCTATACCCGTTGGTCGGTGGCCAGCACCATCATTGGTGTGACTTCTGTGGCCCAATTGGAAGAGGATGTGAAAGTTTGGGGCACCGAATTGTCGGCCCAAGTATTGGCCGAAATTGATGAAATTCGATTGACTCACCGCGATCCTGCAACCTGATCTTTGAGTCAAATTGAAGCGAGACTCTGATGCCTGAAAACTTAATCGATGTCATGCAACACCCACTGAGCGTGGTGGTGTTGGCTTACCTGCTGGGCTCTTTGAGTTTTGCTGTCATTGTGAGCAAGTTCATGGGCTTGTCCGATCCTCGCTCTTACGGCAGTAAGAACCCAGGTGCCACCAATGTTTTGCGATCTGGCAACAAAAAAGCAGCGGTTTTAACTTTGTTGTTTGATGCAGTAAAGGGCTGCGTGCCTGTGGCTGTGTTGCTTCATTATGGCGCGGCTTACGGCTTGACAGAAGGCGTTGCCGCCGCCGCCGGACTGGCTGCATTTTTAGGCCATTTGTACCCCGTCTTTTTTAAATTTGAAGGCGGCAAAGGCGTGGCCACTGCCTTGGGCGTTCTGATGGGCGTTTCTCCCTTGTTGGGCTTGGCCGTAGCCATCTCTTGGCTCGGAATTGCTTGGTACTTCAGATACTCTTCATTGGCCGCATTGTTGACCGCTGTTTTGGCGCCTGTTTATTACGCCATGGCGGCCGACGGTCCGTGGTGGGATTTTAATGGTGCCATCTTTGGCATGTTGTGTGTCATGGGTATTTTGTTGGTCTGGCGGCACCGGGACAATGTGAACCGTTTGCTTGCAGGCACCGAGACAAAGTTGGGCACTAAAAAAAGTTAAAAAAGCACCCTAATGAACCGATCCTACTAAGGCGCTTTTGTCAGTCTCGGAAATTGTTGAAGCTAATGGGTATCTCGGTGATGTCTTTGCGCAGTAAGGCCATGGCGGCTTGAAGGTCATCCCGCTTGGCGCCCGTCACACGCACAGCGTCGCCTTGAATAGAGGCCTGAACTTTGAGCTTGCTTTCCTTCAGTAATTTTTGAATTTTTTTGCTGTCCTCGGTGGCAATGCCATTGCGAACTTTCAAAACTTGCTTGACTTTGTCACCGCCCATTTTTTGCACGTCGCCTTTGTCTAGGAAGCGCACATCGACGCCGCGCTTGGCCATTTTATTGAGCAACACCTCGTCAATTTGCGTGAGCTGAAAGTCAGCATCGCCAAACAAAGTGATTTCTTTGTCTTTCAATTCGATGGCGGCAGAAGTGCCTTTAAAGTCAAAGCGAGTGGCAATTTCTTTGGCGGTGGTATCGACCGCATTTTTTACTTCAACCAAGTTAGGTTCGCAAACAGTGTCAAAAGATGGCATGGGGTTCAACAATCAAGTCAGAGAATGCGACAATTCTCCCATGAACGTGACCCAAAACGTACCCCTTCAGTCTTACAACAGCTTTGGCATTGTGGCCAAGGCCTATTATTTGGTGCGTATTTGCTCGGAGGCAGACGCCATAGTGGCCCAAAAAGACCTGGAAAATTGGCACGAAGGGCATTGTGTCTTGGGGGGCGGCAGCAACATTGTTTTAACCGGCGATGTGAAGCCCCTGGTTCTCAAAGTTGAAATTGCGGGCAAGCGCTTGGTGTCCGAAACCCATAAAGCCTGGATTGTGGAGGCGGGTGCCGGTGAGGACTGGCACGAGTTTGTGGCTTGGACTTTGTCTCAAGGCTGGCCTGGCCTTGAAAACATGGCACTGATTCCCGGCTCTGTGGGCGCCTCACCTGTCCAAAACATTGGTGCCTATGGCGTTGAGCTTCAGGATCGGTTTGATTCCTTGGATGCACTCGATTTGGTCACGGGTCAAATATTCACACTCAACGCTGCGCAGTGCGCTTTTGGCTACCGTGACTCCGTCTTCAAGCACGCCAGCAGTGGCCCCAACGGCATAGGCTTGGGAGGCCGAGCCTTGATTTTGCGTGTTCGTTTTGATTTACCTAAAGCGTGGAAGCCAGTGGTGGGTTATTTGGACTTGGAGCGCAAAATGGCCGAGACAGGCATTTCAAACCCGAGTGCTAAACACATATTTGATTGGGTCTGTGAAATTCGCCGCCACAAATTACCCGATCCCAAAGTTTTGGGCAATGCCGGTAGCTTCTTTAAAAACCCCACCGTCTCGCCAGAGCAATGCGCCGACATCATTGCGCGCGATCCCAAGGTGGTCCACTACCCCATGCCCGATGGCAGCATCAAATTGGCTGCAGGCTGGCTGATAGATGCCTGCGGTTGGAAGGGCAAGAGCGTGGGCAATGCCGCCGTGTATGAGAAGCAAGCCTTGGTGTTGGTGAACCGAGGAGGTGCTACGGGTGGCGAAGTGGTCACGCTGGCCAAGGCCATTCAGACCAGCGTGTACGAACGGTTCGGGATTCGCTTAGAGCCCGAACCGGTCGTGATTTAAAGCTTATTTGTCACCTTCAAGCTTGAGCATTTCGGCGCCTTCGCCCAGAGACAATAAACCTGTTTGTGCATAGATGCCCAACTTGGCGCGTGTGTCCACGATGTCTAAATTGCGCATGGTGAGTTGGCCAATGCGGTCGAGCGGTGTGAACATGGACTCGCCTTTTTCCATGGTCAAACGCTCGGGGTGGTAGGTGAGGTTGGGCGAAGTGGTGTTCAAAATAGAGTAGTCATTGCCACGGCGCAATTCGATGGTGACTTCGCCTGTGATGGCGCGTGCCACCCAACGCTGAGCAGTCTCACGCAGCATCAAGGCTTGTGAATCAAACCAACGGCCTTGGTACAACAAGCGGCCCAGCTTGCGGCCGTTGTCGCGGTATTGTTCAATGGTGTCTTCGTTGTGAATGCCAGTGATCAAGCGCTCGTAAGCAATGAACAACAAGGCTATGCCAGGGGCTTCGTAAATGCCGCGGCTCTTGGCTTCAATGATTCGGTTTTCAATTTGATCGCTCATACCCAAACCATGGCGGCCACCAATGCGGTTGGCTTCCAAGATGAGCTCAACGGGATCGGAGAAGCTCAAGCCATTCAAAGCTACAGGTTGGCCTTCTTCAAAACGAACAGTGACTTCTTCGTGTTTGACCACACAGTCTTCGCGCCAGAACGGCACGCCCATGATGGGCTGCACAATTTTCATGCCGCTGCTGAGGTGCTCGAGGTCTTTGGCCTCATGCGTGGCGCCTAACATGTTGGAGTCGGTGGAGTAGGCTTTTTCGGCCGACATCTTGTAACCAAAACCGTGTTGCGTCATGAACGCTGACATTTCAGCGCGGCCGCCCAGCTCGTCAATGAACAGCTGGTCAAGCCAAGGCTTGTAAATTTTGAGCGAAGGATTGGTGAGCAAACCGTAGCGGTAGAAACGCTCAATGTCGTTGCCCTTGAACGTACTGCCATCACCCCAAATGTTGACGTCGTCTTCTTTCATGGCGGCCACCAACATGGTGCCAGTTACAGCACGTCCAATGGGGGTGGTGTTGAAGTAAGTGACGCCAGCCGTAGAGATGTGGAAGGCGCCACACTGCAATGCGGCTATGCCCTCGTGGGCCAACTGTTTGCGGCAGTCAATGAGGCGAGCCAGTTCGGCACCGTATTCTTTGGCTTTGCGCGGAATTTCTTCGTAGTCGGGTTCGTCAGGCTGACCTAGATTGGCGGTGTAGGCATAAGGCACTGCGCCTTTTTGACGCATCCACAGCAAGGCAGCGCTGGTGTCCAAGCCGCCGGAGAAAGCAATGCCGACTTTTTGGCCCGCGGGGATGTGTTGAAGAATGGTTGCCATGGAAGTTCTTTCAAATGCGGGGTAGATCAACCGAAATGGCAGATGTAGTGGTATGCCTCTGTCACGCGGATTTCAAAACTTGATTGGCCTGGCACACTGAACTTCTCGCCTGTCTTTGAACTTTGCCATTCGGTGGTGCCATTAAGTTTGTATTCGCAGGCACCACCCACGCACTCCATGATTTCTGGCGCGCCGGTATTGAAGGTGAGGAAAGAAGGGAGTACCACGCCGACCGATTTTTTGGTGCCATCGGCCAAAGTAATGTTGTGGCTGACGCATTTGCCGTCAAAGTAAACGTTGGCTTGGGTGGTGACGGATGCATGGTCGATTTTTTCGGTGGTCATGGGTCAGGTGTCCTAGCCGCTTAGTGGCGGCTTAAAGTTTAGAACTAAACCCAATATTTTAGGCGATTGCGGGCCTTGTAGAAGCCCCTGAGCAAGGCTTGGTTGGCTTAAAAGATCGGTGTAATCTGCAATTTGATGGTTGGACCGGGGTCCTTAGGCAACTGAACGTTGTATTGTTTGCCTGCAAACTCATAGACCACGTTGTAGCCCGTGAGTCGGTTTTCATAGACTTGTTGTGTTGTGCAGGTTTGCTGAGTTTGGGTTTGAGTGGCTTGAGGTCCTTCCACCTTGTCGCCAGCGATGGCGCCGCCAATGACACCAATCATGGTGGCGATGGCTCGGCCTTCGCCTTTGCCAATGGCATTGCCAATGGCGCCGCCAGCAATGGCTCCCATGGCGGCCCCTGCACCTGAGGTTTGGCCTGGCACATTGACTTGCGTTTGGGTGCAAACCTGGCGAGGGACAGACACTTGTTGGTAAACAGCGGTGCGGCTAATGACGTTGCCAACTTCTTGGGCTTGAGCAGGAATGCAAACGGCAAGCCCTGATAACAGACAAAAGGCAAGATTGGCCGTGAGTAAACGAGTGGAGACAATGTTTGTAATGATTTTTCGATTCTGAAATAAACAATTTGAATGTTAACTTAACGCGCCAGCCACAGTTCTGGTTGAAAGCCGACGGTAATTTCGACAACTTTGTTGTGATGCCATTCAATGACGGGGCGTTTGATCAGACTGGGGTTGGCCAAAAGAAAGGGCTTGGCAGTGTCAGCGCTTTTCACGCTGACTTGTTCTACTGGGGTGAGTTTTCGCCAACTGGTGCCTTTTCGATTCAGCACTTTTTCCCAGCCGGCCACATTGAGCCAATGGTCTAGTGCCTGTTCTGGAAGGCCTTGTTTCTTGAAATCATGGAAGACATGGTCATAGCCCTGATCAGTTAACCAAGTTCTTGCTTTTTTGACAGTGTCACAGTTGGAAATGCCGTAAACAATAATGGCGGTGTATTTCATTTTTTGGAATAAGGTAAGCAGGACTCAGCGACAATCTTATCCTTATGAAAACTTTGTCTGAATGGCTCGCGCATTGCGAGAAGTTGCACCCCTTTGCCATCGAAATGGGCCTGGATCGAGTGCGCGCAGTAGCTGATCGCATGCAATTGACCTTGAAAGTACCAGTGATTACTGTGGCGGGTACCAATGGCAAAGGCTCAACCTGCGCCATGTTGGAGGCCATCTACCTCCAAGCGGGGTACAAAACCGGGGTCTATACATCGCCTCACCTTGTTCAATTTGAAGAGCGTTGCCGTTTGTTGGGCGAGTCTCCGCCGGCTTCAAAGTTTGCAAAAGCTTTTGAAAAGGTGGAGCAGGCCCGGGGCGAGATCAGCTTGACCTATTTTGAATTTAGCACTCTGGCTATCCTGAACATGATGGCGGAAGCCGAGCTTGATGTGGTTATTTTGGAGGTGGGACTGGGTGGTCGGCTAGATGCTGTCAACTTGGTCGATGCCGAGTGCGCCATCATCACCAGCATCGATCTGGACCACACTGCGCTCTTAGGGAGCGACCGTGAAACCATTGGTCTAGAAAAGGCCGGAATCATGCGCGCTGGCAAATCGGTGGTGCTAAGCGACCCAGTGCCCCCACGAAGCATCATTCAGCACGCTAAGAACTTGGGCGCAGACATCTGGCTCATGGGCCAGGACTTCAATTTTTCTGGTGATCAGTTGCAATGGTCTTGGGCGGGAAGAGGCCGCCGTTACAGCGGTTTAGCCTACCCCGCCCTCAGAGGGGCCAATCAGTTGCTCAATGCCTCAGGTGTTTTGGCGGCTTTGGAAATCATGAGGCCTCAGTTGCCAGTGACAGCACAGGCCATTCGCAATGGCTTGGCCATGGTGGAACTGACAGGTCGGTTTCAAATCGTGCCAGGAGAGCCAGTTTTGGTGCTGGATGTGGCTCACAACCCCCATTCTGTGGCGGCTTTGGCCGCTAATTTGGATGCGATGGGTTTTTATCCTTGCACCCATGCCGTGTTTGGGGCAATGGCCGACAAGGATCTCCCAAGCATGCTCAAAAAAGTCCTGCCCATGGTGGATGCCTGGTATTTCACAGACTTGCCTTTGCCTAGAGCAAGCACGGCCGTCCAATTGGAGGACCAATGGCGTCAGATGAACACGCGCTCCGATGTGAAAGCCAGTCAGCATGCTTCCCCCCAAAAAGCCCTTGATGCAGCCATTGCAGCAGCAGGCCCCACTGATAGAATCTTGGTCTTTGGTTCGTTCTATACGGTGGGCGGCGTTTTGCAGAATGGCATCCCCAAACTGCATGCCAAACACCTAGGTAATTGAGACTCTACCGCATGGCTTTTTTCAAGCTTCGACTTCCTGGCCGATTTTCGTCGACCCAAACCGGCGCCGATGCGCTGTCCAACGCGCCAGCAGAAAGTGTGGAGGTCATTCGCAAGCGTGCACGTCATCGACTCATGGGGTCAGTCGTTTTGGTCTTGGGTGCTGTGGTTGGACTGCCCTTGTTGTTTGACAGTCAACCGCGGCCGGTAGCGATCGATACACCCATTGTCATTCCTGATCGAAATCAGACCAGCCCTTTAAGCGCCACAGTCGCCAGTGCCAAAACGGGTGCTAGCACAGAAAGCTCGGCTCAAGATCCAGTCGGCACAGCTGGGCAAGCAGGCGCTGCTAAAAGTGCCTTAACCAACTCTGCTGGGCTTGATCCACATGAAGAAGTGGTCACTAAAGACAGCAAGGCAGAAGTCAAGCCAGATGCGAGGTTGGAGCCAAAGCCTGAGTTGAAAGCTGAAGCGAAACCAGAACCTAAGTCAGAAAGCAAAGCTGAGCCTAAGGCTGAGCCGAAAGCTGAGTCTAAAAATGACTCGAAGCTAGAAGCAAACCCTGACGCCAAAGAGGCGGCCAAAGCGAAGGCCTTACTTGATGGAAAAGAAGCCCCCAAGGCTGGTGACGATGTTCGATCTGTAGTTCAGGTTGGTGCGTACGCCGATCTGGCCAAGGCCAAGGAGGCGCGTGCCAAGCTTGAAAGTGCGGGCTTTAAAACGTATACCCAAGAAATAGACACCAAAGACGGCAAACGCATTCGTGTTCGAGTGGGCCCTTTCGCGACCAAAGAAGAGGCAGACAAAACAGCGGAAAAGATTCGCAAATTGAACTTGCAGACTTCGGTGTTAAAGCTCTAAGGCTAGCGAATCCATGGCCTCCACCGATTGGATCCTTATCGCAGTGCTTGCTGCATCCATGTTACTCGGTGCATGGCGTGGCTTGGTCTACGAAGTTCTTTCAGTCATGGGTTGGATTGCTGCGTTTTTACTGGCGCAGTGGTTTGCGCCAGATGTGGCAGAACAGTTGCCGATGCAGAACTCTGGCGAAACCCTGCGCTATGCAGCTGCATTTGTGTTGGTCTTCATTGCCAGTATTTTTCTAGCAGGTTTAATTTCTGCGCTCATGAAAAAAATCATTTCTGTGGTTGGACTTCGGCCAGTTGATCGAATTCTGGGCGCCATTTTTGGTGTGTTTCGCGGCTTGATTTTGTTGTTGGCCTTAAGCGTTGTGGTTCACATGACCGCTTTGCAAGAAAGTGATTGGTGGCTGGAGTCACAAGGCGGGCCCGTGCTGATGACTTTGCTCAAAGGCTTGCGTCCCATCTTGCCTGAAAAATTTGGGGCTTATTTGCCCGACTGAATGGATTGACCTATGTGTGGAATTGTTGGCGTTGCAAGCAACGCGCCTGTGAATCAACTGATCTATGACGCTTTGTTGTTGTTGCAGCATCGCGGGCAAGATGCTGCAGGTATCGTCACGCAGATTGACCGAAAATTTCACATGCACAAAGCCAAAGGCATGGTGAAAGATGTTTTTAGAACTCGCAACATGCGCTCTCTGCCTGGCAACTGTGGCTTAGGCCAAGTTCGTTATCCCACTGCCGGCAATGCATTCAGCGAAGAGGAAGCCCAGCCTTTTTATGTGAACGCACCCTTTGGCCTTGTGCTGGTGCACAACGGCAATTTGACCAATGCCAAGGCCTTGAAGGCAGAACTCTTTTCAACCGATCATCGCCATATTAATACCGAGAGTGACTCTGAAGTTTTGCTCAATGTGCTGGCGCACGAGTTGGAAAAAACAACACGTGGCTTGCCTTTAACGCCGGCCGATGTTTTCAAAGCTGTGCAAGGTGTGCATCTCCGCGTGAAGGGCTCCTATGCCGTCATTGCCTTGATTGCAGGCCACGGACTCTTGGCCTTTAGAGATCCTTTTGGCATTCGACCCTTGTGCATTGGCAAGGGCAAAGATGGCACTTACATGCTGGCCAGTGAGTCAGTCGCGCTTGAAGGAACAATGCATCAGTTTGTGCGCAACATTGCGCCCGGTGAAGCGGTGTTCATTGACATGGCCACCAAGCTTCACAGCCAACAATGTGCCGATGCACCCAGCTTAAACCCTTGCATTTTTGAATTCGTTTATTTGGCCAGGCCTGACTCTACGATGGACGGCATTTCTGTTTATCAGGCGCGTTTGAACTTGGGAGAAACATTGGCCAAGCGAGTCATTTCTACCGTACCCCCTAGCGACATCGATGTGGTCATTCCCATTCCTGAATCCAGTCGACCCAGCGCTGCCCAACTTGCGCAATTGCTAGGTCTTCCGTATCGCGAAGGCTTTGTCAAAAATCGGTATGTGGGCAGAACCTTCATCATGCCTGGGCAGGCTGTTCGCAAGAAATCGGTGCGACAAAAACTGAATGTCATTGCCAGTGAATTCAAAGGCCGCAATGTGTTGCTGGTTGATGACTCCATTGTGCGCGGCACCACAAGCCGTGAAATTGTGCAGATGGCGCGAGAGGCTGGTGCACGCAAGGTTTACATGGCCAGTGCAGCCCCGCCAGTGCGTTATCCCAATATCTATGGCATTGACATGCCCACCAAAGACGAGCTGGTTGCGCACAATAAATCGGTCGATGAAATTCGACAAATCATCGACTGCGATGCACTCATTTACCAAGATGTAGACGCCATGAAACTGGCTGTGGCCGGCGCTGTTTTGCCCGGATTTCCTAAGGTACATGGCTTCGATGCTTCTTGCTTTGACGGTATCTATGTCACTGGCGATGTCTCCGATGAAGACATTGAACGCTTGAACGAAAATCGGCCTTCTCAACAAGATGAGTTTGAAGCCGATTCCGACCGTTCGCGCTTGGCTTTGCCAAATGCCAGTTAAGCACAATTTTAAAAAATCCATTTTCGAAAATGATTTGAGTCCGACATGAGCCAACATCCATTGCCCGACAATCTCCACATCGATACTTTGGCTGTCAGGGCCGCAGTCGACCGCAGCCAGTATGGTGAAAATTCTGAGGCGATGTACCTCACCAGCGGATACGTTCAACCCGATGCCGAAACAGCGGCGCGCCGCTTTGCGGGTGAGGAAGAGGGTTACACCTATGGGCGTCTTGGCAACCCAACTGTGGCCAGCATGGAAATGCGCTTGGCGGCCCTCGAGGGTGCAGAGGCATGTATTGCCACGTCGACTGGCATGTCTGCCATTTTGCTCATGTGCTTGGGTTTGCTTAAGAGTGGTGATCATGTTATTTGCTCCCATTCTTTGTTTGGCGCCACCATCAAATTGATTGGCAGTGAATTTTCCAAGTTTGGTGTGAAAACCACTTTTGTCTCTCAAACTCAGGTCGCGGAATGGAAAGCGGCCATGCAACCGAATACTCGTTTGTTGTTTGCTGAGGCACCCACCAACCCCCTCACTGAGGTGTGCGACATCAAGGCCTTGGCAGAAATTGCACATGCTGGCAACGCATTGCTGGTCGTTGACAATTGTTTTGCGACACCTATTTTGCAACGGCCACTTGCGATGGGTGCCGATTTGATCGTTCACTCTGGCACCAAATATTTAGATGGTCAAGGCCGGGTCATGGCTGGCGCATTGTGCGGCTCCAAGGCATTGATTGACGATGTCTTTGGCCCAGTCATGAGAAGTGCAGGCATGACCTTGTCGCCCTTTAATGCTTGGGTGGTTTTAAAGGGCTTGGAGACTTTGGGTATTCGCATGAAAGCCCAATCCGAGCAGGCCATGGCATTTGCGCAGTGGTTGGAAGCGCAGCCGCAAGTTGCTCGTGTTTATTATCCTGGCTTAAAGAGTCACCCCCAGCACGCATTGGCCATGGCCCAGCAATCAGGCATGGGCGGTGCTGTGCTTTCATTTGAGGTCAAAGCGCAATCTCCTGAACAGGGCCGCGAGAATGCTTTTAAAGTCATGAACGCCATGCGAACTGTGTCTTTGTGCACCAATTTAGGTGACGTCAAAACATTGGTGGCACATCCTGCCAGTACTTCACATGGCCGCCTCACTGAGGCGCAAAGAAAAGTGGCGGGCATCCAGCAAAGTTTGATTCGTGTGGCAGTTGGCCTAGAGCACCTCGATGACTTGAAAGCAGATTTCTTGCGCGGCTTCTCGGCCCTCTAATTTGAATCACACAATGTCATCTATTCACAAGTCAGTCCGCACGCGCTTTGCACCTTCTCCTACAGGCTTTATTCATCTGGGTAATATTCGGTCTGCTTTGTACCCTTGGGCTTTCGCCAAGGCACAAGGTGGAACATTTATTTTGCGCATTGAAGACACTGATTTAGAACGATCCAATCAGGCTTCGGTCGATGTGATTTTGGAGGGCATGGCGTGGCTCGGCATGAACCCCGATGAAGGTCCTTTCTACCAAATGCAGCGCATGTACCGTTACAAGCAAGTGTTGGCTGAACTTCAAGCCACGGGGCAGGTGTACCCTTGCTACATGAGTATCGAAGCACTGGATGCTTTGCGCGAACAGCAAATGGCGGACAAAGAAAAGCCGCGCTATGACGGTACATGGCGACCTGAGCCAGGCAAGACCTTGCCCCCTATTCCTGAAGGCGTGAAGCCTGTGCTGCGATTTAAAAATCCGATCGACGGTGTTGTGGCTTGGGACGACAAGGTGAAAGGCCGCATTGAAATTAGCAACCAAGAGCTAGATGACTTGGTCATTGCACGCCCTGACGGCACGCCAACCTATAACTTTTGTGTGGTGGTAGATGACATTGACATGGCCATCACACACGTCATTCGCGGTGACGACCATGTGAACAATACACCGCGTCAAATTAATATTTTCAAAGCCTTGGGCAAAGAGGTGCCTGTGTATGCGCACTTGCCCACTGTGCTCAATGAGCAGGGCGAAAAACTTAGCAAACGCAATGGTGCCAAGCCTGTCACTCAGTATCGCGACGAAGGTTTTTTGCCTGAAGCCATGGTTAACTATTTGGCGCGCTTGGGTTGGAGTCATGGTGATGATGAAATTTTCAGCCGCCAACAATTTTTAGATTGGTTCGACCTCGATCACTTGGGCCGCAGTGCAGCCCAGTTTGACGATGCCAAACTGCGGTGGGTCAATGCGCAGCATTTGAAGGCCTCCGGTGATGAGCAGTTGGCTTTGTGGGTGAAAGACATCTTGAGTCAAAGAGGCATTGCTTCGGATGACCGCTTGCCCGCCATCTGCGGCCTCTTCAAAGACCGCTGTGACACGCTGTGCGTATTGGCAGATTGGGTGGCTGTTTTTTATGGCGATGTTGTGCCCAAAGCCGATGAAAAAACCCAACATGTGACCGATGCAGTCAAGCCTGCATTGGCACTGTTGGTTGAAAAATTGTCGACATGTGTGTGGGACAAAGCTTCAATTGCTTTGGTCATCAAAGAAGTGTTGACCGAGCAAGGTATGAAAATGCCACAGTTGGCCATGCCTGTTCGGGTTTTGGTCATGGGCACTGCACAGACCCCTTCTCTAGACGCTGTGCTGGCCTTGTGTGAGAAGCAAAAAGTTTTAGCGCGCTTGAAAAACGCATAAAAACCTGTCTATAATCCATTTCTCGACACCTGCGAGTGGTGCCTTCAAGGCGCCACAAAGGGGGTATAGCTCAGCTGGGAGAGCGCTTGCATGGCATGCAAGAGGTCAGCGGTTCGATCCCGCTTACCTCCACCACAGTGTCGAATCATTGATCGAAGCAATTCAATTGAGTCCAGGTTATGACCCTATCGTCTAGAGGCCTAGGACATCACCCTTTCACGGTGAGTACCGGGGTTCGAATCCCCGTAGGGTCGCCAAGTTTTGTTGCACTTGGCTTTGTTGTCAGCGTTAAGCT
>Ga0209553_1001314_pt1 | contig 12424 bp, 8 predicted proteins | sample LauGreFBDMM110DN_2_FD_188217 | JGI IMG/M metagenome (GOLD analysis project Ga0209553, IMG submission 188217) | Freshwater lake microbial communities from Lake Michigan, USA - Fa13.BD.MM110.DN (SPAdes) (version 2) | ecosystem: Environmental > Aquatic > Freshwater > Lake | place: Lake Michigan, USA...
GTTGAGAGGCAACTAAACTCAGATATTTGATTCGGTGATCATCCGGGATTTCATTGTTGTTAAATCCCATGATCAGGGCATTCGGATCAGCAATCACCGGAGGCGGTAGGCGGAATGGGAATGTAAATGGGCTCTCACCCTTGACGTATGACACGTATTCTTGGCACCACTCTCGAAACTTCTTTTCTGGTTCGCCCTTTTTCAGGTCAGCTTCGGCTGTAAAAAGGTCAGATGTTTTTATGGATGTACCGAAGTCTTGCTTTCGTGCATTCCAAAGAAACAGGTTCATGAAAAAGACAATCTCCTCGAATGTATCGTACATTGGAGTGGCCGTCAGCAAGACCAGGACCATTCCATTCGCGATTTTGACAAGCTTCTCCAAACCACGCGCAACCCCCGTTGCCTCCGTCGTGATGTTTTGAGCTTCGTCGATGATGACCAGACGGTTATCAAAGTTCTCGTGGACCCAGTCGCGGTCAATGTCGGCTTCTGTTCCCTCCAGCTTCTCATTCAGGCGGTTACCAAATGAGATATATGCTTGAAACTCATAGAACTCCTTGATGATGCGATCCGATGTTGTTTCCAACTTGGATCGGACATCCGGATCGTCCCACCGATTTGGTTCAGACTCGATGCGCAGTAGCATGTCGAGATAGCGTCGCCCAGTACACTGTTTGGAGGTCAGGGTTCCACTCACCTTGTCTAGATCCACACGGCTCATATCAAAAATCTGCGTGCGAAAGTTCTGCTGCACTGCACTGGATGCAACAACCAAGACCTTCTTGTCTTGAAACTCGGGTCGCATGATGTACTCCTCGGCAATCTGGATACCCGTGCACGTCTTGCCCACACCTGTGCCGTGGACCATCAGCAGATTCTGTGTTGGAGAATCAGGGGACAAGACACGTCGCAGGAACCTCTGTTGCGGTTGGAGTGTATAGTCGGATCCAGCAGAGTTACACAGCCGGTTGCGGATTGTGTTCAATGCCTCAACACTTGCACCCGGAAGAGAAGGTGTTTGAATCTCGGCAAGTTCTGGATGTGTTAAGTTGATCATTACTTTGTTTCCCTATTATTTACTAAAGATGCCTTCCTCTCCTCCGAATCCGCCGGCGCCCGATGCAGACACCAAAGTCAACGACACACTCGCAAGCGGATGGGCTACTGCTGGCGTGGTGATTGGCGTTCTGTTTGCCTTCCTCTGGTCGTTCGGAGCTGCTAGCCTGTCGTATGCAAAGTACGGGTCGATCGGTTGGGCGATCCTGGACTTCTTTTTTGCGACACTCTACTATCCCTTTTATGCTCTTGTTCTGAACACTCCTTCGTCGTCAATGTCTGCTCCCATGGTGGGTGGTCGTAGCTTGCGTTGGCTCAGAAAGTTATTTTAGAAATCCATCAGGATGTCCTCCATCCGGCACACAGACTCGGGTAAGGAGGCTAACTTCTGGTTCACCTCCTCTAACGTCTTGTCCTCGGGCTCTTCGTCGTGACCATCGGGAAGACGGGACTCATCGACCAGGATGTCCACGAACCCGGTTCCACAGGGAGGCTTCTGACCGAACATGATATTTGCAGAGACACCGCGCATCGTGTCATACTCTGCACCCATTGCCGCATTGAACATGTTCTTGCTGGTCTCCTCAAACGAGGACCGAGCCAGAACACCCGTCTCGTTCTTGTTCATACCGAAACGGTTCACCGCCACAATGCGACCAGAGAACGTCATCGAGTCCACCAGCACAGACAAGTGGTGATAGTTCACCTTCTCTGACACGAAGACCTCTGAACACTCCTCAAAGATTGACAGGCGTGCAACCTCAATGCCAAAGACATCGTTGATCTCGTGAATGTCGTTCGAAAACGTGCGGGTGTTGTCAACTCCCGGGAACGCCATCAGTTCGTACAGGTTTGCACCGTCCACGTCCAAGACATACTGCTCCTTCTGAGAATACCCAGCAACCTTCTCGTCGTAGATAAGCTCATTCTTGACCTTGCGGAGGTGAACACCCCCCACGCCACCCACTCCCGTCAAGACCGTGTCGAGGATCTTGTCTTCCCAGAAACGGAGGGTCGTCGGGTTCTTCACCGCATCTCCGTCGAATGTCAGACGCAGAATGATCTTGTGTGCCGACTCATCTGAGTGCATACAGTCAATGATCTTGACGGCAAGGTTCGAGCGGAGCTTCGTGATCACTGCCGTGAGATCTGTAATGTTGCGAGCCGCCTGCTCCTCGTCGTTCAGTTCAAGGCGCATGATCCAGGGAGATGCACATCGCTGGGGATCCTTGAGCGAGAACTCTTGGTAGAGCGCCAAGATCTCCCGGTCTTCCTCGACAACTGTTCCCGTCGACGGCGGATCGTAGTAGATGCGCACTGACTTGGTGATGTCGCGCAGAGTCGTGCGCTGGATCTCCTTCATCTTCTCAATCGTAGCCTGCTGGTCCATCGAAATCTCGGGGAGCAGATAGACTGTGTTACCCGGCTTCTTCGGGTTCGCCGATGCCGACAACAGCTCCTCGATACGGGGCACTCCCGCTGTAGCGTTTGCCTTGGCCGTACCTGCCGAGTGGAAGGTGTTCAGGGTCAGCTGTGTCGTGGGCTCACCAATCGACTGCGCCGCCAGGGCTCCCACCATCTCGCCGGCGTGGGTCTGGCTCTTGATGTAACGGTAGCGGATGTCGCGCATCATCTCGTCGAACAGCGCCTGGCTGAAGCGGTGAACAACAATCGACTTCTTGGGAGCCAGATAGTACCGGAGCAGAGCGTGAAAGACCTTGCTGTGCGGGAACTCCCTGATCAGGCGATTGATGGCCGACACGACGTTTGTCGGCGTCAGGTCTGTCTTGGTGGCATACGGATTGGCATACTTGGTAATGAGACGCTTCAGGTTCACCGGGGCCAGAACAGTGTCATTCTTGCGGTAGCGGAAGACAGAGTGGACGAACACCTCACGATCAGCAACAATACTCTCAACCAAGTCGTCGACCTCCTCGACGCTGTCCGTCAGGAACGGGTTCACGTCCGCCGGGGTGAGAGCATACTCACGGTAGATGTTCTCCAGGGTCATCAGTGCCAGCTCGCACGACTGAGACTCCACGGCAACAGTGTCCACGCCGTCCTCTCCGTAGACAAACTGGATGATCGAGCCCGTCACGTTACGCACGGTCCCGTCGTGTTCGACGTGCTGGTCCTCCATGGTCTTCATCAGACGACGCTGAATGTAGCCGGTATCTGAGGTCTTGACGGCTGTGTCAATCAGACCCTCACGACCTGCCTGGGCGTGGTAGAAGAACTCAGCCGGCATCAGACCATCCACAAAGGAGTGCTGAACAAAGCCACGAGACTCCACGCCATCGTCGTAGCGGGCAAAGTGGGGCAGAGTACGATCCTGGAGAGTGTACTGGACTCGCTTGCCCTCAATCAGCTGCTGTCCCAGAAGCGCCACCATCTGCGTAATGTTCTGCTCACCTCCCTTTGATCCTGAATCAACCATCTGAACAATCCGATTCGCCTTGTCAAGCGACTTGATCACTTCGCTGTTGATCGATGCCGCAACATCCTTCAGTGCCGACGAGATGTCATCCTCCAGCTGTTCGCCATTCGAAAGACCCATCAAGTTTGCGTATTGTCCGGCGTGCACATCTGACAGGATCTTCCCCACCTTGTCACGGCCGGTCTTGAGCTGCTCTGCAACAAACTCGCGTGTGGTCTGGTTTGCAATGAGGTCTGATGTACCCACCGAGAAACCAGTATACAGATTGTACTGGGTCACGATAGACTGGATGTCATTGATGAGCTGTCCCGCACGCTCGTGACCAAAGTCGGTGTAGATGACGTGGATCAGACCACCAACTGAACTCTTCTGCAGAACATTTCCCTCGACAAGCTCACCGTTCTTCAGATTGATCTTTCCCTTGTAGTTCATCATTGGAAAGGCAGCCGAGATAAGCTGAGCGCCCGTCCACGGCACGCCCTTGCGAACAAAGGGAAGACGGATACGCGCCAAGATATTCATCGCAATCGGCTCCGGAACCGTGACGTCAGGCTGGCTAATACGGTACGCCCCCGTCATCGTGTCTTGGAAGAGCTGAATAATCGCGCTGTTCGTACGGGGACTGATGATGTTGCGCAGAACACTCGCAATATACCGGAGCTCCGTAGCTGATGCGATGCTCTGGGGAACGTGCATGTTCATCTCGTCACCATCAAAATCAGCATTGTAGGGACGAGTAGCCGACACGTTGAGACGAAAGGTCGAGTACGGCAGAACGACCACGCGGTGGGCCATCATCGAAGCCTTGTGGAGGGACGGCTGACGATTGAACAGCACAATGTCGCCGTTGATCAGGTGGCGGTGGACCACGTCGCCCTCGCGGATGTCGATGGTCTCGGGGTTCACATAGCGAAGACTGACCGTCCGCTCATCTGACTTGAGGTAGACAGACTTTGCGCCCGGGTGCTTGTCCGGACCATTCTTGACATAGCCCAGGAGACGCTCGCGATTGTAGGGACTGACGATCTCCGGGAAGGTCAGATTGGTGGCAATCTCCTCCGGGACACCGAGCTCATCCAACTCGATATTGGCGTCGGGCGTGATGACCGAACGGGCTGAGAAGTCCACACGCTTTCCCATCAGGTTGCCACGGACACGTCCCGTCTTGGCACCAAAGCGGGACTTCAGAGTGCGCAGGGGACGACCCGAACGCTGGGCGGACGGCTCCAGACCCTTGATGTCATTGTCGACATAGGTTGCCACGTCATACTGAAGCTTTGCCGTATACTTGTCCAGCACATCAGCCGACTCGCCCTTGTCAATCTTCTCGCGGACCTTGTCGTTGGCGCGCAGGATGTCGATGAGCTTGTGGGTCAGGTCATCCTCCATACGCTGGTTGTCATCCATCACGACCGATGGACGGACCGTCAGGGGCGGAACAGCAAGAACCGTACAGAGCATCCACTCGGGACGAGCGAACTTGGGGTTCAGACCGATCATACGGCAATCCTCATCGGTGATGCGCTGGAAGGCTCGCAGGATCATCTCCGGCTGGATCGCCGTAGGCGGCACGTCATCACCGAGAAGCTGACCCTCCAAGGTTGCTGCCTTGCCGATAACCTTTGTAATCTTCTTAAAGACCGGTGTCTGGCAATGACGACACTCAAACGGCTCGTCCTTCTTTGGTGTGGGGCGTAGGTCCCGAACCTCCTTGAATCGTGATAGCCCCGTCGACTTCAACTCGTCTAGCTTCGCATCCTCGGCAAGAACCTTTGAACATCCCAGGCAAATCACATTTGCCAGCTTCTCAATCATATCAAAGAACTGATAGAGGTAGACCGGGCGTGCCAGTCGGATGTGACCAAAGTGTCCAGGACAGTACTGGTTCGTCTGCTTGCAGGTTGGACAGACCTTGCCGTTCTCAATGACACCGAATCGGGCGTCAAACACTCCATTTGCAATAGGCTGATTATTCTGATAGGTCTTATCGGTGGTGACTTCAACAACAGAACGCTTCAAAAGATTCTCAGGATTGGCGATGCCGAACTGGACGCCGACAATAGTATCACCCATGTTTATTACCTCTTACTCTTGTGTGTAGACTATTCCGTTTTGATCTTATACACACAGTTTCTCAAGTACAGAGACTTGTAAGTCTGAGACCACCGGACGGAGTTTGTGATGAATACGTCCAATCCACTCCAGCCACAGAATGTTCGTTGCCATAGTGCTGATAACAATGAGTGTAAAAATGGTTAGTTCTTGGCTGGGTTGCAGCTTGAAGAGTTGAAGGACTGGATCGATGAAACTGGTGCTGTCTCCAATCAACTTTTGTTCAACCTTTGAACTGACACATCCGTTGCATGTAATGTGTTGGAGCCATATGGAGGTTACCAAAAACAGAGTCACAGTCTGTAGCCAAAATGCAGGGTAGATCAGATGAGAAAAGGCGACCAAAAAGATCAGCGCATATCCCATAAAATAGTGGATGATGCGAATGATTCGCCCCTTCTGTGCGTCGTCCTTTTCCCAAAAAATGAGCTTATGAACAGTCCATTCCCAATGTTCCACCGCCCACGCTTCCATTACTCTGCATACTGAACATAATGTTTCAGATATAACACGACGATCGCAGACCACATTGCATTGAAAACGTAGTAGGTTGTATCCTCGTGGGTGTGGTCGTAGTTTGTCCCGAACATGTGATCAAGAATGTCGGGGCCATAGTTTATCCGCACATCACGATGGTGGCGCGAGTGTGTTTCAGTTCCGATTATCGAGTAGTTGACAATGTGAATCGAGATCCACATAAGAGCGCCCAGCAAAACAATGCTTACAGGCATAAAGTGGAATCCGGTCGCACGCTGAATCCAAATGGGAACCACAATCCAGAAAAACACCTCCCATACCGTTTCTGCAAGCAACTCAAGGCTTCGATCTTGAATGGGTTTTGGGTTTCCATGGTGTCCCCAAATGTGGAATACCGGCAACAGCGACCACGAACCCAGCGGAATCAGATGGAGAGCGCGATGAGACCAATACAACCACATTGGCATGCACACAACACCGCTGAGTAGGTAGAGTGGATCAATAGGGTGTGTCAGTAAATAGCAGAACCATGTAAACACGGCTCCCATTAAGAAATGACCATGTTCAACAACTCTGCCGAGCGCTTTGCGGTCGACCAACATTACACTACGCGAAGAGAAAAACAGACATCCCAGAACTCTTCGTTCTTGAGCGCACGCGAGACTGCATCGGGATTGTAGGTGCTCTGTAGCTTCTCTACAAACTTCTCGTATTCTTCTCCACGATGTTCCTTGAATAGGGATGTCTGGCGAAAACGGGTACTCCGAATAACTCGCAGGATATCCTTTGCAAGTTGTTCAGTTTTGTAAGCGGTCACATCGAACTCCCGCTCCTCATCTTTCATGCGACGGACAAGAGCATTCCAGTGCTCCAATGTCAGATAGTAGTCCATTTATACTTGCTATGGTATTATCCAGTGTAGACATACGAAACAATCACAATACCCGATCCACCGGACCGTCCTACCTGATCCTCTACGACGAGGCCAGTAGCACCGCCTCCACCTCCACCTGTGTTTGGAGCTCCAGCTGTTCCTAGAACTAGTGTAACGTCACCAGACGAACCATTACCACCTCCGCCAAGTCCACCCGCACCGCCGGTATACGGCGATCCATAGGAATCATCAGTTGCCCGTGCTCCGCCACCACCTCCGCCGTAGTATGTTCCGCGATACAGAGTTCCCGCGCCTCCGTCCCGTCCTGCGGAGAATAGACCGGTCTGACTGACGCCCGCCGCACTCGTGCCACCACCACCCGCTCCTCCTACATCAAAGTCGTCCCATCCTGCACCTCCATTGGTCGCCAGGTTTGAAGTTACAGTTAGTGGCGAAGAGACCGTACCTGTAATACCTGTGCCGGCCACGTTATAGACTCCTGTTGTATCCCCACTGGTGGCGCCGCCACCACACCCGCCGTTTTGCGCTGCGGCAACACCGTATGATCCACCGCCTCCACCTCCGAGTGCAGTCAGGTTTGAATCAAATGTGCTTGACCCTCCGCTAGTTGATGGGGATGTACTAAACACTCCGCCTGTACCTCCATCTCCTACGCCAACCGTATACGCTCCCGCACCCAGTGTGCCTGTTGCCACAATCATATTACCCGCACCACCTCCACCACCCGAGTAACATCCACCGCCGCCTCCACCTCCAATCGACATGATTTCAACCGCTGCCGAACCTCGTTCAATTGTAAATGTTCCATTCCCGGTGAATGTGTGAAAGATACGACCGGATGTATATGTGATCGTACCACCACTCGTAACAATGCTAGGAAGGATATATGCATAGTGAAAAATCACTGTGCCCGGTGCAATCGAAGAACAGGATGTATTCAGGGTCCAGACTGGCTCGCTTCCAGAGACGTATAAACTAGTGAAACGATAACTCGAATCTGCCTGAATGCCATTGACCCACAGGTATTTTGCAAGAGTGGGCGTGAATGTTGATGACGACTCACTCCCATTGAAGACTATGGGTGCAGACCCAGTTCCCATGTAGACAACAGAATCAGTCGCTCCATTTATACCCGTAGGTCCCACGTCTCCCATGGGTCCTGTAGGTCCCGTATGTCCTCCTGTATGTCCAATGTGTCCAGTACATCCAACTCCCGTGGGTCCCGTGTGTCCCGTGTGTCCTCCCGTGGGTCCCGTACGTCCTGTGAATCCTGTAGTCCCCCCGGGTCCCGTGGCACCCGTGTCTCCTGTACGTCCCGTGTGTCCAACTCCCGTGGGTCCCGTGGTCCCCGTAAGTCCAGTGGGTCCAGTGAGTCCCGTGGGTCCTGTCCGAGCAGCACCGACTGGACCCGTAACCCCTCCAGTTGGACCAACAACTGCTCCTGTATGTCCTATAGGTCCAGTCACTCCCGTGTGCCCAGTGGGTCCTGTTGTTCCTCCATGCCCTGTGATTCCCGTTGCACCTGCAAGAGTCCCGCGTAACCCTCGATGACCGGTTGGACCAGCACGACCGGTTGGAGCAACACCTGTTGCCCCTGTCACCCCGCTTGATCCTGTGAATCCACGAAGGCCTGTCAACCCTCTGGGACCCGTGCTCCCCGTTGGACCCGTACTGCCAGTATCTCCTCTAGGACCACTTGCTCCCGTATTGTCGATTGAACCAGTAGACCCAGTCGCGCCAGTGGGTCCAGTTGCGCCCATGGGTCCAGTTGCGCCTGTTTGCGTGGTGAGTCCGGTAGCACCTGCGACACCCGTTCTGCCCTGCGGTCCAATACCCCCATCCGATCCAGTGAGTCCGGTTGCGCCGGTGAGTCCGGTGAGTCCGGTTGCGCCGGTGCGTGCCGTGGGTCCGGTGACTCCAGTTGCTCCGGTTGTCGAGGGCAATCCTTGAAGGCCGACCGACCCTGTTGCTCCCGTCTCTCCATTGATTCCCGTCAATCCAGTGGGTCCGGTTACACCTGCCGTTGCTCCCGGGATATAGCGAACGGGTGGACTGCAATCCGTAGACAGCCGTGGCGAATACGATACATACATTATACTTTAGGAGACACCGTAATAATATACGGTGTACGTTGGACCAGATCCCGTGGCGGATGGTAGGATAGTCATGCTGATGTTCCAGTGTGTCGCACCCTGAAATGGGTAGAGTGAAACAACCCCCGCTACGTTTGAAGCATTTGCAGTGCAGTTCACTCCCTGAATAAGAATTGTTTTCGTATTGAGCACATTTGCCTGCGACAGGTTTGAAGTCGATAGAACATTGGACGTCACGCTTGAAAAGGACAGGCTTCCAGTATATTGAGTCATCACGGCATTTCCAGTGGGTCCGGTTACACCCGTGGGTCCCGGGGCACCTGTGTGGCCTGTGGGTCCTGTGGGTCCAGTGATTCCTGTGGGTCCAGTTACACCTGCCTGTCCCGTATGTCCCGTAAATCCAGTGGGTCCAGTGAATCCAGTCCAACCCGTGACACCGGTAGCTCCCGTTACTCCTGTATGTCCGGTTACACCCGTGGGTCCTGTGACTCCAGTAAATCCTGTGACTCCAGTAAATCCTGTGAATCCTGTGAATCCTGTGGTCCCCGTGGGTCCAGTGGGTCCAGTGGTCCCCGTGGGTCCAGTGACTCCTCCGGAGCCGGGGGGTCCGGTCATACCCGTAGGTCCTGTAGTTCCAGTGACACCTGTGGACCCCGGGGCTCCTATAGGTCCGATTGCACCATTGGGACCAACATCGCCCGTAGGTCCTGTCACGCCCGTGCTTCCAGTAGGTCCCATAGATCCAGTGTGTCCAGTGAATCCGATGGGTCCGGTGAATCCGGTAGATCCTGTGAATCCTGTAGTCCCTGTTACTCCCGTGAATCCTGTGGGTCCAGTCCAGCCCCGACTACCGGTAGGTCCCGTGTTTGTCGCCGATCCCGGAAGGCCCGTGGGTCCCGTGGGTCCTGTGACAGAAGACGTGGGACCAGTAGGACCAGTGTTTGTTGCCGATCCTGGAACTCCAGTGGGTCCCGTAAGTCCGGTGGGTCCAGTCGCTCCAGTCACAGTACTCGCGGATCCTGTGTGTCCAGTCGCTCCAGTGAGTCCAGTAGGTCCTGTTGCTCCAGTTTGACCTGTGGGACCAGTAGGACCAGTGTTTGTTGCCGATCCCGGAAGCCCCGTTGGTCCAGTAAGTCCAGTGGGTCCCTGTACACCCTGCGGTCCTGGGGCTCCCTGTGATCCTGGGGGTCCAGCACATACATTGGGAATCCCAGTGACCACGCCGACTCCAGGTACGTACCGAGATAGAATTGCGCTCATCTTGTTCTTTCTAGCCTGTTAAAAATCACCGCAGTTTCACAAATGAGCGACGCCACTGGACCAGACATGCTTCATGGTCCGAAGCCATAGATTCTTTTGAATGTGCCGAGGATCTGGGGCATATTGTAGTTAGATTAGAAAACAGCGTACTAGTTTGAACCCGAATAAAAGCCGAAGTTTCTGCCACCACCGCCCGTATACACAAACATGACAGTGAGTGCATTCGAAGGCGGAATCGTACGTATGTTTGAACCTGGAGATGCCGTAAGGTTGGTAGACTGTGGTCAAGTGACATATGTTACACGGAGTGATAAGGCATTATCATATTCTTCCACCAACACAATCGTACGATCAACTGCGGATGCAGTATATTCTGCAAGCCATGTAGTAAAGTTTGGGGGAAATAAGAAATCAAGGTACTCAAACATATTTGATCTGCGAACATTGTCACTGCACTTCCCGGGATGAGATACTTTACTAGCCGAGAAGTTTCGATGATCAACGCCATCTGGTTTCTCCAGTGACATCAGCATATTCAAATGCGTCCTTACAAGCTCAATGTCTTTGAGTTCGTCGTCGGCGTAGGACATTTATTGTATAGTTTTAGTACGTTGTGTAAAAGACATTGAGTGATAATGCAAAGAGTGCCGCCCCTGGTCCCGAGAACCCAAAGGTAAGCACGTTGGCTCCACCGCCCGATAAACTAAATCCACCACTGGATGAAAAGTTAAGATTATTATACGTATGTGTTCCACTAAAGTAGATAATGAATCCAGCCCAGTAGACCCCACCGCTTACATTCATTCCTCCAACGACTACATTTACATTGCTGACTGGGGATGTCCACGTATACTGACCACTACCATTAAGCGTTGATGAAATAGAGTATTGAAAAGATCCATTGATTAAGCTGGCAGGGTATGTATTTTTAATGTACATACCTACGCCAACAGGCGCAACAGAACCCGACGTTGTTAAAGTAAGAGCCGATGAATCAAACGTCAAGTTCGATTGAGCAATTGCGCTGGTTGTTGATGTACCATTCGCTGTAAGAACACGACTAGCTGCGGGCGTGGTGATCGCCGAAAATCCTGGTCCCTGATTACCCTGATTACCCTGGGTTCCCTGATTACCCTGGGTTCCCTGAGGTCCGGTACGTCCCTGATTACCCTGGGTTCCCTGAGGTCCGGTATGTCCCTGATTACCCTGGGTTCCCTGAGGTCCGGTACGTCCCTGATTACCCTGGGTTCCCTGAGGTCCGGTATGTCCCTGATTACCCTGATTACCCTGATTACCCTGATTACCCTGATTACCCTGATTACCCTGGGTTCCTTGAGGTCCAACGGCTCCCGTGGGTCCAGTGTGTCCCGTGGGTCCAGTGTCTCCAGTCGGTCCAGTGTCTCCAGTCGGTCCAGTGTCTCCAGTCGGTCCAGTGTCTCCAGTCGGTCCAGTGTCTCCAGTCGGTCCAAATACACCCGTTGCTCCCGCTGCATTTGTCGTTATGATAGTTCCATTCTCATCTGTAGAAATCTTACCATTTCCAATGTAGATTGATGCAGGTCCAACAAAGATGTCCTTCCAACGAAAGGAAGGAGACCCAAGATTGTATAGAATATCTGTATCGGGTATCAAACTAAACGGAACATCGCCTGTGACACCGCCTGTAGGTCCCATAGCACCTGTCTCTCCCGTAGGTCCCATAGCACCTGTCTCTCCTGTAGGTCCAGTGGGTCCTGGAGGTCCAAAGTAAGCCCAATTTGTTAGATCATCGGGCGGAGGAGTTGTGCTGTTGACGTAGGGAGTAAGTTTAATCATAAGAAATACAACATCTTGGTAGTCAACGACGCTATCAACAGCGTACGTTGTCCCCGATACCCAAGTACCAACAAAATCAAAACCAGGTCCAGTCGGTCCAGTCGCTCCGGTGGGTCCGGTAGGTCCCGTGGGTCCAGTCGGTCCAGTCGGTCCTGTGGGTCCGGTGACTCCCGTGTGGCCTGTGGCACCCGTGTGGCCTGTGGCACCCGTGTGGCCTGTGGCACCCGTGTGGCCTGTGGCACCCGTGTGGCCTGTGGCACCCGTGTGGCCTGTGTGTCC
>Ga0209553_1001315_pt1 | contig 12417 bp, 39 predicted proteins | sample LauGreFBDMM110DN_2_FD_188217 | JGI IMG/M metagenome (GOLD analysis project Ga0209553, IMG submission 188217) | Freshwater lake microbial communities from Lake Michigan, USA - Fa13.BD.MM110.DN (SPAdes) (version 2) | ecosystem: Environmental > Aquatic > Freshwater > Lake | place: Lake Michigan...
TCTAAAAACTGATGTCTAATCAAGACTCCATTACCATTCCACGGTGTACGATTATCCATCAATTCCCTTGATAACACTCTGATATTACCAAAATGCGTATCAACTTCTTCTAGTTGGTGGTATAGATCTAGAAAACATCGACGTAGTTTACTCATCTTCGGCCTTACTTAAGGCCTCAGTCATCTTTGCCTGCTCAATCGTTTGATTGATAGCCGCATGGTATCCCGTTCGGTAGCCCTCATCTTTAGACCCATTAAACCCATCGCGGACTCCATCTGCGTAGGTAGGCTTCGAAGAAGCCTGCCACGCTATATCTGATAATTCATCATTCAACACATTAACCTCAATCTGGAGTAAAGAGGCGCGTTGCTCCGCAAGTCTAGCAGTGTGGCCTGATGCAAATGCACAGCCTATGACAATAGCCATAGAACCAAAAAATACAGCAAATTTCTGATTTGACATAATAAACCCTTAGTTAATTGCTTGAAGGAAATCACTAAAATTGGTGTTCCTGTGGAACGCCTTATAAGCCCTGCCGAGAGCAATCTCAGCACCCATATTGCCATCATACAACTCATTTTTACGACAGGTAGACTTAGCTGTATAGGTCTCGCTAGTCGCCGTAGTAATTGTGGCGGTGGTGGAACCACCGTGTGGTCTAGACGCCCTGCGTAGCTTCATAGTGTCCGCATCAACACGGACCCATACGTTGAAGCGTTTTCTGTTGTGTCTGACGGATACATGGCATCCCAGACTTTTAAGTTCTTGAACCATTTCTTCGGTGGACATGATAACCTTTCTAATCTAGATAGTTAGCATCAATTCTTTTAATGTCGTTCGTTATGTGACTTTTACAAAATGAACATATCAATTGGATAGCTTCTCCTATCCTAATTCTGTACAAGGTAGCTGATCTACCTTTACATGCTTCACAATGTGAGTATTTAGTGTCACTTACAACTACTTCACATGGTTTCATCAGAATACATCCCTTTTCTCACATTCTAACGCAGGCTTTACCTGCGTCAAGAGCAACTTAGATCGTTTTTTGTAAATCTTGTCTGCTTTCTTAATCAAACTTCGCAGTTTTTTAAGGTCTCGTAGACAGGCCAGTGCCATAGGATCTTCCCAAAGGAACGAGTCGGCGTCTGCCAGCATTTCTTCCTCTATTCGACCGAAGTTCTTAAGGATCTCTGCCACTTTGAATTCACACCGATCAAGCTCGGTGAAGTTCTCCAGTAATATCCAATTTTCTAATTGTTCAAGGAAAGGTTTGCTCATACGCTACGCTTCCTTTGGTCGCGAAGCGACCAATTAATAAACTCATTTTTTATTTCTTCTGAAAGAAGCGATGTAGCCAGTGGCCATTGTTGTGCAATCCGTAATCTTAAAACATAATCCAAACCGTAACAATAAATATTAGATTGAGAATAATAAATATTATATAGTCGAGTGCTCAATGTTTTATTCATATCTCATCCATCCATAGCAATCGCGATAACTCATTGCTCAAAAAGTAGATCTCTTCTGATAAAGTTTTATATTCCGGTGTAATTAAAAATATATACCGACTCGTTATCAATGGTAGTATTTGATAATTGTGATTATTTAAATCGTGGTATATATCAAACAGACAATGTAATGCTACATTCCCTGAGGTCATGTAGTGATCTCCCATACTGGATCAATCTTATAGTTTTCAACAATATACTCGGTCGCTTGTTCTATAGCCCACTCTAAGCCTCCCCCAAATACAATTTCTCTCTCATATGGGTGTGCTAAAGAATGATCTGTGCGTCTGAACAGGCTGTAAGCCTCTTCTTGATCCCAGCCTTCTCTTAAGCTAGAGTCATCCCTCAAGATAAAGCTATCACATTTAGCTACGATAGGACCACCATATATGTGGCCTAGACCCTTATCATTAAAGTACATACTACGCTTCCTTCTGTCAGTCGCATAGCGACCTAAAAGCATCTTTAATGTCTACTGAAAGCCTAACTGGAAAGGGCGATTTGTTTTTTGCAATTCTTACTTTTAAGAGGTAATTAGTATCCTCACGATATGTAACAGCGTGCATCATAAATGCATTATATATATAGGTATTCATTTTTCTGCTTAATATGACTCCCATATACCGCGAAGCTCCTTATTGACGGCAATCAACCGTTCCTGAAAGTCGTAGATGGAATTAAGCTCAATATAGGCGTCTTTAAGGACGGCTAGATAGCCGCGACAATATCCAAGATTTCCATCCATCCTGCATTTAGTCGCGGGGCAACAGCCATCTTCCCCACAGGCTCCGCAGGAGCCACAGTATATTTCATATTCATCATCTTTCAGAACTTGTTCTGTAGTATTCATGTTGCACCATTGAGTTAAATGATAGGATAGCGACCTTAGACCTGCAATAATCATTAGCTAATCTGACATTATTGTTGCGAAATGCATACTTGTCTAATTGGACCCTCAGATTGCAGTCATAATTCCTAAGTTTCGGGGCCGATAGGTCCCTAGTTATGATAGACATTAGCACCAGATTTTCTATTTAATAGGCCATCATTTATCATCTGAATGTTATGGCAATTAATAAATGACGATCTGGATATATATGGCTGAGGATATTCTGACGGAATACCGTTACATAAAAACCAGCATTGCTCATACATGTGTTTACCAAGTGAGTCTCTAATGTTTTGAAGTCGCCTAGTAGCATTTAGATATCGTCGCATCATAAGTCCCTAATGAATTTTTCAGCACGCATCATAGCTACTACCTGATCCATAGCGAATACGCACAGTCTATGACCAGTAGCGATATCAAAGAGGCTATATGCTTCTTCTTGCTCGAATAGTTTATCAGGGCTGTCTGCGTTAGCAGACCGCCTAATTTCAGTGTCACACCTGAGGACGTGATTAGGCCACTCAGCAACGATAGGACCGCCGTAGTGGATTTGAGTCATTATGTCAGACAAAGTAAAACCCCTTAGAATCGAATTTGAGTTCCTTATGTAGCTTCGCTACATTATCGGGGTCATAGTTATTTGTGAAGAGCCGACCACTCGGCTCTACAAAAATTCTCTCGTATTTCCTTTCGATAGTATCTTCTTTAGAAATTTCTATCCAACTTCCAATTTGTACATATCTATCATGGGTGTCGTTCCATTCAAAATTCTGAGTGCTATCACCGTCCCAAAAACCAATATGCCCTTGGCGAAGGATAAATTTAAACCCTCCTATACTCCAGGTGTTGATTGGCTTATAGTATCTATAGTATTTAGGAACGCATAACTCAAAATTAATAGCTGCGTGCAATTCACCACTAATAGAGATTAAATCTCCGCAAAGTGCAGAATGCACTGCGTTGTCGATGTCGTAAACCTGTCCTACAATACATCGGCAGTTGTCATTTGTTGTACCATCGAGATTAAGCTCCGGGGATACCCGGAGACACTTTACTTGATCACCGATTTTAAAGGTCACGCTACACTCCCTCTGGTCGCGTAGCGACCACGTATTCGTCAGTAAACTGATCCGGAAGATACTCTAAAGATTCAAGAGTAAGATAATCGGAATCAACTAACAGACTAGCAATTTGTCTCTCAAGAACAGTAATATCTTCATCTGGCATGTGATTTAGTAACTTAGAAATTTTTTGTAATAGCTGATCACAGTCTAAATGATTTAGCATGATTCATCCTTCAATTCTTTAGCGACCAGTTTCCAAATTTGTGAAGCATATTCCTTGCCGTCCAGCATACTAAACAGGACACTAGCGTGTCGGCAAGACACGCAGTATAACGCAATGTCTTTGCGTGTCAAGGCGTCTTTAGGGATTCCTTCGAATTCCTTAGTGGCTTCATAATAAAAATCTCTATGAAGTGCGCGTAGTTTTAATTCTGTAGCCTCAAGCCACTTATAAAACTCATCAGGCACATTCTCATATAAAGAATCAAGTGTTTGGCCTGTCATCAACAGGTCTAACACTGACTTCTCAGCTATCTCTTTGTTGATTAGATCGAACATCTATAGATCCCTAATAGTTTTATCGCTATGAATTTCTTTTAGGTAGCACTCTGAAGAGTTCCTACTTGGAAAATAAACTTGATACCACGCCTTATCTTTAGATAAGGTGAAGATCTTAGTTTGATTTCTAAGAGTTTTAATTTCTTCTAGGGTAAACCTATAAGATTCACAGTTTAGCCTATGCAATTCTCTATCATTTGTTTCTGATGAAGTGGCATAGGGTTGATAAGACTCAATAATTCCTCTGTGTGAATCACTATCAAAACCTACATAGCCAATATATTGGTTATTAAGTATATAGTATTGTTCGTCTAGAGAATTGTTGACTTTGAAAATAAAGTATCTCACGACTTATACCTCAGTAGATTCAGTAAAAGAGAATGGGGCGACCAGCCCTAGAACTCCAGATCATGCTGGTTACAATCAAACACATACAACCCTAGCTGCACCCACATGCGTTTCACCGACTTCCTGTCGTCGAAGACGCCAATCACGTCATATTGGTCACGAATGTGATCGTCGAAGATCTGTCGTTTCACGACAGTATCTGGACTACAGTCACCAGCAGTACGCATATACAGTGCATCATACTCAATACCATTGTCTGAAAGCCATTTCTCAGTTTCACCACGACATACACTGTCTCGCCCACTTACTAGTATAATGTATACAGAAGTCTTATGAGCAGCTAACATTTTATGTACTGATTTATTAGCCTTATCTTGCCCTACTTTTGCCCAATCAAACGGGCCTCTATCTACCATAGAGGCCAAGGTTCCGTCTAGGTCACATAGGATAGCAGAAGGTAAACCAGTACCATCAGGGCAAACTGGAGCCACGTAAGGCTCGACAGTCACCATTTTTAGGTCCTGAAATCCCATTTCAGCCACACTATGCCATCCGTTAACCATCTTGCGGATATCATCTTCTGGTACGGGATTTTCCCTACCCTTGTTCCTTTTTACTGCCTCTTCTAGCGGGATAGGGAATACGGCAAACTTTACGTCGGACAAATTCCGGCAGAACTCAATGAGTTTCTTTAGGAATCTGGCATTGCAATTGGTCTGATCCACCACCACGTTCAACCCATTCTGAACTGCTTGCCTGATAGACGACTCGACCAGAGTCGTCACGAAGTTTTCGCCGTCACGATCTAGCATCGTACTATCTTTCAGCATGGCACGAAAGTCATCACGACAAATCCGGACAGTATCCGGACTAGTCCGGACATATTCTTTAGCCCACGTAGATTTACCTGAGGCTGGGATTCCGACTGTTAGGATGATCACGTAAAGCTCCCTGTGGTCGTTTTACGACCACTGAATTCTAAGTATTGAGCGGTTCTGATAAGTAAAGTAACTGATGCGAAATCAGATACTGGTGATGGCGTCATTATTTTAATCAGATGACTTATTTTTGATTGAAATTTATAATCTATGCTACGTAGATGTTGGGCTACTCTATGGGAATATACGGGCATATCCTAATATATCCTTCAACTCATTAATTGACTTATCAGCCAGATTAATACTATTTTCAAGATGATCGGACCATAGTTTATTCTTTACCATATTGCAGTAGGGTCTACCTAGACTTTGATTATGAACACGCAGAATCTCACTCGCCCATTCTTTTGCGTCTTCTGCCGCCCTGAGTGCTCTGATTAGAACCTCTTGGTCTACGTTGATATAGGTTGGTTGCATGTGCATATCTAAGGCTCGTAAGTCGATAAGACCTTGTCACAATTAGTACAATACTCTATATACCCATCAGATTCTAATAGAAGTATTCTAATGTAACGTTCCGGATGTTCACACTTGGCTAGACGGATCTGTTGCTTAATCTGGGCACATCTTCTAGCAATAGTCGGCTCAGTATCGGGTCTCATTGCTACGCTCCTGAAGGTCGCGAAGCGGCCTTATGTTAGGCATAGTTGAATCTTCTTGAACAATGATCTAGTAGCTTGGTGATACCTTTGTCTTGATTGGCCCATCTTACGATAAATTTCTGGTGCGTCAAGGTCTGATACCAGCATTTCTAGAATTTCTCTATCAGTACCTGACGTGGGAAGGTCAAGGATTTCACAGACTTCGTCAGCGTTGTCTACCTCTCCGAAGTAATCTGGGCTACGCGAAGGTCTTATAATCGCCTTTCTATCTTTAATTTTTTGCTTGCGAAGCAAGCCATTCGCCCAGATTACATTCTTTATTATAGCGGCTGCACCGGGTTTTTCCAATTTACAATACAGAAACATATATACTGCCACTTCGTGGCAGAAGTCGCCCATAGTCATTTCTTTAGGAATGTTTATTCTGTATTTACGTATTGCAAATCTAGTAACTTTGCTTATTTCGTCATACTTTATTTGCATTAACTTCATCCAGTATTAAACACTCTGAAAAGGTAAGTATGTTTCTATTTGTTTGTTTAAATAGAAAATCGACTAAGTGATTTAATCTATTTGCCATTTATATAAGCCCTTTTAGGCAAAGCCGTACTCTCTATTAGAGATAGTAGAGATTGTACCAATCTCTTGTTTAGATCATTTGATTCATCCAAGCGGATCGTAAGCTCCGCTATCTGGTCTCGTAAACACTCGGCCAAATCTGTTAGGATCTGTTCGTTGGTTGATTCAGTCACTAATGTAAACCTTTCTCATTTTGTATTTTCGGCTCCTATAGGGTATCTAGAATCTCGTAAGTCTCTAGCTCCGCTAGAGCTACGAACTTCATTCCAGTAACAGAATGACTAACTAACGAGCGGTGGAAATGGCCGCTCGTCCATAGTTTTGGTGTGTGTATATTCAACAACTCGTTACATAGCAACGAGGTATTTTCCCTGAATCCTTTGTGGAAGCCGAAATCAGTCAATATCTTATCTGACTTCGTCAGTTCAGGAATGAATCGGGATGGTGGAACGTGAGATATCACAATATCAGGTTTACAGGATCTGTAAAGGTCGATGCAGTCGAACATCTGAGCAAAGCTCAGTTCTTCTTGGGTCCAATACGTTCGTGGACCTCTATTCAGTCGGTCCACTTCACGATAGGTGCGGTCAATAGATAGGCCTCCACGGATGTAAAAAAACTCTACACCACCTAACGTAGCTGGGCCGTAGTCACCGATATAAAATGGAGATTTTGGAGCGAAATCATATGGATCATGGTTGCCACAACACACCTTATGATTGTCTGATGACAACCCGCAATAATGTAGTTTATTCCAAGCTGAGGAAAAGCCAAAGTCGCCTATTTGCAACGTAGCTGCACAATTATTGGCTATCTTTAGATAGCTATCTACCTTACCATGAACATCACCAATGACGGTTAGCATGACTAGCTCTGCTCCTATCCTCTAATGTTCTCTGTAAACTAAACAAACACTTATCAAAGGACATACTACTCCTACCAATAACAAGATCAAGCACTACATATGCACTATGCTCTCTTGCTCCTGTCAATTTTCTTATCGGTCCAGCAAACTCGTCTTTAATATTCAGATAATGTCTGTGAAGAAAAGCACTATTAGGATAATTCATCATTATCGAACTCCCGAATAATAGCAGCTTCTAAACAGATTAATGTATAATTGAAGTCGATTGAACCCATGTATAGAGACATATTAACATCAGCCTCAGATGGATCTCTGGCAGGGAATAGTCCAGCAATAGTCTTCTTGAATGCTACCCTAATGGGGGCTAGGCTGGAGACCATAGGCCGGGAAGTTGAAGATTTCATTATATACCTTTGCGTCTGAAAAATTCCATTGACAGAATCTTTCAGAGATAAATTCTGGTAAGACTGTACCATCTATAAACACATCATCGATGATAGGATCATGGTCTCGGTCGAGCAGGAGTTTATTGAGTTCTATTCCAGTTATTTTGTGCGTCACCACCCTATCTCCGTTTCTAACTTACCTGATATCTTGTATCCCATCAGTCGTAGCTTTTCTCTTACCCAAAATCGGCCATCATTAATGCCCAGTTTAACACGTATACTGGTGTGGCCCATATGGGCCGCACCAGCGATTTTTTGGCCTATCTTATTAAGAGTAGGCCCGTATTTGCCTTGATTTACTCTTTCGACTATACATGATGCTTCTGTTGCAGTGAGCACGTTTTTTACTCCGTAAAAGGCCACAGGCTGATTTGATGGGTGGATTCTAGCACGGCAATGCCGTGCGGTCAAGCACAAAAGCGTAATAATTATCATCCCAATCGATATAAATATATGATTTGTTACTTGAGTGCTTTAAAAGCTCACTTCGAATTAACTCGAAGTCTGTGTCTGTAGTTTTCTTATTAGGAAAACCAACAAAATTTTCCCCAACCATTTGCCATTCTATTACTTTACCATTCTCATACATATAGAGAATGACAGAATCATCTGGCGACGAACACATTCTTTTGCCACTACCGTGGTTGTGAAGACAATTCCAATCATTGGCTGTAAAAATTGGTTTCTCGTCACGAGCGAGATAGATAATGTCATCCATTTGATTCTGCATCAATCAATCTCTTAAATTCATGAAGTACTATTATAGGGGGATAAATGGCGTGTAGCCGTTCTTTTACTCTTATCCAAGGACCTATTCCATGACTTTTTCTTGATATCAACTCATCGTTGTAGTAACTCATGAGTGTATTTTCTAGATCTTTATCTAGGTTTGCAAATAAACGGTTTATACTTATCACGTTCGCTCCGCTTAAGATTCTACCCTTAGTTGACTGGCCAAATTATCTTGTAGCCGCCCTGTCCAGATTGTTAAATGTTCTCGTCTAATATAGAACCACTCATTAACCTTCTAGTGACTTTGTCACCCATTTTGGCCAGTAATTTCCCTCAAAAAATTGCTGCCCGTTTATACGACGGTTGATCTTAAAGAATAATCTATCATATTTAGTCACTACACTAAATCTAGTTAAGGCATATGTATATGGGCTAAATGAGAATGTATTACTAATCTCATTATTTAATAGTGCAAAGTATGTGGTGAGTTCTTGGGGTCTAGGAGTCACGTTCGCTCTGCTCACGATCTAGTGACTTTGTCACCCATTTTGGCCAGTAATTTCCCTCTTTTATGGCGTCAGCCCAGTCTTGTGGCATTGCAACCCCCATAAACGTCACTAGCGGCGTTCCGACTGGATTGAGGGCAGTACCCACAAACAAGCTCACAAGCCCGCAGGCTCGAATCCTGAAGCCCTCACGCTCATTTTTGACCAGTTCTTCGGGGAGATGGCAGACGCCATCAGATTCCCCCCAAAGTTTAGACTGTGCCAGATTGTAACACAATTCTTCAAATATATGTTTAATGGTCAAAGTGACTGTCACGTTCGCTCCGCTCACGAATCAGGAAAGAACAGGTAAAACATTTGTCGAATTCTATCGCAGCCGCAAGGCTGCGTCAATGGGAACTTCATCCCATTCCTTTTGAAGTTGGCTTGGAATCGAACCAAACTGAGCAGAAATTTGTTTCCAATAGGCAAATACTGGCTCAGATCGCCAAACAGCAAAAGAAGAAGTATTGGTTTGACCACCAGCGATAATCAAACATGTGAGTTGTTTTAGTATTTCCGAGTTAGATTTCATAGCCTACGGCTTTCTGTGGTTACGATTGCAGAAATCGGCCCATAATCTCTTAATTTTGACGTGGTAAAGACTTCAAGCATATCTCTAAACGAGTGCCAGAAATATGTCTCATTGTTATAATGACTTAAAAGCGAAGTTTCTAGGACTAAGTCAAGATCTTTAAGTTGTTTGTTTAGGTCCATCGTTTTCCTCACGAACTTTGTTCGTGTTTTAGATATAGTGTTCTAATAGCTATTATATAAATATGTAATTTTAGAGCATGAGGATGCGGCGGCACTACACTATTAGCAATAGGGTTATAAGTGCGATATGCACATAATTGCCAAGCGACACGGGCAGGAAGATCCCTGCCTAATGTGATTAAGGAATTGTCGAAGTAGGTGGAGAGTCTGCTCATTGGCGAGTCCATGATTCTGCCAATCTGTTGGCAGCTATACCTAAAAAGTCACAACTTTTCCATATTTGATAATATACATTCTTTTGAGGAACACCTAGGCCTTCGATCAGAAGATATGTATATGGGCAGAAGCCAAAATGTACAGTTTTATCTAGACTCAGGTGGGAATCTTCTAAGTATGCTTTTATCTTGATATTCATCGGCGGAATCCTTCAGAGTTCGTATACAAAAGTCCCTGTATTAGACGAATAGATAATATCTGGCTATTTAGATTAGTAATGCATGTTTTACATACTGCCGTATTATTAATATCTTGCCTAATAGCAATTTGTAATTGAAATGGGACTGCTTTAGTTAGAACTTTTACGGTATGGAGAAAATAGCCATCCATTGGATAACTTATAGATTTTTTAGGCATAATTAGGCTTCTCCATACGCATGATTCAAAATATGTAGTAAAAGTGTGAGGGAACGCATTTCGACACGCACTACATGTCCAGCCCGATAATTCGCTTTGATGAAGGCATATCTAGAAGCCTCAGTACGATTCGCTTGATGAGGATGTTTAAGATAAAGATTGAGATTTATTTTCATAATACCAATGTTCTATGGGCTTTTCAAGCCCGAAGAAGAGAGAAGGAGAGTGAGATCTAATGTTAGCATATAAGGTAAAATTCATCCTCCAACAAAGGGAATGAGATAAAGAACCAATAAGGGAGGTAAGACGAGGATTGGGAGGCATATGGTTTTTATCGGCTTTCCGGAGGAAATCGCTAGTTTTTCTAAGCACGATGTGCTTATTAGGGAATTTTTCTACCTACTATGTAGGTATGCTTTTCGAAGATTATGGAGTAAAAGTATAAATTTGTTGTTAGGAGGTTTTTGTAAGATTTTGGACGCCAGCGAGAATTTTTTTGTGAGGAGTTGAGATGATTTATGACCCGGATGTTGGATGAGAAAATTAACGTTTACAACTCCATTATTCATTAGAATACCAAGGTTCTATAAGGTTTGTGAAGGAAATTATTGGTTTATTATACCAAGGATGATGGACTCTTCTCATGATGAAATATAGAACATTTATAGAAGTATGATCAGCATCACTCTTACTAAGAACAATAAGATCAACGAGTTTGTTTTTGGTGAGCATAGGGTTTTAAGTCTACAGGGTTGTGAATCGGGCACGTCCACGTTAAAAAAAATTGTATTAATACACTAATACAACTTAAATCATAAATTCCCAGCATTCTATATACTCAAACCCACTTTCACCTACCGATATTCTCGCCACATATCCCCCTCAAGCCGAGGCAACCAAGCCGTGAATCCGAGGACCTTCAAGTACATGCTAGTCTCTTCGGTATAGAAGGATGTCATCTTTCCGTATGTGTTTTTACGGCGACCAAACCTCTCCCAGATCACTTCAGGGACGGAATTATCGATTTCGAGTAGATTTCTGAGCGTTTCTCTGCGAATTTTCACGTAAAACTCCAGTGTTTTTCGGTGGCTGATAGCCACTAAATGAGACCTCGGGCGTGTCAGATTTCTTTTTGTTTACCCCGGTCTAAAAAGTCATTCAGTTTAGCCGCAAAACAATAAGTCCAGCATTTTCTTACTTTTAGGAAACTTGATCCGCCTAAGCGATCCCCCGACCGTAGGTTCAGTTTTCAGTAAAAGAGAAATATCTATAGTCTATGGCGAGGGGATATGTAGTTGACTGGCTAAGCTAATTCTCACGGTCGTTTCCCGAGCGAAGCAAGAAGCATGTCTAACTCCAGTCTTGCTCTATCATTTCCACCCACCTTATTATAAAGTGGCCCTAGGACATCTCCTATCTTGCCAAATACTCTTAATCTTTGATCGGCCAGCATGCTATTGTATAGCGAGTAGCCATAATCAGAAATTTTGGCACAATAGTTTTCACGGCTAGTCGCCGGTTGTGTCATAATGCTTCTCCACCAATTTTATAGCGTCATAATATGACGAACTACGCAGTCTATGTTCTGCGGTAGAACGAATCGTAAGATGTAAGTTGATATCTACCCAACTATCGCCCCACCGTAGCGCATACGCCGTAGCCCATACGCTCTCTATAGAATTGACGACTTCGGCATATAGATTTGAATTAACAAGCCAACCATCACTTGGATTCACACGTTTTCCTCCGAAAAGCCGTTAGCCCTTCTATAGGGTCGCTCGACCTCTGCGTGATACTCTTTGACCAATGCGAGTTTAATAAACATATATTGAATGTAGTGATGACTCTCAGTTACGTGGCAGCATTTTCCCCGCCCGAGTGATGTCGCGATGAAGTAGTAATCGGAGCAGTTTCTCCATAGCTCATATACGCAATTATCTAATTTATTTTCCATAGACGCATTCTACAACAGCCCTGTGGCTATGTCAAG
>Ga0209553_1001316_pt1 | contig 12413 bp, 6 predicted proteins | sample LauGreFBDMM110DN_2_FD_188217 | JGI IMG/M metagenome (GOLD analysis project Ga0209553, IMG submission 188217) | Freshwater lake microbial communities from Lake Michigan, USA - Fa13.BD.MM110.DN (SPAdes) (version 2) | ecosystem: Environmental > Aquatic > Freshwater > Lake | place: Lake Michigan, USA...
CGCCACCGCCACCGCCGCCGCCTCCGCCCGCCGCAGCCGGCGCCGCAGCCGGCGCCGCGCCTGCTCTACCCGCTCTCAGCGCGTCCATGAGCCTGCGCTCTAACGCGTCGAACTTCGCCTGCGGCACGAAGCCGTCCAGCGCCGCGCCCTTGTCCTGCACGAAGTAGTAGTGCCTGCTCAGGCACTCGAGGGCGTAGTCGACCTCGACCTGCGCGCCCAGCGGGAACACGTCCTTGACCTTGTCGAACTTCACGCGCAGCGCGGGCGTCCGCTGCACCTGCTTCGCGAGCGTGTGCGCGGTGATCAAGTTGCATGCGCCGACCAGCTTGAAAAACACCGCCGGCGACGACGCCGCTGTCGGGTTCGTCCAGCCGCACTTCTGCTCGAGGAACACCAGCAGGTCGCCGTCCAGGCGCACCTCGCTAGCGCGCCGGCGGCACGCGTGCGCAAACAGCGACGCGCTGTCGTCCTCGAACATCTTCATCGGGTTCGGCACCGTGTCGCGGCTGCTGATCTGCGTCGAGTACCTGCGCGCGAAGGCAACGTATGCCTTGAGCGTGCTCTTGGCCCTTATCGCGACCCTGTACGTGAGCATACTCTTCAAAATGCACAGAAACGCAATGTTCAGCCACAGCCACGGCAGCGCGAATATGAACTGGCCGCTGAGACTGTCCTTGTGCGTTATATCAAACTCCTCTATCGTCAACGCGGTCGGCGCGGTGGTAGACCGAATCGCATGCAGAGACGCAAACTCAAGCGCGCCCTGTCCTCGGTTCGCCGCCGGCACGAGGAAGTTCTGCATCCCCGCCCCTGCATGTGCTTCCACATACGCGGCGACGTGCTCCGGGTACCACAGTCCCGAGCACGCAAGTCCCTTGTTCTGAGCTAGCGTCTGCGCGTCGTGCGTCTCGAGGCGCGGCACCGCAAAGATCACCACCGACATGCCGTTCTCGCTGAACTTGAGCACGCGGGCCTCGAACGTGCTCTTCTGGAGCCCGTCCGCGGCGTCATCGAACGCGAGAGGGCCCGTAGCGTAGAATTTCTTGCGCATCTCAAACACTTGCTCAAATTCGCCGTGATGTTGCTGCTCGTTTGCGGCCATCCACGCAGAGCACTCAGCGACGCCCTTCGTAACGACCGTGTCCCCGTTGTAAACCGCGTTGATCCAGCAAAAAAAATCAAACTGCCGCCCGGCCACAGCTGCGTCGATCGCCGCCAGCTGCCTGTGAATCCAGCTCGTCTCTTTCTCAGCAACGTACTGCAGCAGCCGCTCGACGAGCAGCACGTGCGTCTTCAGGAACTGCGCGGACCAGTCCTGGAACGCGGGAAAGCGCGCGTCCTCGTGCGTGAACAGCGCCGACGTGATGAAAATCGCAGGCACGCCCGGGCTCACGTCGTGGCACAAGGACGCGTCCTGGAACATTTTCTCGTACGAATACATGCCACTTCCGCCCGCTTTCGCGGCGTCGAGGTCGTGCCCGTCGCCCTCGAAGCAGATGCACACCTGTCGCGCCACGTCCCCGCTCGTCAACTTCAGCCGACTGATGCTGTCGGGCCGCTGCATGCCCTGCAGACGGAGCGCGCCCCCCGCATTGATGTTGTTATCGACGTTTTCGACGTCGATGTTCCGGATCGGGAAGAATCTTTTCAGGTGCTCGCTCGCCAGCTCCGCGCGCTCGTAGTACGTCGACAGCGCCTTGTCGTCCCACACCGCGTACCGGCAGCGCTCCGCCTCCCACGGCTCGAGCGCAAAGCCCTGCCGCCCCTTCTCCGCCGACCGCGCGACGAGCCCGATCGCGCGCTCCAGCACGCCGCTGATCCACTGGTCCTTGCTCCATCCCTTGTTCACAATGTCCCGCGCCTGCTCGTCGAGGTCGTTGGGCTGCACCTCCGCCACCGCGCGCTCCGCCTGCGCCTGCACCAGCGGCGCGCGGCCGGCCTTTATACAAACTCGGCGGCGCCCCGTATATAAGGAGCACACTGTCAGTCCATCTAGGTTCAAGATGGATCCGAATGGTTATGACCCGGATGAGCGCATGGAAACCGCATCCGAAGACGACGATAACGACGAGCGGCTGAGCAAACGACAGAAGGTGGAAGACGCCGGTGTCGTGTACGTCGCCCCCGACCCATTCGATGAGGGGCAAGCGCAAGCGCGCAAGGATCGCCGCGCAGCATCCGCCGCCTACCACAGAGGCCAGGTGTGGATTTTTTTTCAGAAGAGCTTTCGGAATTGGAAACTGGTTGAAAACAATGGCAAGGCAAAGCTCATCGAGGTCGCGCGGACAGAGGAGGAACGCACAACGGCCACCGAACCCACAAGGGCCGAGTTCGAGGTCTTTTTCGCCATGCTCACAGACACAAGAAAGGCCGAGCGACAGCCTGCGATAGATGCATTCGAGCCGATTCGGTCTGGTTTGTTCTGCCATAAGTGTCTTCAACAAAGCGACAGCATCCTGATGTGTGGAGCACCGTTGGTGCGTGGGAAGCGGGTAAATACGTGGGCGTTCGAGGGCATACCGGCTGCTAAACCAGCGTTGGGTCCGCAGTGTCCCCAAAAAAAACTCGACAAGAAAGTGAGAAGAGCGCGGGTATTTGCCGACGAACACGGCGAGAATCAATGGCGATTGCGCGCATGTTTCTTTGTCTTGAAGGAAAGCTTCGCTGATATCAAAAGCGTCAGGCGGATTCTTTCAGAGCGTCACGAAGACCCAGCCGTGTACAAGCGCCTCGACGAGATCGGCCGCCTCAACACCTTCGTCCAACTGCCAGCCCGGATGTGGGCACCCCACGATGGGAATGCCGACGCGAAGCTGACGCGCGGAACGCTAGCATATTGTGCGTTGAAAAACCTATGCGCAAATTTTATTTGTGAAGGTTGTAGCAAGGCCCACGGTATGAAGAACAACCTCAGCAACGACCCGGAGCAGGAAGCATTCTGCTTTGATTGCTACATGCGCGAAACATGCCGACCCCATCACACGGCACTCCAAGCAAGAATGGACGCGATAAGGGCCTGGGCCTATCTGCGTCGAAGGCCGCAACGCGACGTGGCGTTCGAGGAGCCGCCGCGCGCAAGCACGCTTGTCCTCAGCAGGAACACCCGAGATTTGTGGATGGGATCTGAATCAGCGGGTGACCACGGGTTATTCCGGAAACCACCGACGAAAGGCAACCAATACTCGTATAGCGAGATTAATGCCCTATTGTCGGCAGTGCCGCACCCCTTCCAGCAACACAGCATGGAAGCACATGAGAAGTGGATGCTCGTTCGAGACTTCACGAGGCGGCATGAACTCACCGTTCGCGAGTTTCGTCATCACTGCGGCGAGGCAGCGCTGAAGGTTTTGCTGCGCACGATGACGGTGCTGCCGAGAAGCGGAAAGTTCGTCATGAAGGGAGAAGAGTACGAAGAGGCCCCACGCGGCGAGAGCGACGACAGCGACGAGGGAGGGTGCAACCTGCCGCCCGAGTCCGACGCGGACGACGGCGACGCAGAGGACAGCGACAGCGAGGCCAGCGACAGCGATGACAGCGACAGCGACAGCGACAGCGACAGCGACAGCGACAGCGCCGGCGACTAATCTGAGACACATCTTGACAGAGATTTGTATTTTATGTAACAATAAACTACCAAACCCCAAACGCATCCTCAAACGCTTTCGCGACTGAGGCCGGCGCCGCCTCAGCGGCCGCCTTGGCGGCCGCCTCGGCGGCCGCCTCGGCTGCCTGGTGCTCGACAATTTCGGCGATACCCGCAGCGTCCAGTTGCGCCTGTTTGTTTAGCTGTCTGCGTCTTCTGTCCCGCGCCGTCTTCTCCTCGCGTTTCGTACGCGCTAGGGCGGCCTCGCTGTTTGCTCTCTCCTGTCGCTCAAGCTCCTGCATCTGCTTGTCCAGCTCGCCTAACACTTTGCACCGCTTCTCCGCCAAGTCTTTCATGGTATCGGCTTTCGTCCGCTGGCGGTCTTTCTCATCCTCGCATGCTTGCTTCCACTCGAACCGCTTGTTCCGCTTCATCGCCTTGCGCTCGACTGCCTTTGCCGTAACAACTGCCTCGTCCTCGGAGGACTCGTCCTGCGTTTGGATGCGCCTGTGTTTTTTCGGTACCTCCTCCGCAACAACAGCAGCCTCAACTTGGACCACATCAGTCACCACAGCCGGCGCCACGGGCAAAACGACAGCCGGCGCCGCGGACAAAACGACAGCCGGCGCCGCGGGCAAAACGACAGCCGCCACTGGATTCGGTCTCCGCCGATTCCAAACTGGAAGCCGCGGCACATAGACCGGCGGGGCATCAGCCCCGTCATCCGCGATCACGATCTGCGCATCGATGTCCTCATCAGACGACGACACCAAGTTCACAACTTGAGGCTCTTTGTGAGCACTCATCGCGTGAACCGATGCCAGCCGCAGCCGCGTCGTTTATACTCGGCTCCTCCGAACCGTGCGCCCCCGCCGCGCCGCAGAACCAGCGCTTCACGTCCGCGTCGCGGCACCCGAGCAGCCGGCACAGGATCACCGCGCACGCGAACGCGTCCGTGCGCGCGTTGTGGTGCGCCGCCAGCGGCGTCGCCGTCACCGCCTCGTACACCGTCGGCAGCCGGAAGTCCGCCGGCCGCCGCCTGCCGCCCGCCATCTGCCGCACGCAGCGCTCCCACGTGCACATCCAGCGCGCCGGCAGCGCCAGCTCGCGCCGCAGCAGCAGCAGCGTCCGCGTCGCCGCGCCGCCCGCGTCGCCTGCGCCCGCAAACCCCGCGCACCGGTCGCGCGCGTCCTCGACGCTCCGCAGCAGCACGCCCCGGTCGTGCGCCGCGTAGTGCGCGACAAAGACCACGCCGGGGTGCTCCTCCATAATCTGCGCCAGCCGCGCGTGCAGCGCCGCAATATCCGCGCCGCCCGCCAAAGTCTCCGCGTCCAGCCCGTGCACCGCCCGCGCCGCCGCGCACGCCTGGTGCTCCGCCGACGGCCGGAACACCGCGTACTCCGCGCCGAGCACCGCCACCGTCCGCGCCGCCGCGTCCCACGCGCACAGCACGATCCCGCACGACACGACCTCCGCCCCGAAAAACACCCGCAGCACCTCGCTCACCTGCGCCGGGTTCGCCGCGTCGAACGCCGCGCCGCTCCCGTCCGACAAGCGCCACCGCACGCCGCCGTCCGCCGCGTCGCGCGTCAACAGCAGCGGCCGCCCCTCCGCCGCGCGCACGCGCCCCAGGTAGCCCACCGCGAACCGCGTGAACGCCGGCTTGTGCGCCTTGCTCTGCCGGTCGAGCCCCGCCCAGTACGCGCCGAACGCTCCGTTCACGAACTGCGCCGCGCACTGCGCCGCGTTCGGAATCTGTTTGTCCGCGCCCTCCGCCTTCCACGCGTCCTTCTCCATCAACGACGCGACGCACCACGCGCACGCGCTCTCCCGCTCCTTGCCCACGAAGCCCTCGCTCTCCGTGTCGATCACCGCGTAGATCGTGGCGCCCGACATCAATGCGTAAACACACGCGTATATACCTTGGTCTGTTATCTCCGTTCCCGAGGTGCATGCTTGTGTATTGCCTGAGCAGGTGGTGGCGCTGTCCGGAAATCCATGTCGCCATCGTCAAGCATCCACCAGTCGACCTTAGCTGCACCTCGGCGATCGGCCGGCGGTATATAGTACGGATCACCCGAGTGTGTGTGATTCGGTCCAGGATAAGTGGATGGAAGTACATGCTTGTGTCGTGGCTTGTGTCGTGGCTTGTGTAGTGCCTGAGGAGGTGGCGGCGCTGTCCGGAAATCCACGTCGCCATCGTCAAGCATCCACCACGCGACGTTATCTGCACCTCGGCGATCGGCCGGCGGTATACCACCCGAGTGTGTGTGATTCGGTCCAGGATAAGTGGATGGAAGTACATCAATGTGTCGTGGCGGCCGCTCTTGCGCTGGGAATGTCAAATTCCGGTAGTACTCATTTATCAAGTCTAGTGCGTCTTCCTCTTCCTCCTCGCGCGTCGGATGTCTTGTATGCAACCGCTCCTGCTCCTGTTCCAACCGCGCCTGATCCTCTTCTCGCTTCTTCACCAGTTCCAACCGCGCCTGATCCTCCTGCATCTGCTGCCGGCGCAGCTGCACCAGCGCCTCAATCTCCGCTGCATGTGCCAGCATCCGCTGTTTCTCCCGAAGCTCCTGCGCCTGCGTCGCCAGCTCCGATTGCCGCTCTTTTTGTAATTGCAGCTCTCGTCGTTGGGCTGCAGCACTCTGCTTGCCTTTTTTCGGGTGGTGTGCGGGGCCGTTATCCGTGTTTTCCGTCTCTTCTTTGCGCCTCTGGATCGCCTTCTGCCTTCTCGTCAGCGCCGGTGCTGGCGCCGGTGCTGGCGCCGGTGCTGGCGCCGGTGCTGGCGCCGGTGCTGGCGCCGCCTCGTTGTCGCTCTCGCTCTCGCTGTCGCTCTCGCTCTCGCTGTCGCCGTCGCTGTCCTGCGCCGATGCTTGCTTGGCATACTTTGCGTCCCAAAAGGCATAATTTTCCTCACGTAGGCGTGGTAGATTTTTCTCAATTAGGATATCAAGCAGACGTTCTTCTTCTTTAATATCGCGCAGATCCACAAGATATTTGTCTTGGGACATCTGTCTTGGCAATGTTCTTCTCGAATGGGGTAATTGTCTATTCGCAAATTCACGTCTTATCCGTTTCAAGCGTGCTTCTTCTATTACAAGGGGTCTTTTTTCTTCTCGTAGGCGTTCTATTTCTTGTTGTAGTCGCAATGATCTTTCTTCTTGTCGGCGTACCGATTCATCGTATGCCGCATCCTCGCGTCTTTTGGCGCGTTTCGCTGCATTCTCCAGCTGACCCCTCGATGCAACTCGAGCGCCTCGTGCACCTTCAAATCCCGCCGCTTTGTCCACATCATTCACGTCAGTCCTCATTCTACCCTGCCCTGGCGCAGCTGTCGGAAGTACTCCACTTCCACTTCCAGGAACATAGTCATCCATGCGATTGTCACCGGTGACTGGTCTTTTACGTACTGGGACGACCTTTTTCTTTTTTGTTTGCTCGCCCCCGGCCAGTAACTCTTTTCTTTCTTTCTTGCTCTGGTCTTGTTTTTTTTCTGGTTGGGAGGAATGCACGCTTCCTTCGTAACTACGTACACTTCCTTCTGAGTCGCTGTCCAGCATACTGGCAAGGTCGCCCGAACTCATAAACGCAGCGTCCTCGAGGCAATCTTTTCCTCCAAGCATTATCGGTTTCGAAAAGTCGATGCTTTGCGAAAGAACCGACGCAGTATGCGATTTCACCGGATACAGTAAAGGACCACCTAGTAGATGTGGTCTGATGAATTGCCGTTGGCGTTTCATGTAACTGGCGGAAATATCCCGTGGAATATTTTCGTATACAGAAGACCTGCTGGCCACGGGCGGTAATATCCAGTCGTTGAGATGCATAATTCTGCGCATTTTACGATGTGCTGAATTAAACAGTGCTACTTTCTTGGCAATCAAGTTTCGACCGTACATTTTGCGCGCATAACTGTCACCCCTGTTTGATTGCAATGCCCGAACTTCAGCGATCTTGTACGAGTATTCCCCTTGGGCAATCTCCTGCATCATTCTGTAGTGTTCCTTCGGCGAAATCTCTTCGCCCGACTCAAGTGCTTCTTCGTATTTGCTTAGGTCGTCGCATAGAAAACTAAGGTCCTCGATTTGCACCTCAATTTTCCGGTCGCGGGCGGGAATGAACGTATACTGCGATGCGTCGCCCTTGAACTGTCGTTCCATAACCACTTCCAACGTCGATGCCTCAGGGGAGATCCGTTGGCACGGCACCTCGTGTGAGATTTTCCTGACATACATTCCTTGGCTGTCGGCGTCGCGAGCATTCATGTACGGTCCATACCACCAATCGCGTTTATATGGCATATACCGACACGGCGCATCTGCGCCGCCCATGCCGCGTCGCTGTAAAACAACCGCAAAGGTCTGGCCCGACTTTCCTCCGTTTACGTCTTCCTTCTCTCGGATGCGAGTCTTGCTTGGGCGATCGGACGCGTCGGGAATTTTGTAACACTCCCCCGTGGCCGGATCCACCACAAGCCGACTATCTCGTTCGTTTGGCCATTCCTCCATCTGCAAAATAATTGCATGTGTTTTTGCAAGCAGAGACCCGTCTGCCTCCAACTGGTGCCATGTTTCCGGCGTTACGAGCCCCCGAACTCGGAGCACAATCACGTCAACCGTTGCTCCGACTAATTCCATTGGCTCCATGACTTCCGCGTCCAAAACCCGGAACGTCGCGAAATGACCAGCCTCGTGCTCCCGAAACGCGAGATCGTTTTCCAGATCGTCGAGCGGACGGTTGAAATTGTGTTCTGCGGTGTCATGCGCCATTTCATCCTCGATCTCTAGCTCCTTTTCCTGGACGTGTTGATTCCAAACCGGTAAGTAGATCAACAGATCAAAGTGATCCGACTTCAAACCCTTGATGAATTCCCACGGGAATCTGTTGTGCAACGAGACTGCATAGTCCCTCATCAGCGCGTTTTTTGCAAAGTCGGAAGTGTACTCACTGAACGACGAAGACTCTATCCCAACGATCTCATCGCGATACACATTTATTTCTCCTTTGCGGTCGAAATAATCGTCCATTGCTCGAAAGAAGTCGTTTACGTTATCCGCAAGCACTTCGTTACCCGCGTCGTCCTGACGGGCAACCACATCCACATGCGCTGGAGCAAGCATGGCAAGACTCGTAATGGCGGAAAGGCCGGTGTAGCAGCCGACAGTCAATATACGAGGACGTTCTGGGAGCATCGATATAATCTCTCTGTTCAAGTCTACGTCCGACACAAAACAACCATCACTCTCAAAAAGACCATGACCAATGCGAAAGCGTATCAACACACCATAGAACGCCCGAAACATAGCCTCAAACGCACGCTCTTTCCAGCGACACATAGCGTCCGTCTTGTGCCTCTGCGTTGGCATCACAAACGGCTTTGACGTATCGCGCGCGAAAAAGCGCGCAGCAGTTGTCAGGGCGTCCCGCATGCAAGTTACAATGTGTTGTTATATACTCTGTCGTTTATTTGCAAGTACTGTGTCAACACGACGTCTTAGACGCGTTCTGGTTCGGTCCGTGTCGAGTCACTGACAGTCTCTATTTTTATTTTACACTAGTCTTAGACGTATTCCTAGTTCCCTGCTGCACCGGCAGTTTGGTCGTCTGCGCTATCGTTATTTTCGGTCTCGTTATTTTCGTCGTCATCGGCCATCTGTGCGTCTGCCTCTTGCGCTGCATTGACTGCGTCTTCAATAGCTTCATCGTCCCAATTTTCTGGCGTGGAATCGACTGCATCGGCAGGTGTATTGATCTCTTTCAATTGCATGCGTTTCAGGCTTCTAAGTGTTTGTTCCGCAGCGTGAAGAGGCGTTTCAAAATCCCTCGCTTCTTGTTTCATCCGGTCAACTTCCCGCTTCATTGCGTCTTCGGTGTTCAATCCGTTAGTTTGCATTGCTGCGAGTAATTTTCCCACATATCGAACTTGCACAGACTCGAATTGATTTATGTAATAACATTTTGCCGCGTATGCACGGCAGTAGAGAGGAGTCAATCTGAAAATGTCGTCAGTTTCATAGTACGACAGTCCCTGTGGATCCCTCTTCTGCCTGTTGACCAACGGACTCAATCTTTTGCGCAGACGTTTGAATTCAGCCATCGCTCTATTCTTTGCCGCGCGGGCAACATTCACTTCTTCAGCATCTTCGAATCTATTTTCGTAGGTCTGGAATTTCACGAAAGTGGACTGAGCAATTTTCAGCTCCAGTTGTCCAAGAAAAAAATATGTCCGTTGTTCCTCAATCGCTCTGTCAAATTTGGCACGTGCTTCGTCTGAAATTACGCCCTGTTCGTCGGCAAATTGGAGCTTGGACTGTTCAATATTTAACGTCCTTTTCATCCTCAGCAGCTGGTTGAGACGAAATTGTGTCTCTTCCTTGAGTTGTTTCTTCGTGCTCTCGCTGAATGGATTCAGTTGTTTTTTTCGCTCCTTTAGTTTTGCAAATTCCTGTAAATGCTGTTTGTAAAAAGGAACTCTCCTATCGATTTGCGCTTGTATTTCCCTTGCACTTACATGCGTTCTGCCAGCAAGAAATGTTTCGTGTTGCAATATTCTCTTGACCGTCCTTGCGACGTCAGCGTCTTTGTAGACTATCCGTTGATTCCGAGCCCCGGCACCGAGATAACCACACTGTGAGAACATACTCTGCATATCCTGACCAAGCAAACCGTTCGTCGGAAGCACAGAACGCAGTTCGTGGAGCAAGCGCCGCAAGTCCGCGTCGCCAGCCATGCGAGCCGAGCGCACAGCTTAAATACTCGCGTCCTCGTTTTACTCACGCCGACTAATCAATGAATTTCGCGAGGCCAAAGTCTTTCACAAAGTTCCACAGCTTGGCGCTGTCGTTCGCGCGGCTCCCGTCCCTCTGCAGGACGCGCGTCAAGCGGCGGACCTGTGCTATAACACCAGGAATCCACTCCGAGTCGATCTCGGCAGGCAGGCCTGCAGTGAGCGCCGCGAGCTTCTCGCCCAGATAGTCGTCGTCAAAATGTGCGTTCGCGCCAATCAGGTACATGATGTCCATCATCACAAGCGTGACGCGGTCGTGGTCGCGCCGCATCTCCTCGCGCGCGTCCTCCGCGTCGCGCATCGCCGCGTGGAACGCAGGATTTCGCACGATCCGTGCGTCACATATGTCGCTCAGCCGGTACGACGTGCTCTTTTCGAGCACCTCGCGGACCAGCGCCACGTCATCGCACTCGCCCTTGAACCCGACGCCCACGAACGCCACGAGCTCGGCCTGCATGCGCGGGTTTGGGGACAGATACACCTCGTCGAACGCGCACGCCAGCACCGACACCAGCGCGAGCGTCTCCGCGTTCTCGAAGATGCGCACCTTGAGCACGAGCGTGCCGCCCTGCTTCAGATAGTCCAGCGCGTGCCGCGCCATCGCGATGCAGAACAGAATGTTCCAGTGCTCGTGGCACGCCCAGCCCTCCGCCGTCCCGCCATCTGGCGTCGGCGTCTCGTAGTGCGAGATGCAGCCCCAGTGGAAGATATAGTCCACGGAAGCAGGCTCGTGCCCGCCTCGTCCGCTCTCCCTGACCAGCTGCGCATACAAGTCCTGCGACACCGCCGCCCACGTGGCCTTCGGCGCGCACTGATTATACTTGATCGGCACCGCGTCTTGGTGCGGCTTATGGCCGTTGCGTCCGGTGAAACCCGAAACCAGCACCGTCGCGAAGGTCGTCCCGTCGTACTCGCGGCGAAACAGGTCGAACCACACGTTCCACTCGCCCTTCTCGCCGCTGCCGGCCGTCGCGACGGACGTCATGACCATGCAGCCTCGCGGAGGCAGCAGGCTGCGTCCCTTCGACACCCGACGGAATTTTTGCTCGAGCAGCGCGATCTCCACCGTCGGACTGCCGAGTTTCGCCAAGTGATACTCGTCGAGACGAAGCTCGCCAGGCTCAGCACTGCCCTCGCACGTTTCTCTCAAAAATTTCGCGAATCTATCGTGCCCCTTTGTCTTCAAGCAGCCCATGTTCCCGTGCCGCTCCTGCACGTCGCGCGCGATCGCGTCCAGCTCCTGTATCTTCAGAAACCCCGCCCCGTTCCGCTCCATGCTGCCGAACCCGTACTCCGGCAAGAGGCCGTCGGCCTCCTCCGCCGCCGCGCCACGCGTGTCATCGCCCAGCACGACGCCGAGCCGCACGCCCGCCGCAAGCCGCACCAGCAAAGAACGCAGATCGCCCGGTGCCACGAGCCACCGCGCCCCGCCTTTTATACTGCCTGTATCCGGCCACGCCGCAAAAACGTTTCGGTATGCTTGCTTAGAGAAATGCATTTGTTATTTTATTAAAGAACAGCACAGACACGCTACGGGTCCGCGTCTGCCTGGCGCTTGCCGAGGACGGTGTGTGTGTGTGTGTGTGTGTGTGGTTGTGTGGGTGCTGGCGGGGCTGCGCGGAGCTTGCCGGACGTGACCAGCAGGAGGTCGCGCTCGTGGGGCCGCAGGAACGAGTCCCTGTCTTCGGCGTTGGCGCGCAGGACGGCGAGGCGCTCGTGGGCGGCGTCCGGCTGGACGCAGATGAGGAATCTACGCGCCTTGACGATGCGGCGGACGGTGCCCGGCATGTTGCGGACGGTGAGCTTGCCGATGCGTGCGCGGTCGACGGTGACGCGGTCGCCGACGCTGAAGCGCCTGTGCGGGGCGTCGGCGTACTTCTCGCGGGGCGTCTCGTCCTCGAAGCCGGGCAGGGCAGCCGCGGCGGCGACGAACGCGCCCGGCGGCATGGAGGGGGCGGCGGCGACGAGCGCGCGGGCGGCCTCGACGACGCCCCACACTGGCGCGGTGTTCGCGCCCGCGTTTACCGCGCGCGCGAACAC
>Ga0209553_1001318_pt1 | contig 12406 bp, 10 predicted proteins | sample LauGreFBDMM110DN_2_FD_188217 | JGI IMG/M metagenome (GOLD analysis project Ga0209553, IMG submission 188217) | Freshwater lake microbial communities from Lake Michigan, USA - Fa13.BD.MM110.DN (SPAdes) (version 2) | ecosystem: Environmental > Aquatic > Freshwater > Lake | place: Lake Michigan...
CCTCATCACTGAGGCCTGAGGGGGGAGAGTTTCGTGATTATCCTGACAACACCAAGGATGCGATCTGGAGCGGGGGTGCACATGCCCTGGCAGGAGCGGTAGAGCGTATGTCAGCCATGCTGACAGAGACCTTGGGACATATCCCAGAATGCATCATAAGCGGTGGTGCTGCCTCAATATTATTGGACCGTCTTAATATTCCGGCCAGGATGGTGGATAATCTCGTCCTTGAGGGATTGATGACGATGGACGAGGATGCTGCCGGGACGATGCTGTAACTCCGGGGTATCCGGTATCGGTGGTGTCGTCTATTCCCATTAACCCAGTTAATTTGGCAGTTCCCCCCAAAACCTGATTCGGAAACCCATGTCCCTCTTTCAGCACGCGACCTTCTACACCACCGTCAATCATATGCAGGACTTGCCGGTACTGGATGGGGGGGTGGAGATCGCCTTTGCGGGACGATCAAATGCCGGTAAGTCGAGTGTTATCAATACGCTATCCAACCGTGGCCGTCTCGCATTTGTCAGCAAGACACCGGGCCGTACTCAGCACATCAACTTCTTTCAGTTGGGGGGTAATCGGTTTCTGGTTGACCTTCCTGGGTATGGCTATGCCAAGGTCCCTAGGGAGATACGAGAGCATTGGGAGCATCTCCTCAGTAGCTACTTGCAAACTCGGGATCCGCTCCATGGAATGGTACTCATCATGGATGTGAGGCACCCATTAACGCCCCTTGATCGGAGAATGCTCGACTGGTTTGCGCCGACCGGGAAAGCTGTCCACGTGATACTGACCAAGTCGGATAAGCTTGCCAGACAGCAGGCCAAAAAGGTTCTCAAGGAGGTTGAAACCTTCCTGCAGGAGAGTTACCCACAATGTACGACCCAACTCTTCTCCAGTCTCGCAAGGGAGGGGATTGAGGAGGCGACGAGTGTGCTCGGGGGGTGGCTTAAATCGGAACAGTTGGATGAGTCCTTGGATCCGGTAGTGAGTCCGAGTCCAATCGCCCGTCCCGACAAAAAAAATCCCCCGGCTAAAGGGGAATAAAGCCGGGGGTAAACTGCCTTAATTAGCATTAAGGTCCCGCCCAGGGAGGGAAAGCGGGAGACAATCAAGTATTGTCCTTATTTAAGACGGATGAGCCGCGAACAAGTTCCAAGAATTTAAAATTTTTTGTTAAACTTTTTTCTTATCTCTTAACATGGGCAGATGATGTCAATTTTCAGTCAGTTTCCACAGAAAAGAATGCGCCGTTTGCGTCGGGATGATTTCTCTCGTCGACTGGTTCGAGAAAACCACTTAAAGGTTGATGACCTGATCTACCCGGTATTTGTGCTGGACGGACAAAACCGTGAGGAAGCGGTCACATCGATGCCGGGGGTGGTCAGGCAGAGCATTGATAGGCTGCTACACCAGGCAGAAAAGTGTTTGCAGCTCGGGATCCCTGCAATGGCCCTCTTCCCGGTGATTGAGCCCGGTCTGAAGAGTCTGGATGCGATCGAGGCCCTCAATCCTGAGGGATTAGTCCCTCGGACGGTGGCCCAACTCAAGAAGAGATTTCCCGAGCTCGGCATCATCACCGATCTAGCACTTGATCCTTATACCAGCCATGGGCAGGATGGTCTGATCGATGGTAATGGTTATGTGATGAATGATGAGACCGTGTCGGTCCTGGCCGATCAGGCGCTGATCCATGCACAGGCAGGTGCTGATGTGGTGGCACCGTCCGATATGATGGACGGTCGTATTGCAGCAGTCAGGGCCGCCCTTGATCGAAAGAATTTCATTCATACCCGGATACTCGCTTATTCAGCGAAGTATGCATCCAGCTTCTACGGCCCATTTCGAGATGCGGTCGGCTCATCTGCCAATCTAGGGGGGGGTAACAAGTATACCTACCAGATGGATCCAGCCAATTCGGATGAGGCGCTGTGGGAGGTCGGACTGGATCTAGCGGAGGGGGCTGATATGGTCATGATCAAGCCCGGTATGCCCTATCTTGATATTGTACGACGGGTGAAGAGCGAGTTTGGAGCGCCGACCTTCGTCTACCAGGTCAGTGGTGAGTACGCGATGCTGAAGGCGGCTTCACAGAATGGCTGGCTCGACGAGAGGGCCTGTGTCCTAGAATCATTACTGGCCTTCAAACGGGCCGGTGCAGATGGCATCCTGACCTATTACGCAATGGATGCAGCGGCCTGGTTAAAGAGTTCCTGACAGAGGGACTGCTGAATAGCCTTGAGTCGGTTACTGCATCCGGTATTCGGGTGACCGTTACATCAGACCCTCAGGTAGACCGGCAGGCGGCCTAGAGCCGTCATCATCCTCATGACCTGCTTCGGGAGGCAATTGCTCCTGCAGGAAGTGCTCCACTATCCCCCCATGAGATACCCTGAACCCGGTCGCCGGATTGACTCTAGCGGTGATGACCCCTTGAGGAGAGATTGGGGGTGACATGGGGACATTCTGCAGAACCTTACCCATATAGTTAACCCATATCGGTAGCGCGGCACGGCCCCCGGTCTCATGTTCACCCAGTGATTTGGGATTATCAAAGCCGATCCAGGCGACCGCGACCAGGCCGGTCTGATAGCCGCAGAACCAGGCATCGACATGGTCATTGGTGGTGCCGGTCTTGCCTGCCAGGTCGGTCCTATTGAGCTGCTTCGCCCGTGTCGCGGTCCCCCTCTCGACCACATCTTGCATCATGGTGGTCATGAGGTAGGCATTGCGAGGGTCGATGATCTGGACCGCATTCTTGGCCACTTGAGAGGGCTGTGCCTGCTCCAAGATATTCCCCTTTTCGTCCTCGATCCGCTGGATGAAGTAAGGCGCGACACGGAAACCGCCATTGGCGAAGGCGGTGTAACCGACCGCCATCTGCATCGGGGTCACTGACCCAGCACCCAATGCCATGGTCATGTAAGGGGGGTGCATGCTCGGATCGAAACCGAATCGTGAGATATAGTCCTGTGCATACTGAACGGTGATCGCACGGAGGATACGGACTGAGACCATATTCTTTGACTTAGCGAGTGCCTCTCGCATACGGATTGGGCCATCGTATTTACTTTCGAAGTTACGCGGCTCCCACGGTTTACTCCCTGTCTCTGCCGCACTGAATGAGATCGGTGCATCGTTAATGACCGTGGCAGGGGTGAACCCCTTCTCCAATGCGGCAGAATAGATAAATGGCTTGAGGCTCGATCCGGGTTGACGCCAGGCCTGGGTCACGTGGTTGAACTGATTGCGATTAAAGTCGAACCCCCCGACCAGAGACCGGATCGCTCCATCTTGCGGGTCTATCGAGACCAGAGAAGCCTCGACCTGTGGGATCTGAACAATCTGCCACAGACCTTTATCACTCTTCTGGACACGGATGATTGAGCCTGGATGGATTCGTTGTTGAACCGCTGGAGCGGTCTCGGAGAGGAACTTCTGGGCAAACTTGAGGCCCTCACCGGTGATCTCGATCCGATCACCGCCCCTGCGGTAGGCATGAACAGACTTCGAGTTGGCGGTTAGGACGACGGCCGCATAGAGGTCACCGCTATCGTGCCGATCCTGCAATGCATTCTCTAGGATTTCTTCCTGAGAGACGTCATCCTTTACTAACTTCACAAAGGACTCTGGGCCACGGTAACCGCGACGCTGGTCATAGTCCATCACACCCTGACGGAGGGACTGATAGGCAGCCTGTTGGTCGAGTTGACGGACCGTGGTATAGACCTTAAATCCGCGGGTATAGGTCTCCTCCTGGTAACGGTCGTAGACCGCTTGACGTGCCATTTCTGCCACATACTCAGCATGGACCGCGAATTCTTGTGATTTACGTTTAATGACGAGAGCCTTTCCTGTAGCCTCTTTATATTCTTGAATCGAGATTTGCCCGATCTCATTCATCCGACGCAGAACGTATGCCTGTCTTGTTTTGGCACGTTTAGGGTTCACGATCGGGTTGTAGCTCGAGGGAGCTTTGGGTAGACCTGCCAGCATCGCGGCCTCTGCCAGGTTGATGTCGGACAGGGGTTTTCCGAAGTAGACCTGTGATGCAGAGGCGAACCCATAGGAACGCTGACCCAGATAGATCTGGTTGATATAGAGCTCGAGGATTTCGTCCTTAGTCAGGCTATGTTCGATCTTGAATGCGAGCAGTGTCTCGCTGAACTTACGGGTGAGCGTCTTCTCCTTACTTAGAAAGAAGTTACGGGCGACTTGCATGGTGATGGTGCTTGCACCCTGACGTGCTCCACCCGAGGTGAAGTTGGAATAGGCAGCCCTCAGTACGCCCGCGTAGTCGACCCCTCCATGCTGGTAGAAACGGTCATCCTCTGCCGCTAGTATTGCCTGCTTCAGTTGTTCCGGGACCTCTCCAATTTTGATCACCGCACGACGCTCCTCACCGAACTCTCCCATCAGAACCCCATCTGCGGTGTAGACACGTAGCGGGATTTTTGGACGGTAGTCTGTCAGAACCTCGAGAGAGGGCAGTGTGGGGAGGGTGATCATGACCGCAAAACCGAGCATGAGTGCGCCGATCAGAATCAGGCCAAGAAGGGTGGCGATTGGGTATACCACCCACCGCATCAGCATAAAGGATATTCTTTGAGGTGCAGCATCGGGATCGGCATCATCGAATTATAAGTGCGTCTCGCCCAATAACCAACTGCAATACCCGGGGTGACGTGTTGGTTTAAAAATTTGGAAATCTGAGAACACTTCTTGAAACTTGGATTGGAGGGGTGATTATGGTGTCGTAGTAAAGGACGGTGCGGTTTTGTATTTCGCGGATGGGTGCATTTCCGCTACAATTGAACCAATGAATTCAGTCAACGAAACCAGTCCGATAGATGCTGCTGCAATAGGGCCGAGCGGCAATATTTTTCTGGTGGGGATGATGGGTGCGGGAAAGACCACCATCGGAAAGTCCTTAGCGGGTTACCTGGGTAAGACATTCTTTGATTCTGACCGCGAGATCCAGAAGCGGACCGGAGTCGGTATACCGGTCATCTTCGAGATTGAGGGGGAGGAAGGCTTTCGTAAGCGTGAGACCGAGATGCTGCGGGAGTTGGTGAATCTTAAGAATATTGTACTGGCCACGGGAGGGGGTGCGATCTTGAGTGAAGAGAATCGCAATCTCCTCCGGGACAATGGAACTGTAATCTATCTTCGAGCCACGGTGGACCATCTGTGGAAGCGCACCCGAAACGACAAGAACAGACCGCTGCTTCAGACCCCAGACCCTCGTATCACGATGTCAGAGATTTACTCACAGCGCGACCCTATTTACGCCGAGACCGCTCATATCGTGGTTGAGAATGGGAGTCAGGGGAGTTACCAGCTGACCCGTTCACTTGTTGATCAGTTGATGGGTGTCGGTTCAGAGATCGATCAGTCGGACAATGAAGACTCTTAGCCGGCCCGCCATAGCAACCTCTCCGTAACGTTATATCCCATACCATGCAAACCATCACGGTCAATCTCACCCCTGCTGTCAATGAGCGCAGCTACCCGATCCATATCGGGGCCGGAATACTCGACCAGGCAGAACTCATCCTGCCTCATCTGCTGCAAAAGAGGGTCGCCATCGTCACCAATACCACGGTGGCGCCACTCTACCTCGCGCGCTTGCAAGCGGGGTTGGAGGGGCATGGGGTTGCATCATTTCCGATCATTCTTCCGGATGGTGAGGAACACAAGAACTGGCACACACTGAACCTGATTCATGACGGCCTGTTATCAAATCGGTGCGAGCGCAATACCACGGTCATAGCGCTCGGAGGGGGGGTGGTTGGTGATCTGGCTGGGTTTGCCGCAGCCACATACCTGAGGGGGGTTCCTTTCATTCAAGTTCCGACCACGTTATTGGCCCAGGTAGATTCGTCGGTTGGGGGTAAGACCGGAATTAATCACCCGCTTGGTAAGAACATGGTCGGTGCTTTTTATCAGCCTCGATTGGTGCTGGCGGATAGTGCAACCCTTAAGACCCTGCCAGAGAGGGAGTTACGAGCGGGGATTGCTGAGATCATTAAGTACGGACTGATCCGGGATCTTGTCTTTTTCGAGTGGCTGGAAGTGAATATGGATAAGCTGCTAATGCGCGATTATGACGTCATGAATGAGGCAATTCGACGAAGTTGTCAGAATAAGGCGGAAGTTGTGGCGGATGATGAGCGCGAGGGCGGGGTCCGAGCACTGCTTAATCTGGGTCATACCTTCGCCCATGCCATTGAGAATGGAATGGGTTACGGTGTATGGCTGCACGGGGAGGCGGTGGCGGCGGGTACTTTATTGGCAGCGGAGTTATCTCACCGGATGCAGATGATCGGAGTGGACGCGGTCGAGCGTATCCGGAAGATTTACGTGCAGGCAGGTTTGCCGGTGGTTGCGCCTAATCTTGGGGTGGACCGGTATCTGGATCTGATGGGGCTAGATAAGAAGGTTGAGGGAGGAAGGATGCGTTTCATCCTCTTGAACCGAGTCGGTGAAGCCGTCATCCATGCTGAGGTCCCCGGTCCTGTATTGAGAGAGACACTCTTGGAATGTATTAATGATGCATGATTTTGCGGTCTACGCGGTCGCCTCTGAAAATTCACGTGGAAGACGTGTTCAAGAGGATCCCCCGGCCGGCCGTAGCGAGTTCCAGCGTGACCGTGATCGGATCATCCACTCAACCGCATTCCGTCGTCTCGAGTATAAGACCCAGGTCTTCGTCAACCATGAGGGGGACCTGTTCCGTACCCGTTTAACCCATAGCCTGGAGGTTGCGCAGATCGGTCGCTCTGTCGCCCGTAACCTGCATCTTAACGAGGACCTGGTTGAGGCGATCGCACTGGCCCATGATCTGGGACATACGCCCTTCGGTCATGCTGGGCAGGATGCTCTGAACGAGTGCATGAAGGATCATGGTGGGTTTGAACATAACCTTCAGTCTCTCCGGGTGGTGGATGTTCTGGAAGAGCGTTACGGTCTATTTAACGGGTTGAATCTGTGCTTTGAAACGCGTGAAGGCATCCTGAAACACTGTTCGATGAAGAACGCGAAGAGGCTTGGTGATGTGGGTGAGAGGTTCACCGCGAATCAGAGGCCCTCACTCGAGGCCCAACTCGCCAATTTAGCCGATGAGATTGCCTACAATAACCACGATGTGGACGATGGACTGAGGTCGGGCCTCATCGATCAAGAGCAGTTGGAGGGGGTTGGCATATTCGCGCGTCATCTGTCGATGGTGAAGAAACGATACCCAGACATCGCAGGACGTCGTCTGGTCCATGAGACTGTTCGACGCATGATTAATACGCTGGTGGCGGACCTGACTCAGCAGAGTACGGACAGCATCGCGGACGCACATCTAGATAGCCTGAATGCGGTTCGCTCATCACCGTTACTTATCGGCTTCAGTGAGACGATCAGGCAGGAACAGCAGGAGCTGAAGAAGTTCTTGAGGGAGCATCTCTACCGTCACTACCAGGTCTCTCGAATGAGTAACAAGGCCCGTCATACCGTCGAGATGCTATTTAATGCATTCAGCTCTGATACACGGCTGCTGCCACCGGCGGACCAGTCCCGTTTTCAGAAGGAGGGTCACCAGGCGATTGCAGACTATATCGCAGGGATGACCGATCGCTATGCAATCCGCGAGTACCGCCGTCTCTTCGCGATTGAGGAGAGTTAGTCCGCTGGCACGGTGTACGCAGAGCCTAATCGCTGGTAGTATTTGGTCGAATTTATGGGATGGAGTGGCCTTCTGAATGACAAAATTAAAAAATGATACGCTGATACGGGCACTTCTACGACAACCGACTGAATATACGCCGGTATGGATGATGCGCCAGGCCGGTCGTTACCTCGCAGAATATAATCAGACACGTGCACGTGCCGGCGACTTTCTGTCGCTGTGCAAGAACCCTGACTTCGCAACCGAGGTCACCATGCAGCCCCTGGCGAGATTCCCTCTGGATGCTGCGATCCTCTTCTCTGACATCCTGACCATCCCGGATGCGATGGGTCTGGGCCTTTATTTTGCGGAAGGAGAGGGCCCCAAGTTTGAGCGACCACTCCGTGAGGAGTGGGAGATACGGGCATTAACCGTGCCCGACCCGAATGTCCATTTGCGTTATGTGATGGACGCGGTGTCACAGATCCGAAAAACTTTGGACAACCAGGTCCCTCTGATTGGTTTTTCGGGTAGCCCATTCACCCTCGCGTGCTACATGGTTGAGGGGTGTGGCGGGACCGACTTCCGTCAGATCAAGACCATGCTCTACCAGCGTCCAGAGTTGTTACACCATATCCTTAATATCAATGCCCAGTCAGTCACCAGCTACCTGAATGCACAGATCGAGTCGGGTGCGCAGGCGGTGATGATCTTTGATACCTGGGGAGGGGCCTTATCGCATAACGCGTATCAAGAGTTCTCACTCCGGTACATGAGTCAGATACTGGCCGGGTTAAAGCGTGAGCATGGAGGTGTGCGTATCCCTGCAGTGGTCTTCACCAAGGGTGGAGGTCTGTGGCTTGAGAGTATTGCTAACAGTGGTTGCGATGCGGTCGGTCTCGACTGGACGATGGACATCGGTGAAGCACGTCGCAGGATCGGAGACAAGGTCGCACTACAAGGGAATCTTGATCCATTCGTATTATTCGCATCCCCAGAAGTGATCACCGCCGAAACAGAAAAAATTCTGGCGAGCTATGGCAATGGGAGTGGGCATGTTTTCAATCTCGGTCATGGTATCTCCCAGTTCACCCCGCCTGAGAGTGCACTCACGCTGGTCGACGCTGTCCATGCATTGAGCCGTAAATATCATCAGTGATGATGGAGTATCTCTGACGGTCCACACCGCGATTCATCGCCGTGTCAGGTAGTCAATCCGCGACCTTGTAATATCTCAGCAGGACACTCATCCGTGCATATACTCATCATCGAAGACGACCATGCCATCGCAACCAATCTCTATGATTTTTTAGAAAGTAGAGGTCATAGTGTTGATGCAGCGGCTGATGGCGTGACCGGACTCCATCTCGCGATTACTCAGCCATTCGACGGCATCCTTCTTGATCTTGGTCTGCCCGGGATGGACGGGATCACACTCTGCCGAAAGCTCCGTCAGGAGGCCCATCTCGATACGCCGGTACTAATGCTGACCGCGCGAGATATGCTTGAAGATAAACTGAAGGGTTTCGAGAGTGGGGCGGATGACTACCTGGTCAAGCCATTTGCTTTGAAAGAGGTCGAGGCACGTCTGGTTGCAATGCACAAGCGCCATAGCGGGAAGGTGACCAGTCGTACACTAGAGTCAGATGGACTGTCATTCGATCCGAAAACGATGACGGTCAATTTTGCGGGGGCAGGGGTTAAGCTCCCTCCAAAATGTATCCGATTACTTGCACTGATGTTGGGAGAGCCTGGCCGTGTATTCAGCCGTAAAGAGCTCGAGTCTGGGGTCTGGGGGGGCGCTCAGGAGACCAGCGACACCCTCCGTAGCCATATGCATGAGTTAAGACGTGCAATGATCCGGGCAGGGGGCTACGATCCGATCGAGACCGTCCATGGTCTTGGCTACCGACTGAATACGCGTGCTCAAGTTTAAGAGAGGACTGCGACTCCGTATTGCGCTGGCATTTGCAATATTCTGCATACTTGTTGTCGGAACACTCGGTATCAGTCTCTATGTTGCTTCAGGAGATATCGAGGAGGCCCATATCGATCAGGTCATCGAGATGGAGATGGAGCATCTCATCGAGCGTTACCGTCAGCAACCCAATTTTATTCCGCAAGCGGGGTCCAACCTCGAAGAGTACATCCTCCCTGAACGTTCAGATGAGCTCCGTCTTCCCCCCTATCTGAAGGGCCTCAACCATCGCCGGCATACGGTATTTCGAGGTCCTCATGAGGTCAGGGTCGCGGTACGTCATGTGGAGGGGGTCAAGTTTCTGGTCGCGTACGAAATCGGATTGCATGAGCAGCGTAAGCATGACTTTGGGCTGCTGATCGGACTATCCTTAATCTCTCTGATTGTGGTCGCGCTCGTGGTGGGATATCTGCTCGCGGGTCTTCTCGTCAGAGAGGTCGCAGATCTTGCGGAAGAGGTGAGGAAACTCGCTCCCGGCAATGTGCAAGGGGTGACTCTGACGCAGCCCGGTATGGATGCAGAGGTGGCTCAACTTGCAAATGCGCTGGATGATTACCAAAACCGGATCAGACGGATGTTGCAGCGTGAGCAGGAGTTTACGGCCAATGTAAGTCATGAGATGCGCACCCCAATCACGACCATCTTAACCAGTTGTGAGTTGCTGGCGACGGAGCCGAATATGCCCGAGAAGGTGCGTACCCGGATCGGCATGATCGAGTCTGCTGCGACTCGGATGGGTGAGCAGCTGCAGGCATTACTATTTCTTGCTCGGGAGCAGGCTCTGGGCGTTACGGAATTGGTTTCAATTGCAGAGTGTGTATACGATGCGGTCGAGCATCTACGACCCGAAATCGCGCGTAAGCAACTCGATTTTGAGGTGGATGTGGAGCTGGATGCGGTCCTCACACTGAACCGGCAAGCCCTTCAGACGGCACTGGTGAACCTTCTTCGGAATGCAGTTCAATATACCTCTCAAGGGTCTGTGAAGGTGAGATTTAAGGGCCGCCAACTCACAATCTCTGATTCAGGAATCGGCATCGAGCCCTCTTACTTGCCCTTTTTATTCGAACGATTCTTCCGCGGATCAACCCAGGGGGAGGGTCTTGGGATTGGACTCGCGATTGTGAAGCGCATCTGTGATCACTACGGATGGCTGATCGAGGTGGATAGTGCGCCCGGACATGGAGCGACTTTCCATATCACCTTTCCCTGACAAGAATGATCTTAACCTCACAAATTAATCACATCTAAAAGAGGTTTTCTTCACATTTGCTATGCTATTTTTCGGTACGAGAATTAGTAGTAGAAAACCAAATAATTACGGAGATCAGAAATGCCAACCATACAACCGGTAGTACTATTTTTTGTCTTGGGCGTTTTAGCCGGGGTCATGAAGTCTGACCTGAAGATCCCAGAGGCTTTATATAAGAGTATGAGTCTCTTCCTGCTGATCGCGATCGGTATGAAGGGCGGGGTCTCAATGGCCAAGTACGAGATTATGGAAGTTCTACCGATTGCGCTGTCGATGGTTGTGCTGGCAGCACTAGTTCCATTATGTGCTTACCCCATACTGAAAAAGATAGGTAAGTTCAGTCAGGCTGATGCGGGGGCTATAGCGGCCCACTACGGTTCTGTGAGTGCGGTGACCTTTGCGGTGGGTATTGCCTTCTTGGAAGGTAAGGGCGTGGAAGCTGAAGGTTACATGGTCCTGATCATGGCGCTGATGGAGATTCCTGCACTTGTGACCGGTACAGTCTTGGCAAGGCGAGGTGCCGGCGGTGAGACCCCATGGGGCAAGCTGATGCACGAGATCTTAACAGGAACCAGTATCTTCTTGATGGTGGGCGGTGTCATTATCGGTTACTACGCCGGTATAGTGAAGCTGGTCTCACCACTCGACAAGATGTTCATGGATCTGTTCATGGGAGTGCTGGCATTCTTCTTACTTGAGATGGGTCTGCTGGCGTCGGCGCGGTTGGATGCTATCCGGAAGAAGGGCGCATTCCTGATCTTGTTCGGGATACTGTTCCCGATCACTGCGGGTGCATTCGGCGCATTCTTGGGTGCAATGTTTGGACTGTCTCTGGGTGGTACCACGATGCTCGGCGTGTTGTACGCGAGTTGCTCCTACATCGCGGCCCCTGCAGCAATGCGGATCGCAGTGCCGGAAGCCGACCCAGCGGTATCGATCGGCGCCTCACTCGGGATAACCTTCCCGTTCAACATCTTTATCGGCGTCCCGATCTACTATGCAATGGCGGAATTCTTCTTGGGTGCCGCTGGTAAGTAGAAAGTTTAGATTCTGTTTCGATCAAGGTGGGTCGCTCTCAGGAGCGGTCCATTGTATGTTTCGTGCTTTGAATCCGGGGTCACGCGCCAAGCTTATTCCGTGCTGCGTGCAGATTATGATGACACAAAAGGAGAACCACAATGGATTACGTTTCAGATAGTAAAGATATCCGCAAGCTCTTTGATGCGTGGAATGATGCACTACAGACCGGCGATCCTGATCAGGTTGTTGACCTCTACGCGTTCAATGCCATTTTATTGCCTACCGTATCGAACAAGGTACGACATACGCGCGCCGAGATTCGCGATTATTTCGTGCATTTTCTCGAGAATCACCCCAAAGGCAAGATTGATGAAAGCAATGTGCGCATTTACAACGGTATAGCAATTAACTCCGGTATCTATACGTTCACGCTGAAACCAACCGGCGGGGATAAGGTACAGGTACAGGCAAGATTCACATACGTGTACCAGTGGTT
>Ga0209553_1001320_pt1 | contig 12390 bp, 10 predicted proteins | sample LauGreFBDMM110DN_2_FD_188217 | JGI IMG/M metagenome (GOLD analysis project Ga0209553, IMG submission 188217) | Freshwater lake microbial communities from Lake Michigan, USA - Fa13.BD.MM110.DN (SPAdes) (version 2) | ecosystem: Environmental > Aquatic > Freshwater > Lake | place: Lake Michigan...
TGTAATGCAGAGTAGCTATGTACGGCCAGGATAAACGCTGAAAGCATCTAAGCGTGAAACCTTCCACAAGATGAATTTACTTTTAAGGGTCGTCAAAGACTATGACGTTGATAGGCTATAGATGTAAAGCTAGTAATAGCAAAGTCGAGTAGTACTAATTGCCCGTAAGCTTTATTTTTTTTTCTGTTATTGATTTCACTCCAATATGTAATTTATTGTTTTATCAGTTTAGTTGTCATGACTAAACATCCGATAAAATTGCCGTCTTAAGGTGGTTTTGCCGGGGGTGTTCACCTCTTCCCATTCCGAACAGAGAAGTTAAGTCCCCCATGGCCGATGGTACTTGGTTTTCCTGGGAGAGTAGGTAGCTGCCTTATTTATTAAAGAATCCTCTGATTAATTTCAGGGGATTTTTTTTGCCCCTACCTTAAGGAAAATGCCACTTCTTCTATGAAATAAAAAAAAGCCAACAGGATATGTTGACTTTAAATTATTTATTCGTTTAACAGTTTACTAAGTTAGTGTTACTGTTCAAGTTTTACTGTTCAAATATTGATCCTCCAGATTTATTTTATTTCTTTTTTGCTTTCACCATCCAATCCCAGGGCTGTGGATTTTTTAACCAGCTAGGAGGTTTATGAAATTCAGTAGACCACTTGTATTTGATCTTTTCAATTTTTTCTACTTCAAATCCTGCTAATGTTAAGAGTAATTCAAGCTCCTCTTTTAAAAAATGCTTGGTAGGTGTATCGTCAATATCGGTTACACCATCTTTGATAAATCGAATTTGACTAATAGCCCTTTTGCCTGTAGGCGCTATATCTTTTTTGGCATCATCTACATTCCATTTATTGGCAATGATATGACTAAATAATTTTGATTCCAGTGAAGGCACAACGAGCACTAAGTCACCACCTTTTTTGATGAAGCTGGACATATGTTTAAAAAACAGGTCTCTCTTTTTTAAGGATTCCGTTAATATCGCATTGATACATATTGCGCTATCGTATTTCTGTGGCTTTAATTTTGTTGCCGACATGTCAACGCACTCGTAGCTAATATTATCGTACTTCTTATATTTTTTTTCAGCGATGGCTAAATTTTTTGCTGATATATCTATAGCCCTTATGGTTTTAAAGATGGGCGCTAGTACTGGCATCCATTTGCCAACAGCGCAGCCAATATCAATGACTGACTTTTTTTTACTGGCAAACTGGTGTATTGCTTTTACAATTTTACCAGACTTGTCATTATGTAAAACGTCAAAAATTTCCGTTTCATAATTAGGGGCAATTTTTTCCCAGTATTTCTTTTCCATGTATTAAAATTAGCTGATTATTAAAAAGTACAGGACAAAAAAAATCCCGTTCCGAAATTCGGAACGGGATTGTATTGCAACGAGGTTGATTAATATCTGTTGTATTCACCACCACCGCCATTACCACCGCGATCACGGTTGTATCCTCCACCGCCGCCAGATCCACCGGATCCACCGCGATTGAATCCACCACCGCCACCTGCGCCATAAGGCTTCTTCTTGAAGGTTCTTTCGCCTTCAGGACGTGGAGTTGACTCGTTAACTACTATGTTACGACCCAACATTTCTGTGTCGTGAAGTTGACTGATAGCTGCGCGAGCTTCATCATCATTAGCCATTTCAACAAAACCGAAGCCTTTGCTTCTGTTGTTGTTAAATTTGTCTGTTACAATTTTTGCACTTGCTACTGCTCCAAACGGAGTAAACAAGTTCTCAAGATCTTCGCTAGTCATATTCCAGCTAAGATTTCCAACATAAATGTTCATGTTCTTTAAAATTAAGTGATCTAATACCAACGCTAAAAAATACTTCTAGAATTGGAGATTCCAAAGATAAGACTATTTAATACAAAAATAACTTTTAGGCCCTTTTTTAAAAATATTTATCCCCGATTGGGCATAAATAACCCAAAAAAAGCCTTCCCAAGGGTTTGGGAAGGCTTTTTTGACCTTAAATGAAGCTCATTTTAGGCTGGAAATTGGGGGTTGGGACAATTAAGCCTCAGCGCCAATCTCAATATCTACTTCAGTATTTTGTCCATTTCCAAAGTCAATAGTTGCTTTGTAGCTACCTAATTCTTTGATTTCCTCTGGCAAGCTAATACGTCTTCTGTCAATTTCGTATCCTTTTTGTTCACGAATTGCACGCGTTACTTGTAATGAGGTGATGGTACCAAATATTTTATTGGATGTTCCTGTTTTAGCAGTCAACTTAATCGGAGAGGAAGTTAACACTGAAATTACTTGTGTAATCTCGGCTAACATGGCAGCTTCTTTCCTTGCTTTTGCTTTTAAACGCTCTTCCAATTGTTTTAAATTAGAAGTGCTTGCTTCAACAGCTTGTTTTGTAGGGAATAGGAAGTTACGTGCGTAACCGTTTTTAACAGTTACTAATTCGTCCTTGCCTCCTAAATTATCTACATCTTTGATTAATATAATTTGCATACATTTTTTTTAGTTCCCAGAAGCCCAGCATTTCTGCTGTCACTCGCCAGTATATTTTTAATAGTACGAGATTAGGGATGGTTTACTAATTAGTGGTCTATTTAAATAAATCGGTTACATAAGGTAACAATGCCATTTGGCGTGACTTCTTAATAGCGTCAGCCACCTTGCGTTGGTACTTCAATGAATTACCGCTTAAACGACGAGGTAACATTTTACCTTGCTCATTTAAAAATTTCTTTAAAAAATCGATGTCTTTGTAATCGACATACTTGATACCATACTTTTTAAAACGACAGAATTTCTTCTTTGGTTTTTCCTGCTTAATCGCTGTAAGGTATTTTATTTCATTCTTTGCCATGTTGGTAAAAATTTAATTAAGCCTCAACTGCTTTGTGAACAGGGAAACCGCCGTTTCTCTTAATGTGGTTATACTCAACTGCGTTCTTGTCAAGTTTGGTAATCATGTGACGCATGATTTGTTCGTCACGTAAAAATTGAATTTTCAATTTTTCATTTACTGTAGGAGGCGCAGTAAATTCTAGTATCCAGTAGATACCAGTAGTTTTCTTATCGATTGGATAAGCAAGTGATTTTAAACCCCAAGGATTTGAGGCTACTGTAGACCCACCATTTTCTTGGATGAAGTCTTGGTATTTTTTCTGAGCTGATTTAAAATCATCTTCAGATAAAACCGGTGTAAAAATCACCATTAATTCGTAATTGTTCATTACTTGAATTTATTGGTTAAATAATTGGTTTTTCCCAGTGGACATTTCGATTGCTCGGAATGAATCTGCCAAAACAGATTTGGGAGGGCGAAGGTAGGCTATTTTAAAGGTTTTTCGCTATTTTTTGCCTTAAAAATTATGACTGCGGGATAGTGATCGCTATAACCTCCGTTAAATTGGTCCCCATTCCAGGTTCTTTTGGGGTAGCCCTGGTATTTTCCATCCTGCTGAGTCAAGGCGGCGCTTCTGTATATTATTGATTTACAATAGATTAGGTCAAACCGGCCATCTGAGCTAGGTTGCCTATTAATAGGGTACTGATTATTTAACTTGGCTACAGCAGGCTGGAGATGGCTCGTATCTGGCGCTTTTTTTGATCGGCCCCCTTGTTTTTCCTGCTCGATTGGCCAATTGGCATTTAGTAAAATTTGATCAAACAAACTCCAACTATCCCGATAGGCCATACTCCCCATGCCCCTATTAAATAATTTTAAAAAGGGGTTGTACATTTTTAACTGTTTCAAACTTTTGTTATTGGGGTTGTCATTAAAGTCACCCATCACGATAATTTTCGCTTTGGGGTCTCTGCTTTCAATACTATCCATAATTCTTTTACATACGGTTGCGGCCCAAATTCTTTTTTCTGCCGACGCGTTTTCACCCCCGCGTCTGCTAGGCCAGTGGTTCACTAAAATATGTACCCATGTTTTATCTAGTTCTCCTTGCACATATAATATATCCCTTGTCGCATAAGTGGTAAAGTGGGTTGCATCGGTTAAACTATAACTACGGTATTGATAGGGCTTGAATTGAGCGGGTTGGTACATTAATGCTACGTCAATGCCTCTAGTATCTTTTGAATCAAAATGGATAAATTGATAATTGTATTTTTTGATCATTGGATCTTCGGCTAGTTTTTTTAAAACCATTTTATTTTCAATCTCTGCAATACCTAATAATGAAATTCCTTTAGCGTTATTTATTTTCCCAATGCCAGCAATGACTAAAGCTAAGTGCGCCGACTTATTATTATAGCGAATGCTATTGTATCCTTTCGAACTATTGGGTAAGAATTCTTCATCTGCAACATTTATTTGATTCGTCGTGTCATAATAATTTTCAAAATTATAAAAGCCAATAATAATGCTTTGGGTATAGGGTGTGCTTTGTGCTTTTGTTAAAATGGGCAAGATGATAAATGTTAAAATGGTAAAACACATTAACCAATGGGCGCGAATACGGAAATTTATATTTTTCATGATTTTAGTTTTTTCTTTTTTAATCAGGCAATCAAGGTTTATTTATTTGTATTTGATTGCGTATTTACCGCAATATTTTGCTTTGTTCATTTATTCATATTGCGATTTCAATAAAAGGGTTTTCAATGAGCAATCGATTTCAGCGCATCTTATATTTTCTCCTCTTACTTTATCTGCATCAACCTGTCATGGCACAGGAGGAAGAAGCCAAAGAAAATACAGGTTTGCAAAACAGGGAAACGCTGATAGAATTTAGCGCTAATTGGGTACCAAGTTTATTGTCGGCATCTTCCTTGCCTATCTATAATTTATCACAGTTTAATGGCTTTGTTTTTAGTTGGGTACCACGCGGTCAATCATCCAATAGGGGCAGTTATATTGATGGAATTAATTGGCAAAGTAAAATTGGTGCCTGGGATTCATTCAATAGTTATGCAGCCTTGTACAAGGCATTTCACTCCATTGATATGGTTTCAAATTTTGAATACTCAAAATTGGGTTTTGGCAATCCTGGCTCGGTTAGTTATTTAACAGGGAATACAAGCTTTTTAAAAAAAACAGTTACCGTAGCAACGCGATTTTCAAATAGCTCTTTTGTATATGAAGGACAATTACAGCTGAATAGTGGGCCTCTTAAAAAACAGCGTTGGTCCTATCAATTCAATGCAGTTTTTCAACAAGCACCCATGGGTTTAATTCCGAATGGCTTTAAAAAATTGACGGGCATTGCCTTTAGTATGGATAAACAATTAAAATTGGAGCAATCTATTGGAATGACTATTTGGTGGGATCATGTTGCGCAGGGAAAAATTGCGCCATCGGTAAAAGAGGCTTTTGATCTGTCATTGCAGCGTAATTATAATCCAAGTTGGGGTTGGTATAAAGGGAAGCCCTTTTATCCGAATCAAAAAAGTGGCGATGTGCCCGTGACTTATTTTCGGTATGAAAAAAAATGGCGGGACAGAGCCATACTATTTATGCAAATGGGTATAGCGGTAGGGGTGCAAAAAAAATCTCAAATGGATTGGACCAAAACCTTGGATCCGCGACCAGATTATTATAAATATTTACCGAGTTATAGTAAGGATAGTTCATTAAGAAAAAAATTATTGGATTGGTTTGGATCTAATCCGCAAGCGTTGCAAATTGATTTTGATCATTTGGAAAAAATCAACCAATCAAATGCGACACGCCAATCCTTTTATATCATTAATACCAAAGTAGCTAAGGTGCAGTTATTGCGCTTATCTATGCGACTGCAGTATCAATTTCCTTTAGAATGGTCGGGTCAAATTGGTTTGCACGCCGCAAAAGATGTTATCAGAAATTACAATGTCATTGAAAATCTGTTGGGTGGAAATTATTTTCTTAATTATAATGGTTGGGTGGATGACAATGGATCCAAGTCTAATTTTCAAAATGAAATTAGGCGCCCAGACCAAAAAATAAGCGCAGGCCAAACCTGGGGTGGTGATTACGTATTACAAAATACCCAATTACAATTATGGGGGCAACTCCATAAACAAATGGCGAAATATGAATTTGGTATTTCTTTAAAATTCGAAGACAATCGGTTTAATCGAACGGGCTTTAATCAAAATGGATTATTCCCAATGCAATCACTCGGCGCATCCCCCTTATTATCATTTCCTTCCTATGGGTTGAAGGCCCAATACTTATATAAGTTTTCCGGTCGGTTTTATGCAAAAACAATTTTGTTTCAACAAACCAGTGCCCCGAATGCAAGTAATATTTATTTAGATTTTGCAGTTCATCCAAATACAGCCAGTTTTATTTTACCCGCATTGCATCGGGGGATAGATCTCGCTTTTTTTTACAGGGGCGTGTACACTAAAATGAATGCAGCTATTTTTTGGCAATCAATTGAAAATGTAAGTGAAAAAAATCTGTTTTACCATGATCATTTTTTTGCTTTTGTATACGGCATGTTAGGACAAATGCAAACCATACATAAGGGGGTTGAGTTGGGTATGGATACACAATTTGGTGGGCCTTTGCAAATGTCTGCTGTAAGTAGTTTTGGTAGTTACTTCATTGCTAACAATCCATTGTATGAAATTAGATTGTCGAACGATTTATACAAAGTAGAATCAGGGGTACTTCAATTGCAAGGGCTGCCTGCCACGGCTAATCCGCAATGGGTGCAAGCAATTTCAATACAATACCAGCCGGATTATTCAAGCAGGATTGCGATTACGGGTGTGTATTCAATGAAAAGGTCCATTGATTACAATTATTTTAGGCGTTCTATATTATTGAAAAACCAAATTAATAATGAAGCGCAGTGGAATTTGATTCAATCTGAAAATTATTTACCCAATCAATGGGTGTTTAATGTATTTATGTCTAAGCAATATATGTTTAGTATAAAAAACAACAAACAGCAAATTAGATTTAGTGCGAGCATTAGAAATGTATTGAATACCTTAATTCCCCTTTTTTCATTTGAACAATCCAGGTTTGACTACACGGCATTTCGGCTTGAAAAATTCCCTTTAAAATATATGTATGACCAAGGAACAACCTATGCTATAGGGGCGCAATTGCAAATTCAATAAATCAATTATTAACTACTTTTTTATTCATCCAAAATATCTTTTATGAAAAATCAAAATCGGTACCATTCTTTTTTTAATTTATTATGCTTTGTTACATTGTTATTTTTTTCGGCCTGCTTGAAAAAAACGGCCTACGCTGAAAAAGTAATTGGCCTTTCATCCGACACCTTAATCACCATAAAAAATTTACGAAAATTACATATCAATAATCGGGTGGAACCGATTACAAAATCATGGGTGATTGAAGGGGTGGTGGTGGGCAATGATGAACACGATAATATTTATAAGTCTATCATTATTCAAGATAGCACCGCGGGGATTGTTTTGTTATTGGATGGTACTAGTTTATATCAAAACTATCCAGTAGGTGCTTTCATTCGTGTACGCATTCAAAATTTATTTTTAACGGACTATCGAAAAATGCAACAATTGGTCGCAGGGGTGGATACTTCTAATGGTACATTGGTTACTGGAGGCATACCCGTTCCGTTGTTCGAAAAACATATCACCACCCTATATGATCATTATAAAATAATTCCAATCGAAGTTGCTTTTAAAAACTTAGGGGATTCATTACAGGGGCGATTAATTAAAATCATGAATGTTGAATTTTCGGCAACAGATACGGGGCAAACTTATGCGGATTATAAAAATAAAATAGGGGCAAGTAAGGCCTTGAAATTTTGTACAGGGGGCACCATTTATTTACGGTCCAGCGGCTATGCCGATTTTGCGGGTATTGCCACCCCCACTGGAAATGGAACCGTTATTGGGATTTATTCGGTGTACAATAGCGAAAAGCAATTAATGATTCGTGACACAAGTGACATTTTGTTAAAAAATAAGCGTTGTACAGGGGCTGCTTGGCTGCAAAATTTACCTCAATAGGCTTGATCAAGGACAGTCTGTCAGCATTTGCTTTTTGGTATTTTCTTTGCTATTCAATTACTAAATGTAATAATTATGCAAAAAGGTCAAATAAGGGTTCAAACGGAGAACATCTTCCCAATTATTAAGAAGTTTCTTTATAGCGATCACGAGATATTTTTAAGAGAGTTAGTGAGTAATGCAGTAGATGCTTCTCAAAAATTGAAAACATTAAGTAGCAAGGGGGAAGTGAAAGGCGCCATTGGGGATTTAAGGGTAGATGTTGTTTTAGATGCCAAGGAAAAAACTTTATCCATTATTGATAATGGTATTGGGATGTCAAGTGCCGAAGTGGACAAGTATATTAATCAAGTGGCATTTAGTGGCGCTGAGGAATTTGTTAATAAATACAAAGACACAAGTATTATTGGTCATTTTGGTTTGGGCTTTTATAGCTCATTTATGGTGAGTGATAAAGTGGATATTTATAGTAAAAGTCATACAGATTCGCCTGGTGTGTTTTGGAGTTGTGATGGCAGTACCGAATATGAATTGTATGAAGTGGATTATAGTGCAAGGGGTACAAAAATCGTTTTGCATATCAATGAGGAAAGTGCTGAGTTCTTGGATCCACATCGTGTGAAGTCAATTTTAGAAAGATTTTGTAAATTTTTGCCAGTAGCTATTTATTTCACGGATGCAAATGCCGAGAAGAAAGAAGCAACAAAGGAAGAAGGTAAAGCAGAGCAATTAGAGATTGAAAAATCAATCAATAATACCAATCCAATTTGGGTGCGTAAACCTGCTGATTTAACCAAAGAAGATTATGAGAAGTTTTATAAGGAGTTGTATCCATTTGGAGAAACCCCTTTGTTTTGGATTCATTTAAATGTGGACTATCCGTTTAATTTAACTGGTGTTTTGTATTTCCCTAAAATCAAACAAAGTTTTGAAATCCAGAAGGATAAAATACAACTATACTGCAACCAAGTGTTTGTAACAGACGAGGTGAAGGATATTGTTCCTGAATTTTTAATGTTATTACACGGGGTCATTGATAGTCCAGACATTCCGTTAAATGTAAGTCGTAGCTATTTACAAGGAGATCCAAATGTGAAAAAAATTAACGCGCACATTACCAAAAAAGTAGCGGATAAATTAGAGGAAATATTCAATAGCGAACGTAAGTCATTTGAGGAAAAGTGGGAAAGCTTAGGTTTGTTTGTGAAGTATGGTATGATTACGGACGATAAGTTTTTAGAAAAAGCGAATAAGTTTTTAATCATGGAAGATGCTGCAAGCGCTGGCACTTTTTACACCTTGGAAGAATATAAAACCAATACTGCTACAACACAAAAAAACAAGGAGGGCAAGCAAGTATTATTATACACCACCAATCCAGTGCAACAGGATGCTTTTATTCAAGCTGCAGTAGCAAAAGGATATAAAGTAGTTAAGTTGGAAACCATGGTTGATGCTGCCTTCATTAATAATGTGGAGATGAAATGGGAAGGCGTGCAGTTTGTTCGTGTAGATGCAGACGTGGTTGATAATTTAATTGATAAGCAAGAAAACGTAGATTCCATATTGTCTAAAGATGAAGTGGAACAAGCCAAAAAATTATTTGAATTCCAAGTACCTGAAATTACTTTAACAGTAGAAGTGAAGGGATTGAGTCAGGATGCGGCACCGATTGTTGCTACACGCCCTGAGTTTATGCGTCGGATGAAAGATATGGCAGGCATGGGCGGTGGCGGAATGACCGCATTTTATGCACAGATGCCAGATGAAGTTCATTTAACAGTGAATGGCAATCACCCCATTTATCAAACCTTATTAAAGGAGCCGGATGTAGATAAGCAACAAAAGCAGGCGCGTAATTTAGCCGACTTGGCATTGCTTTCACAAGGCTTATTAAAAGGCGCTGAGTTAACCAACTTTATTAATAGAAGCGTTGATTTATTGAAGTGATATTTTTTAGCAATTTTGTTGCTGCAATTTTACATATAAAAATAAGGTAAAGCGAAGTGGTTTAAATACTACTTCGCTTTATTGTTTAAATAAGTGGGGTAGTTAAGCGGAAGCTTTAATATCGATGACCTGCATTTGGACAGTTTGAGTTCCTTGCCACTCGTTTAATTGTAATTGAAACACAAGGTCAAAGGGTTTTCCGGATTTAATGAGGTCGATATGTTGGGGCATATTATAGCCAATGCCTTTCACTGTATTTTGTTCTTGAATGACATGAAAACTAATATGCGCCTCTTTTACAAGTTTGGTATAACCAGCATCACGAACCCCTTTTGCTAAAAATATCGGTCGAACATTATCTGGTCCATAAGGTTCCATTTGACTGATAATTTGAAAAAAGTTCATGTTGATATGATCCAAGGGTAATATGGCGTTGATAGCGATTTCAGGGGTCAGCTGTTCAATGGTGATTCTTTCTGCCACTGCATTTTCAAATGCTATTTTAAATGGTTCAAGTTGATCAACTGCCATGGTCATACCTGCAGCAGCAAAGTGACCACCATAGCCGATTAAATTTGCGCGACAAGCGTGAAGTGCTTCATATAAATTAAATCCCAATACGCTGCGCGCACTCCCGGTAATTACTTCCCCGCTTTGTGTTAGCACAATAGTGGGTTTGTAATGTTTTTCAATTAATCTACTTGCCACAATACCCACCACCCCTTTATGCCAATGTGCTTGAAAAACCACAGACGATTTCTTTGTTAAATGCGTTGGGTCCATTTCAATTTGCTGCAATGCTTCTTCTGAAATACTAGTATCCGCTTCTCTTCTGTCTAAATTATCCTGTTGTAATAATGAAGCAATGGCTAAAGCGCTTGAATAATCTTTTTCTATAAATAATTGTACTGCTTTCTTTGCATCATCCATTCTGCCAGCCGCATTAATACGCGGCGCGACTGCAAAAACCAAGTTGCTAATTTTTAATGGGGTAGTTTGTTTAGCCAATTCCATTAGTGCTAATATACCAAAGCAAGGGGATTGATTTACTTGTTGTAAACCAAAAAAAGCCAATGTTCTATTTTCATCTGTAAGTGGAACAATGTCCGCAGCAATCGCGGTGGCTACTAAATCCAAAAATTGTAAATAGGATTCAGGGGGTAAATTATAGGTGTCCGCAAGCGCAGATATTAATTTAAATACCACGCCGCATCCACAAAGTTCTTTATAAGGATAATTACAATCCACTTGTTTTGGATTGAGGATGGCAATGGCAGGTGGTAAAATGGTGTCAGGTAAATGGTGATCGCAAATAATAAATGCAATGCCTAAATCTTTTGCATAGGTAATGAGTTCAATGGATTTAATACCGCAATCCACTGAAATGATTAAATCAATATTGTTTTCTTTCGCAAAGTCAATCCCTATTTTAGAAATACCATAGCCCTCTCTATATCTATGTGGGATATAATAATCAATATGGGGGGACAAGGTTTTTAAAAACTGGTACAAAGTAGCAACCGAAGTGGTTCCATCCACATCATAGTCGCCAAATACCAGTATCTTTTGTTGCTTATTAACTGCATCCTGAATACGATCCACTGCTTTGCGCATATCCTTCATTAACCAAGGGTCATGTAAGTGATCAATGCTGGGTCTGAAATAATGTTTTGCTGCCTCAAAGGTATCAATGCCTCTTTGAACAAGTAGTTCACAAAGTAGGGGGTGTATTTTTAGTGCGCTTTGTAAAGCTTGTACTTTTAGTACATCTGCTTGTAATATGTTCCATCTTTTTTCCATTAAAATTTTCGGTCGGTTGTATAGCGGACCAATTCTTCAAGCGCATCTCTGCAACTTGATGTAGGAAATGAGTGGAGTATGGTTAATGCCTTATCGCGGTATTCAATCATTTTTTCAGTAGCATATTCTATACCCCCATTTGTCACTACATTGTCAATGACAAATTTTACCTGCGCTTTATCGTTATTATTATTTTTAACAATAAAGATGATCTTCTTTTTTAAGGCAGGGGTTACTTTTTGTAAAATATGAATTAAAGGGAGTGTCAATTTTTTTTCTTTGATATCGTTGCCTGTTGGCTTACCCACTTTCGCTTCACCATAATCAAATAAATCGTCTTTAATTTGAAAAGCCATGCCTACATTTTCTCCAAATGCGCGCATTTGTTCAATCACTTCTGAATCATTTGAAACAGAGGAGGCGCCTGCGGCGCAACTCGATGCCAGCAAGCTTGCAGTTTTTCCATTAATGATTTCGTAGTAAACAGATTCGTCAAAGTTTAAATTTCTTGTTTTTTCCATTTGCAGTAATTCGCCTTCGCTCATATTTTTTACTGCATTGGATAAAATAGTTAATATGGTAAAGTCTTTATTCTCTAATGACAATAACAATCCTTTTGATAATAAATAATCACCCACTAAAACAGCGATCTTATTTTTCCATAAGGCATTGATGGAGAAAAAGCCCCTTCTTTCAAAGGCT
>Ga0209553_1001321_pt1 | contig 12385 bp, 11 predicted proteins | sample LauGreFBDMM110DN_2_FD_188217 | JGI IMG/M metagenome (GOLD analysis project Ga0209553, IMG submission 188217) | Freshwater lake microbial communities from Lake Michigan, USA - Fa13.BD.MM110.DN (SPAdes) (version 2) | ecosystem: Environmental > Aquatic > Freshwater > Lake | place: Lake Michigan...
ATTCTGTAGTGCTTCTCAGTGCCGGTGAATTGAGCCAGGGTGCCGCTGTCCAGGCCCAGCGCGGTGAGTTCTTGTTGTGTCTTCATCTGTGTGCGTCCATTTGTGCGGGTGTGACCACAGTTTGTTGTCAGATGCGCACTTGGGCAACCAGCGCTTGGTAACCCGAGAACTTGGCGGGGTACCGAGTCAACATCACCCGGGTAGCGGGCCAAGTACGGGTCCTGCATGGTGCGCAGCCCGCACATCAAGGCCTGCAGCAGCCATTCGGTCTGTGGATTCGATCCGCGCTACCCAGATAAATTTCCCTGGAGATTCGCAAACATCCACGCACTAAAACCGCCCTGCAGCTGGTTAAACGGTGGGTGCGGGTACGTGGGGTGCTGGCACCGCTGGTCAGCGCTTGCAGGGCTTGTACACGCGTCTGTGCTGGTTATCCACAGGGCGCGTGAGTTATCCAAGAAAAATCACGAGAAATGCACTAATTCAATGGTTCTCCAGGTTCAGCGTTGAAATCATTGAGGAAAAAATCCATGAAAAAGTTATCCACAGCCCGTTCATTTCGCCCTGTGCTGCCCCGGTAACCCGAGACTTTGGCGGGACTCCGGTTGCTCTGATAAATAGTTGAAAACACAATGCAACTAACGCAAACACATGATTACAGGAGACAACACCATGGCACAGGCAAAGACACTCTCAACCGCAGACATTGAGCAGCTGCTGAGCTACATCACCACCCGCAAGTACGCAGCCCGTAACAGGGCCATGGTGTTGCTCACGCACTGGGCAGGTTTGAGAATCGGTGAAGTGGCAGTCCTGCGCTGGAGTGATGTCACAACCACAGACGGGCTGGTCAAGGATGAGATCCGCTTGCTGCCCGACATGACCAAGGGGCGGCACGCGCGTACCGTGTTTGTCAACATGCGGCTGCGGGAGGAATTGGCAGCCTACGCTGCACAGGCCCGGTGCGTGGACCGCGGCTGTCCGTTCTTTGCCAGTCAAAAGAGCATCCGAGCTGGGTTCAACGCCAACAGCTTGGCCCAGACGTTTGCGCTGCTGTACGCGGGCGCGGGGCTGGAGGGTGCCAGCAGTCACAGTGGGCGACGGACGTTTTTGACCTCACTGGCCAACAAGGGCACGGCGATTCACATCCTGAAAACTCTGGCTGGGCACCGCAGCATTTCTACAACTGCTGCCTACCTGTACAGCAGTCCCAGTCAGTTGAAGGCTGCGGTGGAGTTGGTTTGACTTTTGACTCTTTGGTAACTGTATGCGGGGCTCGGGCGGCTCAGCCAAAAACTGGGGTTTGTGCCACCAACAGCTCCGCCACAGCGCCCGTTCTACACGAGCCAAGCGCCCTGCCCTAGGCCCGGCGGAGCGAGCACTGTGACGGCAGGCGTTTGGGATTTTTTGACCATACGGGTAGGTGTATTTGAATTTTTTGACTTTAAGGCATCGCCGCCAGATGGTCGACGCATATGCCTGGGCTGCGACACCATCCGCTGCTCGAGTCAGGGATCGCCCGTTCCAATTTCGACCCGTCGCACGTCCATGTACGCGATCAGTTCCTCGCGGATGGCCGCATCCAGTGTTGGCTCCTGGTATTCGGCCAGTGCCCGTTGCCACACTGCCGTGGCCCGCTCCGTGGCGTCTTTGCCACCCCCGGCCTGCCACGCCTCAAAGTTCTGCCAGTTGGAGACGAGCGGCTGGTAGAAGGCATGTTCGTAGCGCGCCATGGTGTGCTCCGAGGCGAAGAAGTGCCCACCCGTAGGAACGCCCTTGATGGCGTCAAAGCCCAATTCCGCCTCGTTGACTTCGATGGGTTTGAGAAATTCCATCATGTGCTGCAGCATCTCCACGTCCAGCACCAGTTTCTCGAAAGACGCGGTGAGGCCCCCTTCCAGCCAGCCCGCCGCGTGGTAGATCAGGTTACCGTGACCGAGAACGGCGCCCCAAAGGGACATTTCAGTTTCGTAGACCGCCTGTGCATCCGCCGCATTGGATGCGTTGGCGTTAGATGTGCGATAGGGCAGGCCATAACGCCGGGCCAATTGCCCGCTGGCGATGTTCGCCTTGGTGTTCTCGGGTGTGCCAAAGGCGGGCGCGCCACTGCGCATATCCACGTTCGAGGTAAACGACCCGTACATCACGGGTGTTCCCGGCCGGATCAGTTGCGTCAGCACCACCCCCAGCAGCGCCTCAGCGTTTTGCTGAGCCAGGGCTGCGGCCAGTGTGACCGGCGCCATCGCTCCCATCAGCGTGAACGGCGTGATCACCACGGGCTGGCCATGCTCGGCCATGGCGATCAGCCCGTCGGCCATGCTGTCGTCGAAACGGCGCGGGCTGTTGACGGAGATGATGGTGATGACGCCGGGCGACTGCGCCATCGCGTCGAGTGATATGCCGCGCGCGATGGCCATCATCCGGATACCATCCATCGCCCTGCCGGCTCCGATCGCCGTGCAATGGTAGGACAGGTCCGAGTACGCCAGATTGGCGAAGTAGGTGTCCAGGTGCCGGGTGTTGGCCGCAAGCTCCACCGGCGCGCACACCTGGTTGCCGATCAGGTGGATCGCGTTGAAGTGGTGCGCCAGCCGGATGAAATCACAGTAGTCGCCATAGTTGCCGGCACGCCGCCCGCGCACGCGGTCGTGCACGTTGGGCGGGCCGGCCACCAGGCCGAAGTTGAGGTGATTGCCTCCGATAGTGAGTTGCTTCTGCGGGTTACGCGACGTGAGGGTAAACGTGGACGGTGCGGTGCGCAGACCCTTCTCCACCAACTCGCGGTCCAGCCGCACGTTCATGGTCTTGAAGTCCACTTCGGCGCCGGCGGCCTTGAAGATGTCCAACGCGCGCGGCGACATCACTTCGACACCAAGCTCTTCCAGAATCCTTAGCGACGTGAGGTGAATCGATTCGACCTGGTCCGCCGACAGCAGTTCCATGGGCGCATACGGGTTGACCACCGACTGCCAGGGCAATTGCGGTAGCAGTGCGTTGCCCGAACGCCGGGCTCTGCCACCTTCGCGTCGTCGTGTGTGTTCCATCGCTGCGTTCTTTCTTCCTGGTTCGGTGGTACCCAAGGCGTCGTCAGGCAGCATCGTGCTGTCGTTCTGCCGCATGAGGACCCCGGTTAGCCATCCTAGGGACTGCCGCGACACAAGGTGACTCGCAAACGGACGAACACTGTGCGCCATGCGACATCGGGCGAACGGTTTTCTATAATGTCCAGCTCATCCATGAACACGCCCCTCCCGACCGCCAGCACAGCTTGCGCTGCGACATTCGCGGTGCCGACCGTGGTCAGCGTGGTCGCGTTTCCGTCCTTCTCCATGATGTCGCTGGCCTCCACCACCGAGCCCCTGCGTGCCGCCAACCTCCTGTCCGGCAGAACCCTGTATACCTGGCCCGTCGTTTCGTTGGACTCGCGCGACCTGGTGTCGAGCAGCGGGTTTCGGCTGGCCGCGGACCACTACGACCTCGCGGTTCCGCCCTCCGACCTGACGCTGGTGATCGCGAGCCTCGACTTCGATCGCCTGTTGCAGCCGCGGCTGCTGGAGCGGCTGGCGCGCGTGGCCCAGTCCAGCCGTGCCATGGGCGGGGTGAGCCACGGCAGCATCGTGCTGGCCCATGCCGGACTGCTCGACGGATACCGCTGTACGAGCCATTGGGACCGCTTGCGCGAGCTGCAGGAGCGCCGCCCGCAGGTGCACACGACCCGGGAGGTGTACTGCATCGACCGTGACCGCTGGACGTCGAGCGGAGGAACCGCCGCAATGGACATGATGCTGGCCTTGATCCGCGCGCAACATGGCCAGGCCCTGGCGCTCAACGTGGCCAACAACTTCATCCACAGCCGCATGCGCCTGTCCGGTGAAACGCAGCCCATGGAGGTGCGCTGGCGGTATGGCGTGAGGGACCGGCGCCTGGTCAAGGCGATCGGCCACATGGAACAGTCCATCGAGACGCCACTGGCGCTGGGGCAAATCGCAGTCCTGTCCGGGCTATCAACGCGCCAGCTGCAGCGCTTGTTCATGTCGGAACTAGCGCGCACGCCGGAGCAGTTCTACATCGACATGCGCCTGCGCGTCGCCAGTGATCTGCTGGCCCACACGGACGACGCAATCGGCGACATTGCGCTGCAGTGCGGTTTCGGCAATCCGTCGCATTTCGCGCGCACGTTCCAGGCCACTTTCGGGCACCGCCCCAGCGACGTCCGGCGCGCGCCAAGGCCGCGGCCCGACAGCACCGGCTGAGAGCCGCGATTCTTTGCCCGGGCCACGGAGCTGCCTTCCCGCGTCTTCTCAGGCCGAACCTTTGGCGCTGCACAGGCGTCGCATCGCGCACATTTATTGTCTGTTTGAGAGCCTTCCAGAACCAGCGGTTCTCATAGTATTGTTGCGCTACGGTGCCACCCGGCACCTCACCAAGGAGGCGCATGGACACACTGGCCTACATGGCCAAAAACCTGCCGATGATCGGCACGCGGGCGATGGAACATCTGTCCATAGTCTGTGTGGCGGTCGTGCTGGCTATTGCCTGCGGGATGGCGCTGGGCGTCTTCATCGCGCGCCATCCGCGCCTGGCCCCCGCAGTGCTCTCGGGGGGGGCGATCATGATCACAGTGCCCTCGATTGCGCTCTTCGGCATGCTCATCCCGCTGCTCTCCACGATCGGGCAGGGTATCGGCTGGTTGCCGGCCGTGATCGCCGTGTACATCTACTCCATGGTTCCAATCGTGCGCAATACCTACACCGCACTGGTGGGGCTGGACCCTGCATTGCGAGACGCTGCCATAGGTATGGGCATGGACTCTTCGCAACGCCTGTGGCGTGTCGAGTTGCCCAACTCCATGCCCGTCATCATGGCGGGCGTGCGGGTTGCGGTGGTGATGAACATTGGCATCACCGCAATTGCTGCCTACATTGGCGCCGGGGGACTTGGCACCTTCATCAGCCGCGGCATAACGCAAACTGACATTCGTCAATTGCTCACCGGCGCTGTCGCTGTGAGCCTGCTGGCCATCGCCTCCGACTTTGGGCTTGCGCTGGTACAAAAACGCCTCACGCCACGTGGCCTCGCCCCCTTGTCGCATTGACCCTGCCCAACGCACACCCCATGATCACCCTGGAACATTTGTCCAAAGTCTATGGCGCCCCCGGCAGTACGGCGGCGGTTGACGACGTCAGCCTGACGGTTGGCAGTGGCGAAATCTGCGTGCTGATCGGCCCCTCGGGCTGCGGCAAAACCACCACCATGCGCATGGTCAACCGGCTGATCACCCCTACCGGTGGACGGGTGCTGATCGACGGCCAGGACACGACTGCCATCGACACCGTGGCGTTGCGCCGCAGTATCGGTTACGTGATCCAGCAAGTGGGCCTGTTTCCGAACATGACAGTGGAGGAGAATATCGGGGTCGTGCCGCGTCTGCTCGGCTGGGACCGGGCACGTATGCGCGCCCGTGCTGCCGAGTTACTTGACATGGTGGGGCTTGACGTAGGTCAGTTCCTTGGGCGCTTCCCCAACCAGCTCTCGGGCGGTCAGCAACAACGCGTGGGTGTGGCGCGCGCCTTGGCGGCCGACCCACCGGTGCTGCTGATGGACGAGCCTTTCGGCGCCATCGACCCGATCAACCGCGCGGCCATCCAGGACCAGTTCCTGGCCATGCAGCAAAAGCTCAAGAAAACGGTGCTGCTGGTGAGCCATGACATCGACGAGGCGGTCAAGATGGCCGACCGCATCGCGATCTTTCGCGCCGGACGGCTCGAGCAGGCGGGTACGCCGGATGAAATCCTGGTCGCGCCGGCCAATGACTTTGTAGGTGGCTTTGTCGGTCCTGATCGCACGCTCAAGCGCCTGCGCCGCAAGCGTGTATCGCAAGTGCATGTACCGTTGGTGTATTCCGTGGGCCAACAAGTGGAAGTGGCCGTCGATGGCTGCCACGGAACGATCCAGGTGGACGCAGCAGGGCTGGTGGTGGCGATGACGGCAGACGGACGCGCCATCGGGCCGGTGTCGGTGCGAATGGACAGCGACCTGCGTGTCGTGGTGTCCGAACTGCTGCGCCTTGCCGTGCCCTGGCTGCCCTGTGTGGATGGCGAGGGGCGTCTGCGCGGCGTGGTCAGCCAGGCCGCCATCAGCCGCCAGGTCAGTGGCGCAAGCGTAGCGGCGAGCAGTGACGCTGTGTCCAAACAGGGTGGAGGCAATGCTGCAACACCCTGAGAACTGGCGGTGGCGTCGAGCCGGGTCAGTTGCGGGCCTGGTGCTGGGTGTGTGCGCGACAGAGGCGCAGGCTGCCGGGCTGGGTGCACAATTGCTCGGATACCGCTCCGAAGTGCAATACCTGTTGGGGCAACACATGAAGCTGGTGGTCCTGGTGGCCTTCTTTTCTGTTGGTCTGGGCGTACCCCTGGGCATCTGGTTGTCGCGCCCTGCGATGCGCCGATACTCGGAAGGCGTGATGCAGCTGCTCAATATCGGCACGACCGTGCCCACGCTGGCCAAGTTGGCGATTGCCATGCTCTTCTTCGGGTTGGGTACCGGCTCCGCTGTGATCGGGCTGACCATCGCCACGCTGATGCCCATAGTGCGCAACACCTGCGTGGGACTGCAAAACGTGTCCCCCGAACTGCTCGACGCCGCTCGCGGTCTTGGCATGCGCCATGGCCAGATTCTGTGGCGGGTGGAGTTGCCTAATGCACTGAATGTGATCGTCTCCGGCATCCGCGTCGCCATCACCTACGCTACCGGCACCGCCGCACTGGCCTTCCTGATCGGTGGTGGCGGCTTGGGTGAATTGATCTTCACTGGTATCGACACCAACGAGCCGGCAATGATGCTGGTCGGCGCGATCACCACCTGCCTGCTGGCCGTGCTGGTCGACCTGTTGCTCTACCAGGTCCAATATTGGCTGATCCCACGCGGCGTAAATCCCTACCGGCCATTGCGCGCTGGATGAAACTCTTTCCCCCACTCGTAAAACCAAGGAGATATCCCATGCTACGTAGAACCCTGCTTTCCACCGTTGTCCTGGCCAGCGCGCTCATGACATCCCTCGCGGCACACGCACAAAACACGATCGTGGTGGGCGGCAAAGCCTTCACAGAACAGATCCTGATGACCGAGATGACGGTGCAACTGCTCGAGGCTAAGGGCTTCAAACCCGACCGCAAGGCCGGCATGGGCAGTGCCGCGCTGCGCTCCGCGCAGGAGAACGGCCAGATTGACGTCTACTGGGAATACACCGGCACCTCGCTGGTCACCTACAACAAGGTGGCCGAGAAGTTCAACGCGGCCGACACCTACAAGAAGGTCAAGGAACTCGACGCCGCCAAGGGCATCGTGTGGTTGAACCCGTCCGCAGCGAATAACACCTACGGCCTGGCCATGCGCCGTGACGAAGCCGCCAAGCGCGGCATCACCAGCCTGTCCGACCTGGCCAGGGCCGTCAAGGCCGATGGCAAGCTGAGTTTTGCCAGCAACTCCGAGTTCTATGCTCGGCCTGACGGACTCAAGCCCCTTCAGGACTCTTATGGCTTCGAATTCGCGCGAGACAACGTCAAGCGCATGGACAGCGGGTTGACCTACCAGGCTCTGCGCGACAGCCAGGTCGATGTGGCGCTGGTGTTCGCCACCGACGGCCGTATTCCCGCCTTCAACTTTGTGGTGCTCAAGGACGACAAGGGCTTCTTCCCGGCCTATGCGCTGACACCCGTGATCCGCAAGGAGGTGCTGGACAAGAACCCCCGGATCGCGGATCCGCTCAATGCACTGGCATCCAAGCTCAACGACGCCAACGTGAGCCGAATGAACGCCTCTATCGACGTGGACAAGAAATCGGTCGAAGACGTGGCACGCGGCTTCCTGCGAGAGCAAGGGCTGCTGTGAGCGCATCGGGCAACCGAAACCCGCGAGCAGACAGGTTGTCAACTTGGATCAGACGGTCGCGTCCCTGCTGATTCGAACGGTCGAACGCCACCCGGATCGCGAGGCACTGGTGGCCGGCGGACTGCGCTGGACCTACGAAAGCTGGAATGCACGGATCAACCAGGCGGCCAACAGTTTTTCCGCCATGGGCATTCGACCCTTAGATCGGGTGCTTGTGTGTGTGAACCCCGGGGAGGCAGGACTGACAAGTTTCATGGCCTGCCAGAAACTCGGGGCCATTGCGGTCCCGGTCAATATCCGATCGTCGCAGGGTGAACTCTTTTACATCCTGCAGCACGCAGGCGCACGCGCTGTCGTGTATGCAAGAGAGGTGGCAAACATGGTTGCTCACGCGATTGGAGGCAATCGACATATCATTCGAATCAGCATTGGCGATGCATCCGCAGACAGTGGACACAACTTCGACGAGATGGTTGCAGCTGCCTGCAAGTCGGAGCCGAGCGCGCATATCTCGCCCGAGATGACTTCGACACTGGTCTACACCGCAGGCACCAAGGGTCCCGCAAAGGGCGCGTTGCACACCCACGCCAATCACGTTGCAATCGCGATCTACTGTGCTCTGGAATACCAGTTGGCGGCTGGCGACCGCGCGCTGCATATTGCACCCCCGCACCATGTGGGCGGCATGCAAGCCAGCTTCACTCCGCACCTGTTGGTGGGCGCGGCCAATATCATCGCCAAGCGGTATTCCGTCAACAGCGCACTGGGCACTATTGCCGAGGAACACGTCACGAGCCTGAATGCAACGCCAACCCAGATTCATGAGATGTTCTTTCACCCGACCTTCCGGCTGCACGATACCTCCTCGCTGCGGGCGGTCACGACGGGTGGCGCAGCCATTCAAGTGGACACGCTGGAGCGTGTTCTGTCCCTGGGCCGCCCTCGCCTGTACGTGGGATACGGCATGACCGAAGCCAACTTGACGCCGCTGCACAACCCACGCAAAACACCGACCCGTCTCGGTTTGTACGCAGATCAACACCCAGTGGCCGGCCACCTATCGTTGTCAATGGTCCACAAGCTGATGCCCTCGTGATCGGCACCGCGACCGTTGACTGCTGCACAGCCGGGCGCAACCAATGATCGATCGCGCGAGACAGGGGCGCCGCATTCGGACTTGAATTACCGAAAAACCAGAAAGCACCAGACACATGAATTTGACGAACTTCATCCATCAACTGCGTTTTCAGGATTTGCCAGAGCACGTCGTTACCCAGGCTCGGCGCTGTGTCTTGGATCTGTTGGGTGTCGCCGCAGGCGGCACGCAGACTCCGCTATCCCAGATCATTCGGCGCCACGCGGTGCGGCACTTGGCAAGCACCGACCAGGAGGCGCGGATATTGTTTGACGGGCGCAGCGTCAGCATCGCGGGGGCGGCGTTGGCCGGAGGAATGACCATAGACAGCCTGGACGCACATGACGGGCATGTGCTGACAAAAGGGCATGCCGGAGTTGCTGTCCTACCGACCGTTCTCGCGTTTGCAGATGCATTGCGTCACATGCACGGCCAAGAGTTCCTGACCCAGATCGTGATCGGTTATGAGATCGCGACACGCGCCGGCATTGCGCTGCACGCCACGGCTTGTGACTACCATACGTCGGGTGCCTGGAATACGATCGCCTGCGCGGCGCTTGGTGCACGCAACCTGCAACTCGACCCGCAGCAGACCCTAGAGGCGATCGGCATTGCCGAATACCATGGTCCACGAAGCCAGATGATGCGGTGCATCGACCACCCCACGATGGTCAAGGACGGCTCCGGCTGGGGCGCAATGACCGGCATCAGCGCAGCCTTGCTCGCCCAGGACGGCTTTACAGGCGCCCCGGCGTTGACGGTGCAGGCGGACGCGGTCGCGCCTACGTGGGCTGACCTGGGTCAGCGCTGGCGAATCCTCGACCATTATTTCAAGCCCTACCCCGTGTGCCGTTGGGCACAACCCGCAGTAGAAGCTGCGATGGACCTGGCGCGTGTGCATCGTTTTCGGGCCGAAGACATCTCTGGCATCGAAGTCTGGACATTTCATGAAGCCTGCCGCCTGGCCACGCGCGTGCCAACAAGCACCGAACAAGCGCAATACAGCCTTCCATTTTCAGTGGCCGCAGCCCTGCGCCATGGCCGACTGGGCGCGTCAGAAGTAGCAAACAACGGCCTGGAAGACCAGTTAACGCACAAGCTCTCAACTTCCATGGTGCTGAACGAACACGGCGCCTACAACGATCTGTTTCCCGCCGAACGCTGGGCCCACGTTCGGGTCAACCTGCACGGTGGCAGGCGGTTAGACTCTGTTCCGACCATTGCCCGCGGAAACCCCGAAAACCCATTGTCCGCAGAAGATATTAACTTTAAGTTTTTCGGGTTCTCTGAAGTAGTCCTCGGGCCGGTGCGGGCGCGGCAGATCGCAGTTCTGGTCAGCCAATTGGGATTCTCGGACACAGCGTTCGCCGAATTGCTGGAGTTGACACTGGCACCCGCCAGACCGCAAGTGAACTGATCCCATGTAACGCAGGCCGCAACGCTGGACGTGATCGATGTCGCCGCGTCAGCGGCCCCCTTCAATGGTGATGGTCGTGTTGTGCAGCTTGAGCTCGGCCACGATCTCAAGCTTGAGGACACACCCGGACACACGCACGATGTCCTGAATGGTGTCGCGCAGGTGGCTGGCAATCTGGGTTCCCATCACCGAGCGCGCGCTGGAGTGCATTTCGCACGCGTTCAAGACCACATTCAGCCTGCGCCCAGGCGATGCACGCGACACGCGCGCAGCTTGAGCGTTTGCGTGGTCAACCCACCATGCGAGTGCCCTGCGGGTCCAGCAGCGGCTCGCCTTGAAGCCGCGCCTCGCGCAGCTCGCCTAGGATCTCTAGTTGCCAGCGCGCGCCAGCGGTTTGTGCGAGCGCGTCGCTCGCCACGTAGCCGGTCGCATACGAGCAATTGACGTAATGGCAATAGCCACCTGATGTGATCCATCCCACCACCTTGCCATCCTTCCAGACCGCCTCGTCACCGATCGCGTCCGCGTCGTCCGCGTCGACGACGAAGGTCACGCGCTGGCGCTTAGGGCCTTCGCTGTGTTCGCGCAATGCTGCCGCCCGGCCAATGAAATCGTCCTTACCGAGCGCGACAAACCGGCCCAGGCCGGCTTCGAAGGGCCCGTAGATCGGCCGGAATTCCCTGGCCCAGGTTCCGAACCCCTTCTCGCGCGCCAGTGACAGCAACGCGCGGCTGCCGAACGGCCGTATACCGAACTCCTGGCCCGCCTGCCAGAGCGCATCGAACAAGGCGACCTGATACTCCGGTTTCACCCACAGCTCATATCCCAGGTCGCCGGTAAAGCTGATGCGCCCGACCATCGCATGCACCATGCCGACTTCCATGTTCGACCGAAAATCCATGAAGCGCAGCGCCTGCGCCGACACGTCTTCGTCGGTGACCTTGGCCAGCACTGCGCGCGCCTTCGGCCCGGCGATCGACAAGCCGACCAGCCCCAGGCCCATCGGCCTGACGGAGACACTGCCGTCCGTGGGCAGATGCTCAGCGAACCAGCGCATATGGTACTTTTCCGCCGCGCCGGACCCGAACAAGAAAAAGTGCTGGTCGGCCGCCTTGGCCAGCGTGAAGTCGCCGATCAGCTTTCCACTGCGGTTGAGCATTGGCTCCAGCATCATGCGCCCGACCTTTGGCATCTTGTTGGCGAGCAATTGCGAGAGCCAGGCCTCGGCACCCATACCGGTGACCTCGTATTTTGCAAAAGCGGACGTATCCGAAATGCCGACGCCGTTGCGAACCGCCTGGCATTCGGCTTTCACATGCGCAAAGTCGGTCGAGCGGTGGAACGAGAACCTGTCCTCAACGCCGGGCGGCGCAAACCATAGCGGCGACTCGACAGCCCAGTTGTCGCCCATCACTGCGCCCATCTCGATCCATTTGTGGTGCATCGGAACCGTGCGCAGCGGCCTGGCGGCCGGCAACTCCTCGTTTGGAAAACGCACCCGGAACCGACGCCCGTAGTTTTCGACCACCTTGGCACGCGTGTAGGCGCGGCTGGCCCAGTCTCCATACCGCGCCACATCCATCGCCCAGACGTCGAAACCCGGATCGCCGTCGACCATCCAGTTCGACAGCGCCAGTCCAACGCCGCCGCCCTGGCTGAAGCCCGCCATGACACCGCACGCGACCCAGTAGTTTCTGAGCCCATTGATCGGCCCCACCAACGGATTGCCATCCGGCGCAAACGTGAAAGGGCCATTGACGATCTGCTTTATACCCACATTCTGAAATGGGGGAAAGTGCTTGAACCCGACTTCCAGGTTTTCGGCGATGCGATCAAGCGCATCGGGCAGCAGGGTTGGGCCGAAATCCCAGGGCGTGTCCTTCGGGCTCCACGGCACGCCATGGCGCTCATAGGTCCCCAGCAACATGCCGTTGCGCTCCTGGCGC
>Ga0209553_1001325_pt1 | contig 12362 bp, 10 predicted proteins | sample LauGreFBDMM110DN_2_FD_188217 | JGI IMG/M metagenome (GOLD analysis project Ga0209553, IMG submission 188217) | Freshwater lake microbial communities from Lake Michigan, USA - Fa13.BD.MM110.DN (SPAdes) (version 2) | ecosystem: Environmental > Aquatic > Freshwater > Lake | place: Lake Michigan...
CTTCGATGCGTGCTTGCAGGGTGGGTGGAAGTTTGAAGAAGGCGGCATCGAATGACCGGTAGTAAACTTGCCGCGCCGGGCTCACTGACCGGCTCCGGGCTACCGGGTCTGGGCCGGCTGGCCGGCGGCGCGGTCGCGTTCGGACTGCTCCACCTGGGCGGCAAATTCCTCGGTGAACTCCAACTCATCTTCCAGGAGATCATCCAGCCAGTCGCGCACCTGGCGGATTTCTTCCGGCATCAGTTTTTCCAGTTCCGCTTCGATCAGTTGAACATTGCTCATGGCTTTAGCAGGAGACTTCCTTGTCGAAATTTCAAGTGCGGGCGTTCAGCCGAGCAGCTTCTGCCAGCGCGCCAGTTGCTTCGCCACTTCCTTCGTGCCGGGCGCGCCGGTGAGGGCGCGGCGGGCCATCGCTTTTTCCAAATGCAAAACTTCCGTCACGTCGCGCGTGAAGGTTTGGTCCACGCCTTGAAAATCCGCGAGCGTGAGCCGGTCGAGCGGCGTGCCGGATTTTTCCGCCAGCGCGACGACCGCCCCAACGACGTGATGGGCCTGGCGGAACGGCATTCCTTTCTTCACCAGATAATCCGCGAGATCGGTCGCGAGCAGCAGCGGATCGCGCGCGGCGGCGGCGCAGGCGGCGGCGTTGACGGCGGTGTTCGCGAGCATCGCGGCCATGAGGCGGACGCACGCACGCACCGTGTCGGCGGTGTCGAAGAGGCGTTCCTTGTCCTCCTGCAAGTCGCGGTTGTAGGTCATCGGCAGGCCCTTCAAGAGCGTGAGCAGCGAGACGAGGTTGCCGATGACGCGCGCGGATTTGCCCCGCGTCAGCTCGGCCACGTCGGGATTTTTTTTCTGCGGCATGAGCGACGAACCGGTGGTGTAGGCGTCGGCGATCTTGATGAAATTAAACTCGGTGCTGACCCAGAGAATCACGTCCTCGGCGAGCCGGCTCAAATGCACGGCCAGCAGCGCGGCGTCGGCGCAAAATTCGATCACGAAATCGCGGTCGCTCACGCCGTCCATGGAATTTTGCGTGAGCTGCGGGCGGCCTTTCGTGTCCACGAAGCCAAGCTGTTTCGCGACGGACTCACGGTCGAGTGGGAGCGAGCTGCCGGCCAGCGCGCCGCTGCCGAGCGGGCAGACGTTCACGCGCGCAAAACAATCCGCGAGCCGGGCGTGGTCGCGTTCCAGCATCTCGACGTAGGCGAGGAGATGGTGCGCGAAATAAACCGGCTGGGCGCGCTGGAGATGCGTGTAGCCGGGGATGATGACGGCAGAATTTTTCGCACCGAGGGTGACGAGCGTTTTTTGCAGCGCGCGAATTTCCTCGGCGAGCAGGGCGATCTCGTCGCGCAGCCAGAGGCGGACGTCGAGCGCGACCTGGTCGTTGCGCGAGCGGCCGGTGTGGAGCTTCGCGCCGGCGGGAACGCGCTTCGTCAGTTCCGCCTCGAGGTTCATGTGGACGTCCTCGAGTTCCGGCTTCCACCGGAATTTTCCGGCGGCGATTTCCTGGCCGATTTGTTCGAGGCCGGCGCGGATGGCCTTGAGTTCCGCCGGGGTGAGCACGCCGATCTTGGCGAGCATGGTGGCGTGCGCGATGGAGCCGATGAGATCGTGTTCCCAGAGCCGCCAGTCGAAGGAAATAGACTCGGAAAATTGGGCGACATCGGCGGCGGGACCGCTGGCGAACCGGCCGGAACGGGAGACTGGCGTGGATTTTTTCATGCGTTCAAATCACGTCGAATCTGCGGCGGCCCGCGGGGAAAGTCACGTTTGAATGTCACGCGGCCGGCATCGGGGTGCATCTTGCCACTGTCCTCAACGGACGCTGGCTTGAGGTTCGGAGTTCCGCCTTTAGGCGGTCAGACGCAGCGCACCCCGCTGACCGCCTAAAGGCGGAACTCCAAACCAAAACTGTGGCCAGAAGCACCCGTCACGTTTGCAGGTTGATTTGCCGCGGGGCTTTCCAACAGACTGGTCAAACCTTTCAGTGTTTATGCAAAATACTTTTTCGATCTTGGGCGGCCTGCTGATGGCTTTCACCGGCGCGCTGGCGGCGGCGGATGCGCCGGTGGCCAAGGGCGTGCGCGTGGACACTTACACCGGCTGGGAGGAGTCGATGTTTCTCAGCGGCGGCGATTGCAAGGCGGTGATCGTGCCGGCGACGGGCGGGCGCATCGCGCAGTATTCGCTGAACGGGGAGAACATCCTTTTTGAAAATCCGGCGAGCTTCGGCAAGACCATGGTCAACACGCCGGAAGGCTTCTGGGTGGCCGGCTACCAGTGTGACCTTGGGCCCGAGATTCGCGGCCTGCCGGACCATCCCAAGCTGTGGATGTGGCCGCATCGCTGGCGCACGCCGCGCGAAAACACTGTCGGCCTGTTGAGCGAGCACGATCTGACGGTCGGCATCCAGATGGAAAAGGAAATCGTCATGGACCCGGACACCGGCGAACTGGGCCTCGTGCAGCGGATGCGGAACGTGATCGACCGGGAAACGGCGTTTTGTCTGTGGGACCGGACGCTTTGCAAAGGCGGCGGGTTCGCGTTTTTTCCGCTGAACCGCAGCAGCCGTTTTCCGTCCGGCTGGTCGATCCGCCGCACGGTTGATAAAAAATATTCCTACAACGGCAAAGACCCATCCGACGCGCGGGTGAAGGTGCTGGACGGGGTGCTCGTCGCGCAAGCTGGCGGGCCGGCGTTGAAGGTGGGCGCGGACAGCGACGCGGGCTGGATCGCCTACGCGCGGGGGAAGCTGCTGTTTGTAAAATATTTTCCGTACTTCCCCAAGGGCGACTACACCGACGGCGGCAACTCGGTGGAGTTTTATTGCGATAGCAAGGTCGCGGAGCTGGAGCCGCTCAGTCCGGAGATCAAATTGAAGCCGGGCGAAAATTATTCCTTCCCGGAGAAGTGGGTGCTGATCGAGCTGCAGGACGAGGTGACGACCTACGCGCAGGCGCGGGCGCTGGTGAAACGCGTGCCGGCGTCGCCGTTCAAGAAGTGAGCGACGGCGGAGTGGGCGTCGTCCCTCGTTTGGAGTTCCGCTTATACGCGGCCCAGTGTGCGGCATGCCCCGAACCGTCCCGCAAACGAGCGGGACGGAACTCCAAACGGGGCAACGCGGCAACTCTGCGCTTTCCCCCGTCGCCGCAAGTATGCTAGTCACGGTCATTCATTATGAGCAAAACGGCATTGTTATTTGCAGGACAGGGCGCGCAGAGCGTCGGCATGGGCAAGGATCTGGCGGAACATTTTTCCACGGCGCGACAGTGGTTCGATCGGGCCAACGCCGCGCTCGGCTGCGATCTCGCGGGGATTTGCTTCAACGGCCCCGAGACGGAACTGGTGAAGACCGAGAACGCGCAGCCGGGAATTTTTCTCGTCGGCTGGGTCGCGCTGCAAGTGCTGCGCGAGCGCGTGCCGTCGCTTAAGTTTGAAGCCGCCGCCGGACTTTCCCTCGGCGAATTCACCGCGCTCACGGCGGCGGGCGTGATGAGTTTCGAGAACGGGCTGGCGGTCGTACGGCAGCGCGGGAAGTTCATGCAGGACGCCTGCGAAGCCACGCAGGGCGGCATGGCGGCGATCATCGGACTCGACGAGGCGGCGACGCGCGCCGTCTGCACCGAGACAGGTGTGACGCTCGCGAATTTGAACTGCCCCGGACAAATCGTCATCTCCGGCGAGTCCGCGAAAATTCCCGCCGCCCTCGAACTGGCCAAAGCGCGCGGCGCGAAGAAGGCGCTGCCGCTGGCCGTGGCCGGGGCGTATCACTCGCCGTTGATGGCGGCCGCCCAGCCGAAATTGTACGCCGCGCTGGCGGCGATTCCGCTGCTCATTCCCGCCGTGCCGGTCGTCTCGAACGTGACCGCGCGGCCGCACTCGGCCCCGTCGGACATTCACCAGCGGCTCGTCGAACAGGTCACGTCGTCGGTGCGCTGGGAGGATTCGATGCGCTATCTGCTCGCGCAAGGATTCACGCGTTTCATCGAACTGGGGCCGGGCAAGGCGTTGAGCGGTTTTATGAAGCGCATTGATCCCGCCGCACAGATGCTGAACGTCTCGGACGCGGCGAGTTTGGAAGCGACGGTGAAAGCGCTGGGGGCGTGAAGTGTGGGGCGTGAACAACGCAGCGGCATCTCTCACGCACCACGCACCACGTCTGCAACATTATTTCGTGTCCATTCGTGTCTATTCGTGGTTAAAAGTTTCCCACTATGAACCAGCTCGCCAATCAAATCGCCGTCATCACCGGGGCCGGACGCGGCATCGGCCGCGCCATCGCCCTGAAATTCGCCGCCGAGGGGGCGGACATCGTCTGCGTTTCCCGCTCGGTGGAAAATTCGGAGAAGGTGGCCGCCGAAGTACGCGCCCTGGGCCGCCGGGCCTGGGCCTGGGCCGTGGATGTGTCCGACGCGAAGGCCGTGGAGGCGGCGGCGGGGAAGATTCTCACAGAGGCGGGGCGCGTGGACATCCTGGTGAACAACGCCGGGGTGACGCGCGACGGTTTGCTGATGCGGATGAGCGAGGAGGACTGGGACGTGGTGCTGGACACGAACTTGAAGGGCGCGTTCTGCTTCACCAAGGGTTTCGCGCGGAGCTTCATCAAGCAGCGTTCCGGCCGCATCATCAACGTCGCGTCGATCATCGGGCTGATCGGCAACGCCGGCCAGTGCAACTACGCGGCGAGCAAGGCGGCGCTGATCGGCTTCACCAAATCCATCGCGCGCGAGGTTGGTTCACGCGGCGTGACGTGCAACGCGCTGGCACCGGGATTCATCGAGACCGACATGACGGCGGGGCTGAACGAGGCGGTGCGCGCGGAGCTGTTGGGAAAGATTCCCTTGAACTGTTTCGGGCAACCTGAGGATATTGCCGAGGCTGCGCTGTTTCTGGCGGGGCCGGCGGGGCGCTACGTGACCGGGCAGGTGCTGGTCGTGGACGGCGGGATGGTCATGTAAGTTTAGCTCGACAATAAAACCGCCCGCCGCTAGACCAAGCCGCGATTCGCGCCGGATGAAACATTGAAATGCGGCGCGGCTGAACAATTGAACATGATTTTCGCCATTCGAGGCTTTACGCCTTTTCGGAAAGTGGCATAGACAGACAAAAAACAGAACGGAGCAACTCATGGCTGATAAAACTACAGAACAACGGGTCAAAGAAATTATCGTCGAACAGCTCGGCGTGAACGCGGACCAGGTCACGCCGGACGCCAAGTTCATCGAGGATCTGGGGGCCGACTCGCTCGACACCGTCGAACTGGTCATGGCGCTCGAGGAGGAATTTGGCAACGAGATTCCCGACGAGGAGGCCGAGAAACTGCAGAGCGTCGGCGATGTCATCAAATACATCGAAGACTCGCGGCAGAAGTGACCGCCTGAGGCTTTTTTCGGGGCAGCCCCGGCTGGTTCAGCCTGGCTGCCCCCTTTGATTTTATGCCGGGCAATTATTCAGAACGCAGAGTCGTCGTCACCGGTCTCGGAGTCGTCTCGCCCCTCGGCCTGACCACCGACCAGACCTGGGCCAGCCTCGTGGCCGGCCAGTGTGGCATCGACAAGATCACCCAGTTCGACCCCTCCGCGTTCGACACGCAGATCGCCGGTGAAGTGAAAAACTTCGAGCCGGGCAGATCTTTTCCCACTCCGAAAGACGCCCGCCGCGCCGACCGCTTCTCGCAGTTCGGCGTCTATGCCGCGCATCAGGCGCTCGTCGATTCGGGCCTGGAGTTGGAGAAGGTGAACCGCGACGAAGTCGGCGTCTTCCTCGGCTCCGGCATCGGCGGACTGCACACCACCGAGGAATCCCACACCGTCCTCATGACCAAGGGGCCGGGCCGCCTCTCGCCCTTCGTCATCCCGATGCTCATTCTGAACATGGCGTCCGGCCTGTTCTCGATGTTCTACAAATTGCGCGGGCCGAATGTCGCCACCTGCTCCGCCTGCGCCACCGCCACCCACGCCATCGGCGAGGCCTGGCGCACCATCAAGATGGGCGACGCCGTGGCGATGTTCGCCGGCGGCAGCGAGGCCACCATCGTCCCCCTCGGCATCGGCGGCTTCTGCGCGATGAAGGCGATGAGCACCCGCAACGACGAGCCGAAAAAATCCTCGCGCCCGTTCGACGTGGCCCGCGACGGCTTCGTCATGGGCGAAGGCGCGGGCGTCGTCGTGCTCGAAGAACTTGAACACGCGAAGGCGCGCGGCGCAAAAATTTATTGTGAACTCCTCGGCTACGGCAACACCGCCGACGCCAATCACATGACCGCCCCTTCGCCCGAAGGCGAAGGCGCGGCCCGCTGCATGAAGATGGCGCTCCGCAACGCGCGCCTGAATCCCACCGACATTTCCTACATCAACGCCCACGGCACTTCCACGCCGCAGGGCGACGTCTGCGAAACGCAGGCCATCAAGAGCGTCTTTGGCGAGCACGCGAAAAAACTCGCCGTCAGCTCCACGAAAGGCGCGACTGCCCATATGCTCGGCGCGGCCGGCGCGGTGGAAATGGCCATCTGCGCCAAGGCGATTCAAACGCAGACCGCCCCGCCGACCATCAATCTCGACAACCCCGATCCGCTCTGCGATCTCGACTACGTGCCGCACAGCGCGCGCGAAATGAAGATCGACGCCATCGTGAACAACTCCTTCGGCTTCGGCGGGCACAACGCCAGTGTCGTGGCGCGGAAGTTTGTCGGGTAAAAGTGCGCGGCACCGGCCGCATCGCATCTGGATCATCGATGAACTTTCTTTCCCTCATCGAAGCCAAGCGCGACGGGCGGAACATTTCCCCGGGCGACCTAGCCGACGCCGTCCGTCAGTTCACGAACCAGAAAACCCCCGACTATCAGATGGCCGCGCTGCTCATGGCCATTTTCTTTCGCGGGCTGGATGCCGACGAGACCCGCGCGCTCACGCTGGCCATGCGCGATTCCGGCGAGGTGTTGAAATTTCCCGCCGACCCGCGCCCGCTCGTCGACAAACATTCCACCGGCGGCGTCGGCGACAAGGTTTCGCTGCCGCTCGCGCCGCTGCTCGCGTGCCTTGGCTGCCGCGTGCCGATGATTTCCGGGCGCGGCCTCGGCATCACCGGCGGCACGCTCGACAAGCTCGAATCCATTCCCGGCTACACCACGCAGCTCGCGCCCGACCACATCGTCGCGCAGGTTCAGCAGATCGGCGTCGCGCTGGCCGGGCAGACCGCGACGATGGTTCCCGCCGACCGTGCGCTCTACGCGCTGCGCGACGTGACCGGCACCGTGCCGAGCATCCCGCTCATCACCGCGAGCATCCTTTCAAAGAAGCTCGCTGAGAATCTCGACGCGCTGGTGATGGACGTGAAATTCGGCGGCGCGGCGTTCATGCAGACCCGCGAACAGGCCCGCGAACTCGCGTCTTCCATCACGTCGCTCGCGCGTGAGTGCGGCGTGAACACGCGCGCGCTGCTCACGGACATGAACACGCCGCTGGGCCGCACCGTGGGCAACTGGCTCGAAGTGCGTGAGGCCGTCACCTGCCTTGATAATCGCGGCCCGGCCGACCTGGAAACGCTCGTCGTGGAATGCGCCGCGCATCTACTCCTTGAGACAAAAAAATCTCCCGACCTCGCTGCCGCCCGCCAGCAGGCGCTCGAGTGTCTCGCGTCCGGTGCTCCGCGCCGCAAGTGGGACGAATTGCTCATCGCGCAAGGAGCCGATCTCGCTGCGTTCCAAAAAAAACTCGCGCTCGACCACACCGCGCCGGTGGTGTTGGAACTGACCACCGGTGACCGTGCCGGATTTGTTTCGCGCTGTGACGCACGGACTATCGGCGAAGTGGTGCGCGATCTCGGCGGCGGGCGGCTGACGAAGGACACGGTGATTGATCTCGATGTCGGCGTGGATCAAATCGCCAAGCCGGGTGAGGTCGTCGCCTCGGGCAGCACACTTTGCCGCATCCATGCGCGCAGCCGTGAGGAGGCCGATGCCGCCGGGCAACGGCTCGCCGCTGCGTTTGACCTTTCGCCGGAGCCGTTCGCGCCGCCGCCGCTGGTCGTGGAAGTCATCTGACTGCGAAATGTGCTCCGGCCCCCGGTGAAGCAAATCTTTATCATGGAGGGGCGAGATTCCGTCGAGACCATTTGCGAGCGAAGCGAGGCGAAAGAATGAAAATTCGCACTGGGATGGCCAGCCGTTTTGCTCCTCGCGGCGGACGATCTTCCCGGCAACTCCCGCGTGATTAGCAGGAGTCCTGCCAGAAGTTTGGCTTGCTCTCCCGGCAGAGTCGGGAAATGAAAGCAAGCATCCAAGATGGGAGCGAAACCTCGCCATCGTTTTTGACCGTTCATGCGTGCGTGCCAAATCACCTGCTTCGTCCTGAGTTTGGGGCTGCTGCGCGCGGCCGCCCGAGGGCACGCCCAGGCTCCGCCGTCCGAGTACCAGCTGAAAGGCGCCTATCTTTATAACTTCGCCAAGTTCATCGAGTGGCCGCCGAAAGCGTTCGAGGATGGCAAGGCTGCGTTCATCATCGGCGTGCTGGGCGACAACCCGTTCGGCGGTGATCTCGAGCCGATGGTCGCCCAGGTCCTCCGGATTCAGGGCTACACCGTGCTCGAGGCCGAGTCCGGCCAGCGCGCCCTCGAGGTCTGGGACCAGGCCGACCGCCCCATCGATCTGCTCGTCACCCGACATGGTGATGCCCGGCGGCATCATGGGCGGCGAACTGGCGGAACGACTCCTCAGCCAATGCCCCCGCTTGCGCGTCATCCACACCAGCAGCTACAGTCCGGGCATGGCGGGCAAGGACGCACCCCTGCTCGAACGGCGCAACCTCCTGCCCAAGACCTACTCGATTGGCAAGCTGGCCCAGTTCGTCTGCGAATGACTCGCCGCCCCGGCGAGCCGAAACTGAGCTGCGACGGCGTGGGCCGGATTGACCGGTCGTCGTTTACGCAAAGTCGTACACGACCGCCTTCACGCAGTTCGTCTTGAAACATTTTTCCACGAAATCCACGTGCAGCGGATGCACCTGGTAATCGTCCTGTGTCTGCTTGTCCGGAAAGACCAGGTTCAGCGCGACCTGATAGGACTGCTCCACCACCGGGCGGTGGCTCGGGACCATTTTGCCGGCGTGAAAGTGCAGCACGCCGGGAATCGGCTTCAGATATTTTTCCATGCCGGCGAGCAGGGCGTCCGCGGCTCCGGGTTTTTTCGGGTCGGTCCAGAAGAAGACAACGTGTGAAAACATATTTTTATTTTTTGTAAATCGCGCGGCCATTTTCTTCACGCGGCCCGAAGGTGCAAGCAGGAATTCCGGCCCCGTGCCGCCGACCGGGGCCGCGCCGCTAATTGCAGGATTGCATCGCGCGTAAATTTTTCTACCCTGTGGCCAGCCCTTGTGTCCATCGGACGATCATGAAACCGGCGAGGGCCGCCGGGGCAAGCTGATGAATCATGGCCACGCAGCCTCAGACCGGCGCGGAAATGGTCGCGTCGTGAGACGCGGCGCCGATTTCTCACGGCCCTCCCGCTCCCTGCTCCACCGCGACCTTCCGCTGCCGAAAATCCCCAGGTCCGCCTCCCGGCGCGGCTGGATTCTTCCGGCCCTCCTGGCCGGCCTGCTGGTCGCGCTGCTGTGTCCTCTCAACCTGTCGGCGGTGCACAAGCTGCGCGTGACCGACCCGGCGGCGGCGGCGGCGATTCAAGCCAGGGGCGGCCGCCTCATCGCCGACTACGGCGGTTTTCAACTGCTGGAAATCGATGATGCGAAAGAAATCGCGCGGCACCCCGGCGCGATACGGCGCGACGGGGAGAACGTGATCGAACTGCACGCGCGCCGGATCGACACCAGCGCGCCGGAGACGCGGCTGCTGCGCGGTCAGGCGCGGAACTTTGCCGGGAAACGCCTGCACCTCGTGCAGTTCGCCGGGCCGGTCCGGCCGGAGTGGCACGCGGCGCTGCGCGCGAGCGGCGTGGAGATCGTCTCCTACATCCCGCACCACGCCTACCTCGTCTATGGCGACACGGCCGCACTCGGCCAACTGCAAAACTTCGCGAAGACGACGGCGCAGGTGCAGTGGGAAGGCGAGTTCAAGAACGGCGACAAGATTCATCCGCGCGCGCTGGCCCAGGCCGGAGATTGCTTCTCCATCCAACTGCACGCCGACGCCGCGGCGAACGCGGCGACGTTGCAGCTCATCGACGACTGGAAACGCGCGCCGGTGCTGCGGCAGCAACGCCTGCGGAATTTTCTGAACGTCATCGTCCGCCTGCCCCCCGAGCGGTTGGCGGAAATCGCCGCGCGTCCGGACGTCGTCTCCATCCATCCGTTCCTCACGCCGAAAAAACGGGACGAGCGGCAGAATCAGATTCTGGCGGGAAACATTTCCGGCAACGGCCCGGCCGGCCCCGGCTACCTGGCCTGGCTCGGCGGCATCGGCTTCACCCAGGCGCAGTTCACCGCGTCCGGATTCATCGTCGATGTGACCGACAGCGGCATCGACAGCGGGACCACGACTCCGCGCCATCCGGGGCTGTTTGTGAACGGCACCGTCGCCTCCGGCAGCCGCGTGAGCTACAACCGGCTCAGTGGCTCGCCCAATTCCGGCAGCACCAAAAAAGGCTGCGACGGCCACGGCACGCTCAACGCCCACATCATCGGTGGCTACAACCATCTCTCCGGCTTTCCACACGCCGACGGCGCGGGCTTTCGTTACGGGCTGGGCGTCGCGCCGTTTGTGAAGGTCGGCTCGTCGGTCATTTTTGACCCGGACAATTACACGTATCCAAACTTTGAAGACCTCCATTCGCGCTCCTACCAGGATGGCGCGCGCATCACCTCCAATAGTTGGGGTTCGGACTCCGACGGGGCCTACGACTTGGACGCGCAGGCGTTCGACGTGCTGGTGCGTGATGCGCAGCTCACCGGCACGGTTTTTGCCGCCGCCGGCAACCAGCCGATGGTCGCGATTTTTTGCGCCGGTAACGCCGGGCCGGGCGGGCAGACGGTCGGTTCGCCCGGCACCGCAAAGAACGTCATCACCGTGGGCGCGGCGGAAAACGTCCAGCCCTTCGGCGGCACGGACGGCAGCGGCGTGGACGACTCGGGCGCGAATAATTTTAACGACATCATTGATTTCTCCAGCCGCGGGCCTTGCGCCGACGGCCGCGCCAAGCCGGACCTGGTCGCCCCCGGCACGCACATCAGCGGCGGCGTGGCCCAGGCCGTCTCGCCGGGAGTCAACGGCACGGCGGACGCCTGCTACACGGGGGACGGTGTTTCGGGCGGAGTATTGCCCAGCATTTATTTCCCCACGGGCCAGCAATGGTACACGGCCTCCTCCGGCACGAGCCACTCCACGCCCGCCGTGGCGGGCGGCGCGGCGCTCCTCCGGCAGTTTTTCATCAACCACGGCACGAACCCGCCCAGCCCGGCCATGACGAAAGCGTGGCTCGTCAACTCCGCGCGTTATCTCACCGGCCTCTACGCCAACGACTCGCTGCCCTCGCCCAGCCAGGGCATGGGCCAGATGAATCTTGGCGCGGCCTTCGACGGCGTGGCCCGCCTCGCCCGCGACCAACTCGCGGCGGACAAGTTCACCGGCTCCGGCCAGACGCGGGTGTTCACGGGCCAGATCACGGCCACGAACCAGCCTTTCCGCGTCACGCTCGCCTGGACGGACGCGCCCGGCTCGACGTCCGGCAACGCCTACAACAACGACCTCGATCTGACCGTCGTGGCGGGCGGCCGCGTTTATCGGGGCAATGTTTTCAACGGTGCAACCTCTGTGACCGGCGGCGCGGCGGATCCGCGCAACAATCTCGAGTCGGTCTTTCTCCCCGCCGGCCTCGCGGGCAATTTCAGCGTCATCGTCACCGCCGCGAACATCAATTCCGACGGCGTGCCCAACGACGCCGATCTGCTCGACCAGGATTTCGCGCTCGTGGTTTACAACGCCGTCAGCGTCCCGGTGCCGGCCCTCGCCCTCCAGAGCTTTGCGCTCGCGGCGGAAAACTGCGCGCCGGGCAACGGCGGGATTGATCCCGGTGAAACGGTGACGGTGAATATCTCCCTGAAAAACTTCGGCAGCGTCGCCGCCACCAACTTCACGGCCACGCTCCTGGCCACGGGCGGCGTGACGTATCCCGGCCCGGCGCAGTCTTTCGACGCACTGCCGGCGGGCGGCGTGACGAACTGCCCGGTCACCTTCACCGCCAGCGGCGCGTGCGGCGGCCTGGTCACGGCGTGGTTGCAATTGCAGGACGGCACCAATGATCTCGGCCCCGTTTCGTTCTCCTTCAGCCTCGGCGCGACGAACGCCTTCCAAATCTTCGCCGCGCCCGGGTTCATCAGCCTCTCGGATGTCATCGTCGCCGCGCCCTATCC
>Ga0209553_1001326_pt1 | contig 12358 bp, 12 predicted proteins | sample LauGreFBDMM110DN_2_FD_188217 | JGI IMG/M metagenome (GOLD analysis project Ga0209553, IMG submission 188217) | Freshwater lake microbial communities from Lake Michigan, USA - Fa13.BD.MM110.DN (SPAdes) (version 2) | ecosystem: Environmental > Aquatic > Freshwater > Lake | place: Lake Michigan...
CGCGGACTTCGTTAAGCAACGACCTTGTCGTGTGCGTGCCAGAAAACCGAGTTGCAACAGGTACGGCTCGATCGCGTCTTCAAGTGTCGCCGCGTCATCAGCAAGCGTTGCCGCGATCGCTTCGAGTCCAACTGGACCACCACCATATGTCTGCGCAATCACGCGAAGGTACTTGCGATCGAGTTCATCGAGTCCAAGTGCGTCCACCCCTTCGAGTGCGAGCGCCTTCATGACACTTTCGGCGGTGCAATGACCAGTGCCCATCACTTGCGCGTAATCGCGCACGCGGCGAAGCAGTCGAATGGCGATGCGCGGCGTGCCACGACTTCGGCATGCGATGGCTGCAAGTGCATCTGCGTCGACGCCCGTCATCGAGAGGATTCCCGTGGCGCGCTGCAGAATGCGCTGCAAATCAGCCTCGTTGTAGAACTCAAGGTGATGCGCGATACCGAATCGACTGCGCAGCGCGTTCGTCAGCAACCCCGCGCGTGTCGTTGCGCCGATCATCGTGAACGGTTCAAGATTGAGCGTGACAACCTTCGCGTGCATGCCGCTATCGAGCGTGAAGTCGATGCGACGATCTTCCATCGCGGGATAGATGTACTCCTCTACTGCGGCGGGGAGTCGATGAATCTCATCGATGAAGAGGACATCATTCGCGTGCATCTTCGTGAGCGTGCCGACGAGGTCGCCAGCTTTCGTCAACGCAGGACCACTCGTCACAAACGCACGCGAGCCCATCTCTTCAGCGATCACATGCGCAATGGTCGTCTTGCCAAGCCCAGGCGGACCGTGCAGCAGCACGTGCTCCATCGCGTCGCCGCGCTTCTTCGCAGCAGTGATCGCGATGCGAAGTCGCTCGACGAGTTCCTTCTGCCCAATGTATTCCTGCAATCGCTTCGGTCGAATCTCCGCGATGTACGCATCGGACGCACGCACTGCACGAGTTGCTGCCGCGCCTTCAACGGCGGACTCACCAGGTGTCGCGGTGCGTGTAACGATGCGTTCCTTCGCCATAGAGCATTGATCGTATCAAACGCTTCGGCTACCGCTCAAATTTGGCTGGTGGAAGATTGCGCTCTGAGGGCGAATCAAGTTCGAAAAACGCTTGTGACTCGAACCCGAACACGCCGCCGATCACATTGGTCGGGAAGCTCACGCACAGCGCGTTCATTTCACGCACGTTGCCGTTGTAGAACCGCCGCGATGCCGCGAGGCGATCTTCCGTGAGCGAGAGTTCGCGCTGGAGTTCGAGGAAATTCTTGTCTGCCTTGAGCGTCGGGTAGTTCTCCGCGACCGCAAGCAATCGACCGAGTGACTTGCCGAGTGTTTGTTCGGATGTGATCGTGTCCACCGCGTTCGCGTGCGGTGCCATCGCGCGCGCTCTCGCTTCAATCACTGCTGTAATCGTGTCGCGCTCGTGCGCCGCGTAGCCCTGCACCGTCGCAACGAGATTAGGAATGAGATCGTGCCGGCGCTTCAACTCGACATCAATGCCCGAGAAACTCTCGCGCACCGTCTGACGCAATTTCGCAAACCGGTTGTAGACCACTGTGAGCCAGATCACTGGCACAAGCAAGACAACACCCACGACGATGCAAACGACGAGCCCTGCACTTGCGGCGGCTTCTACTTGCGCGAGTTGGATTCCCATACTTCCACATCCTCTCTTGGACAACGAGCATCGACGAAGTGTCGCGGAAGGCGCATGACAAACGCGCCAATCCACTTCACGAGACCAACATACTCCGCAGCGCTCCACAACGTCGCACCACGGAAGAAAAACGCGCCCCCGCGCACCGACATTCCTGGCGGCGTCTCTTCGAGCATCCACTCCATCATGCGCGGATCAAAGAGATCCACCGCTGCGCGCTTGTCGCTGCACTTGATGTGGAACTTTCGACTGAACTCACTTGACTCGAAATCGATGTCATCCACGCCCACCCATTCACCTATGCGATCAAGAAAGTTCTCTTGCCGCAGCGCGAGTGATTCAGGCAAGTTCATGATCGGTACCCAGAACAGAAAGGAAAACTGATAGGTGGTCGTGGTCTGATTCTTCCCGCTTCCGCTCGTCACTTTGTAGTGATAGTCCCCAAAGACCATTTCTCCGCGAATTCCATGCACAGAAACTTTGCCGTGCCGTATCCACGTCGCGCCGCGGGAGTGCCCTGTTTGAAAGTCCTCGAAGTGCTGCGCCACCGCATGCGAATCGAAATCACTGAACCATCCCGCGCCAGGCCCACCGAAACTCAGTCCATTCGCGAGCTGCTCAAGCGCCTCCATGCGTTGCCTTTGCAACTTCGCTTGATGCACCATGAAGAGGACCAACGCGACGACCGCGCCCGCACCCAATAGCACGATCGCGATCACTCCGAGCGCGCCAAGGGCGGAACCAGCGTCCATCAGAATTTCACTTGCGGTGCATTTCGCTCCGCCGCATTCTCCACTTCAAAGAACGCCATCTTCGAGAATCCAAACATGCCTGCGATGAGGTTGTTGGGGAAGATGACGACTTGCGTGTTGAAGGTGCCCGCTGCGCCGTTGTATCCAGTGCGCGAACGACCGATGCGATCTTCCGTTGTAGCAAGTTCGCCCTGTAATTGGAGGAAGTTCGTGTTGGCCTTGAGATCGGGATAGGCTTCGGCAATCGCCATGAGCCGACCGAGGGTTTGCGTGAGCTCCCCTTCAGCAGCAATCTTCTGATCGATGCCGCCTGCGCTCACTGCTTTCGCACGCGCGCTGATCACCGCTTCGAGCGTGCCACTTTCGTGCGACGCATAGCCCTTCACGGTTTCTACAAGATTAGGAATCAAGTCGTGGCGGCGCTTGAGTTCAACGTCAATTCCACTCCATGCAGCCTGCGCAGCGACGCGCAAACGAGCAAGGCCGTTGTAGACGCCCATGAGCCAGATACCAACGACGAGCAGCACCGCGACAACGATCCCGCAGACGACGAACGAACCAATTGCGAGTCCAGCCATTGATCAAACCTCCCTACGCGCGCACAAAGCGAGGTGCGCGCTGAGCAGAAATAGTAGCAACTTGCTGCGTGTATCCGAGTGGAGAATCGCCCGGACGCGGTTATCCTCATGTTCGCTTCGATGAGCGCCTCGATTCCTGTCACCATCGCCCTCGCATTCGCAACGCTTCCCTCGCTGCAGGATGCCGCGACGGCACCTCTCGTTGCGAAACCGCCGATCGTTGCGCCGACGTTGCCAGCACCCGCGCCAATTGCCGGTCCCGCCGCCAAAGTTCGCAGCGACGACGAGCGGCGTGAAGCACGCGAACGCGAACTCCGCGAGCGATTCCTTCCGACTGTTGCGACGCCCGAGGAGTATCGACAACTCGCGAAAGAACTCGGACTCACCCCGCACGACTGCGAAGCGCTCGACGAGCAACTCGCGTTCGCCGCGATTCAGCGCGCCGAGCTCGAGAAGAAAGTTGGACGCGTCATCGCCGCGCTGCTGCCCGCGTCCTATCGATACGACCCGCGTTCTAACGTCTTTGATCCGCGCTACACGCCAGAACTCATGGCGCTCTATGCGCATGGTGACTCGATGGCTGCAGCGGTCGCGACCATCGAAGAGCCGATTCTCAAAGTCTTCCGCAATGGTTCCGAAATGGACCGCCGCGCGCCGCTCGAGGAGTTTCTGCTCGCACGCGCCACGCTTCGCACCCCTGCCGCAACGCGCATTCCTGGCGCTGCGATTGATCTGCGCGAACTCGTCCACGCGATCGTTCCCAAGATTGAATCCCAGACGCCGCTTGCGACTGCGAATCGACGCTACGCGAATGAACTCTTCGCGGCACTCGAGCAACGCTTCCGAACACTGCGCGCGATTCAATCCGAACGCGCCGCGTTGATGGTGCAACTCGGGCCCGAGTGGCATCTCACGAAAGCTGCGGAGGAGATCTCCGAGATCGAACGCGCGCTTGATCTGCTCGATGTGCGCGAAGCGGAGAGTGAGTTTTTACTTCGCGACCTCAACGCGCGCTGGGTTGAACTGCTGCGCAAGAATTTCCCGCAAGAACTTGGGCTTCGATTGCCTCGACTTTGGATCGAGCGCACGCACCCAGAGATCGACGAAGAAGAGCGCATCCTTCGCAAACTCGTCGACACGTTTACGAGTTCGCCGCTGGTGACTCCAGCCGACTCCACGGCGATGATGGAGGTACTTCTCGCAACAATCGAACGGCTCGCGCCACTGACTCGCGCGGCTGCGAACTCTGCGGACAAAGCACTCGCGCTCGCGATGGCGAATGATCCAACGCTTGTTGAACAACGGCTCACGCATCAAGCAGCAACGCTCGCGGTGCAAGCCAAGCGTCGAGCGGTTGTGCGAGAGAGCGTCCGCATGATCGATCGCATTCTCGCGAGTGAAGCGGTTGATCTTCGCCCGCAACTCGAACAGACATTACAGACCCTCGCCGCACTCGATCGCGCTGATGCGTTCACGCGTGATGGTCTACTCAACGCCGCAGCAGCCGCCGGACTTGCGGACCCTGAGTCGCTTGAAGTTCGCGCGCCTGATGCAGCGATGCCTGAGGATGAGCTGCAGTCCGAAACAAATGGCGTCGACGGCAGCTCGCCTGGCGACTCCACACGCACGCCATCCAACGCCGATCGTGGACGATCGCGCGGATCGCGCAAGCGCCCGATTCCATAACAAGCCCACTATGCGTTCATTGCACCGAATTGTGTTTCCATCTGTTGTGTTGATCTCCATGTGCGCGATCATGTCCGCGGTTGGATGCGGCGACGCATCACCACCTACGCCGAGCGCGCCTCTCGCTCCCATCGCGGCGCCAACTCCGCCAGCAGTACAGAGCGAACTCTTCGCAAACATCGATACCGCTTCAGGCCGCGTGCGAATCAAACTCGAAACCACGCGCACGCCGCGACTGTGCGCGAACTTTGCGAACTTGGTTGAACGCAAGTATTACGACGGCGCGCGATGGACTGGACACACATTCGTCGTGCGACAGACCAGCGGCGTCGATGGCGTCACCGTACCTGCGTACAACATCAAGGCGGAATACTCGAAGGATCTGCTCTTCAACGAAGGATCAATGGTTGGCATGGCGAAGACCGCCGATGGCGCGAATCAACCGATTCGACCAACGACCTTCTTCCTCACGATCAAAGGACAAGAGCGTTGGAACCTCGACTATCCGATCTTCGCCACCATCGTCGAAGGACTTCAGGTCGCGAAGAACATCACGAAGGATGAACTCATCACTTCGATCCGACTCGAAGGCGATCCCACCGCGCTCTATACGCGCTTCGCGAAAGAACGCGCGCAATGGAATGCCGCACTTGACGCTGCAGCGACAAAGTGAATCACGATTAGTTCAAACTGACGCCGCGATCAGACATCGGCGGGGTGCGCTCTGCCGCTTTGCGCGTGGTTGAATCAAGCGTCGCGAGCTCAGTCAGAATGTGACGCGCGCGTTCTCGCAGTCGTGGTTCCGCGAGCAACGCGTATCGCTCGGAATCACCCTTCGAAAGCAACAACCCGATTTGTTCGAGCAGCATCTCTGTGGGAATCTGTTCTTGCGCGAGCCAGCGTCGAATCGGCAGGAGTGCTTGCGAGCGCGCGAGTTCACCACCTTCCATACGCTTCAACAACGCGCTCCGCAGCGTGCGAATCGTGCCGAAAGATCGGCGCATAGATTCGGTCGGTCGCAGAAGCGCGCGTGGATACAAGCGACCATCCGCTGGTTCGTCCATCTCTTCAATGCGTGCTCGACAGATGCCGTGCAGCAGAATCTGATGGCGACCATCGTCAAGTTGGCGATGTTCAAAGATCTTTCCGACGCACACCACTCTGCGCAACGCTGGTTCGTTCTGCGCAAGTGACGAACTCCGCACCACTCGGTCACCGAGCCAACGAGTGGGCGCTAATGATGCGAGGGCGATAGGCGCGGAGGATTGGAGTGCGCCGCCACCCGCTTCAAGACACTGTTCAACCATCTGCCGATAGCGCGGCTCGAACACCATCAACCAATCTGCGACATGCGGCAACAGCACCACGTGCGGCAGCGCGAACACTGCGATCGGTTGATCAAAATCAATTTCAATAACGTGCGCCACAGCGATGAACTGTAGCCGACTACCCCGCGAGAAGACTCTGCGCTTCATCAAGTGATTGCGCAATCTGCTCGTGGCACGCTTCAAGCTGGGTAGCACTCAATCGTGCTGCATCAAGTGCTTCCGCGGGAATTTCAAGCGGATAGAGATCGGCGACGAATCCACCATGATTCGCTGCGAGCCGCTCCGCGATGTAGATGATCCAGGAGAGTTGTCGTTGATCATGCGGAAGGCTCGCAGGGTCATGATGATGGCCGCACACAAGCGCGAGGCTGCGTGGAAACTTCCATGCGTCGCACAGCGCTTCACCGAACTGACCATGATCCGCGCCAAACGCATCGCGCTCCACAAGTCGGAAGTCCATGAGCGGCTCGCCCTCGGCGCCGAATTGCATGTTGGTGAACACTTGCGTGAGCTTCACGCGATCCGATTGCAACTCCACCATCACGCCGATGTCGTGAATGAGTCCGGCAAGAAACGCTTCGTCGCCGCTGGCCATGCGCGCTTCCTTCGCGAGTACTTTGGCCGCTGCAGCAACTGCGATCGAGTGCGTCCACAGATCCTTTGCATCGAAGCGATCGCTCAGCGAACCACCACGGAATAACTTCGCGAGACTCGCAGCGATTGCGATGTTCTTCACCGCATTGAGGCCGAGCAACGAGATAGCGCGATTGATCGAACCAATCTGGCGTGGCAATCCATAAAACGCGCTGTTCACAACTTTCAGAATGCGCGCAGAAAGTGCGGGGTCATTACCAATGAGTCGATTCAAATCCTGCGCGCTCGACTTGGGATCTTCCACAAGCTCGATGATCCCCATCGTCACTTCAGGAAGCGTCGCAATGTGCGAGACCTGCTTCACTGCAGCAGCCGCAATCTGCGACGGATCTAACTTCACATCGTTGCAATGGGTCGCAGATTCCGACATTCGCTTCAAGCCTCCTCAGAACAGCAAAACAACCGCGGATCAACTCCCCGCGAAACACCGTTCTGCAAAGTTCTCATCGGCTACAAGTTCGTCGAAGTGGCGCTGCATCGAGTGAATCACGCTCGTCACCTGTCATCTGTACCGATTGCGCAGCCTCCGGCGCACCACCGTACCTCCCCCTTCGAGCAGACCCGCCGCGCGCGCCGCAACCCTGACCGCACTCAATCTGGGATAATTCAAACTCAAACTTTGAATCAGCCCAATCTTAGGCTATTCTTCCTTCATGGCAGCGCTGCGCAAACCGCATCCACGGCTCCTTACGCAACGCCTGCTTCTCGCAGCTCGGGACTTCCCTGTTGTCACCGTCACGGGCCCTCGCCAAAGCGGCAAGAGCACGCTCTGCCGCATGGCATTTCCGAAGAAGCCCTACGTCAATCTAGAAGCCCTCGACGAACGCGCCTTTGCCACACGTGACCCGCGCGCATTTCTTGCACAGTTTCCCCACGGTGCAATTCTTGATGAGATTCAACGAACGCCCGATCTCACCAGCTATCTGCAAGTCGATGTTGATGAAGTGCGCAAAGCCGGTCGTTGGATCCTCTCGGGCTCGCAGCATGGGCTGCTTACCGGCGCTGTATCGCAATCACTTGCAGGTCGCAACTCGCTGCTTGAACTGTTGCCGCTGTGTGTTGCGGAACAGGCAAATTTTCCCCATCGCGGCAAGACGCTCTGGGACTACGTTGTGCGTGGTGGATTCCCCGCGATCGCTGCGAAGCCGGTCGATCCCTCGGCATGGTTGCTGAATTATGTCGTGACCTATCTTGAGCGGGATGTGCGAGATATCCGTGCAATCAGCGACTTTTCCGCGTTTCGCACCTTTCTTCGTCTCACCGCCGGACGAACCGCGCATCTCCTCAACCTCGCGACGCTCGGCGCAGACGCTGGCGTCTCGCAGCCAACCTCGAAGTCCTGGATCTCGGTGCTTGAAGCGACCTATGCAATCACACGCATTCAGCCATTCTTCGTCAACATACGCAAGCGACTCGTCAAGAGTCCGAAGCTGCACTTCATCGACACAGGTCTCGCGTGTGCGTTGCTCGGCATTCATGATGCGAAGACGCTTGCCGCGCATCCATCGCGCGGCCCGCTCTTCGAGTCGTTCATCGCGAGCGAATGCCTGAAACTCATCCAGGCGTACGCGCCCACCGCAACACTCGGTTACTACCGCGATCAACATGGCGAAGAAGCGGATCTCGTCGTGCGACTCGCGAACAGAACCTTGGTGATTGAAGTGAAGAGTGGAACCACGATCGCTTCAGACTGGGATCGTCGACTGCAAGCCATCGCGCGCCGACTCGGAGAAGGAGGACTTCCAGATCCAACCTGCGTCGTGATCTACGGCGGGACGAACGAACGCATCATCGATGGAACTCGATACCTACCGTGGAATGCGGTGCACACGCTGTTTGAGAAGCGAACTGCACGAACGCGAAAGTGAGCGGCGATCTTGCTCAACCGCGTGCATCACGAGTTATGTTCGCCCTACTACGACAAGCCTTCTCGCCGCGGCTGTCCCTGGCGCGTTACTCACCATGAAGCGCGGGCAGAACACGACGGAGTCCGTCACGTTCGTCATCTTCGAAGGCGTCTTCTCAGACTGGGGCACCGCGACGAACCTCATGAGCATCACGCTCCGCCCAGAGTCCTTCACGCAGATTTTTGACTATGTGATATTCGCGGGCACAACGATCAACTACTCGCAGGCGTCGCATTCGGCGCCCGCTGCCGCAGCAGTTGAGGTAGGCCGTTAGTACGCGTTCCGCTTTGCGATCGCGTGGACTTTGAAGTCGGCGGTTGCAAGGACGGTCGCTATTCGTTCGCTCGCGCGCCCGTCGCCGTAAGGATGACCGGTCGCGAGCGTCTTTGTGAGTAGTTCGTGCAGCGCGACTTTGGTGTCTGAGGCGGTGCAGTCGCTGACGTTGTCGGCGCGCTCGCGGCCTTGTTGTCTGGTGCCGATGTTGAGGACGCGCGTGCCGAGGGCGGCGCATTCGATGAGGCCTGCGCTGGAGTTGCCGATGAGGGCGCGGAGTTCTTTGCGCTTGAGGAGGCCGATGAATTCTTCGCGTGGGAGGTGCGGGGTTGTGTGAAATGCGAGCGGTGTTTTTTGTTGCGCGTTCGTGATTGCTTGTGCGATGCCTTCGGCGCCAGCGTCACCGTTTGGTGCGAGGCAGAGCGTCCCTTTGCGGTGCGCGAGTGCGGCGAGGATTATCTCTGCGTCGGCGCGCTCGTCGCTTGGGCTGCGACCGATGGGATGCATGAGGAAGATGAACTCGGGGCGACCGAGTTCTTCGTAGCGCGCGTCGGAAATGGCTGGAATCGTGCCGATTGCGTCAATCGCGGGTGAACCAACGACGTGGACTTGTGCGGCATGCTCGCCCATGCGGCGGATGCGTTCTGCGCTCTGCGCTGTTGCGGGAAGATGAATGTGCGCGAGCTTTGTGATCGCGTGACGCATGGCTTCGTCCGCGACGCCCTCTGCGCGATCACCGCCGTGAATATGTGCGACATGGATGCCCCCCACGCTTGCTGCTGTCGCGCCCGCGAATGCTTCGATGCGATCGCCGAGGACGAGCACGATGTCGGGAGCCATCACATGCAGCAATGCGGCGAGATGTTGGATGCCGCGACCAAGTGCAGCAGCATCCGCGAGTCGCCCTACTTCGCCTTCGCGTTGCATCTCGAACAAGATCGCGTCTGACGCGAAGGCTCGTACTTCGTCAATCGTGTTTGCAGGAGGCAAGAGATGCGCGCCGCCAGCAAACACTGTGAGCGAGAGATCTGCGCGCGCTTGAATAGCAGCGCACACGCTCTTGAGTATCCCCCACTCTGCGCGTGTTCCGGTGATGACTGCGATGCGCCTCACGCGAGATCCTCCTCGTGAAGCAAACGATCGCATGCGACGCTGCGCTTCAAGACACGACCAACTGTCGCGTCGAACTGTGCCGCGGGAATCCCGGTGCCAGGACGCTTGCACACAAGGTCGGCTGCGTGAATCGATTGTCCAGCAGTGAGGTCACGCGCAGCAACAAGTGACTGTCGACTCACGGTTCGCACATCACGCTCCACATCTTGCAGAAGTTTGTGCGGCGAACCGAGCACGCGTGCGGCGCGATGTGCGAGTTGCACATACTCCTTGAATTGCTCGGGATTCAGGCTCGCGGCGTGATCGGGTCCGTGTGCGTTGCGGTCGTAGGTGAGGTGCTTTTCAAGAATGCACGCGCCTGCTGCGACGGCAAGCGCGCCCGTGTCGGTGGAGTGCGTGTGATCGCTGTAACCGACGACGCGGCGCGTGATGGACGCAATTTCATGCATGCCACCTATGGCCGCACATGGATCCGAGGCTGGGTATGAACTCGTGCACTGCAAGAACGCGACCTGTTCGACATCGCTCAACCATGCTGCGCCTTGCGCGACTTCCTCGCGCGTGGCTGCGCCGGTGGACACGATGAGCGGACGACCCAATTGCGACATCGCGCGCAGGAGCGGACGATGCACAAGATCGGGCGACGCCATCTTGAACGCGTGCCATGGTTGCGCGGCCGCGAGTGCGACGAGCGGCATGGAGAACACGGTGACGATCGGGAAGATGTCGAGGTCGATGCACACCTGCGCAAGTTCGCCGAGCGCTGCGGGCGAAAGTTGTAACTGCGCGAGGAGTTCGCGAGGATCGCGTGCGCCGTTCTCGCGCTGATAGACCGCGAGCACTGCATCGAGGCTCATCAACATCGTCGCGTCAAACATCTGAAACTTCGCGGCACTTGCGCCCGCTTGTTTCGCGGCACGAATGAGTTCGCGCGCGCGTTCGACGCTGCCGTCGTGATTCACGCCGATCTCCGCGATGATGAACGGAGCGCCGCCGAGACTGAGCGATCGACCGCCGATGTGGAAGTGTGGAGTTGTCATCGCGATGGACCTTCGAGTTTGCGCAGCGTCGCTTCGGCAACCGCCAGATCAAGTGCAGTATCGACATCGATCACTGCGCCTTCCTCGTTCTCAATGCCACGGCGATCGCGTCCGAAGAATGCGTGTGGCTCACCTTCACGCGGGCTGAAGAGCGAGGCGCGCTGCACCGCGATCACGCCACCGTCGGGCATGAAGACTGGCGGCAACTCTTGGCGTCGATAGATCTTGTTTTCGACGAACGCACTTACACGCCCCTCCGAATCAAGTTGCGACATCCAGTACGGATGCGTCTTGCCCACGCGGTAGTAACTCTGCACGCTGTCGGCGCCGGTTGAGCGCAGCTTTGCAACCGCGCGATCGATCAAACCCTCCGGTCGAACAGGCACGTTGCCGTAGAGGATCACGATGATGCTCGCACGCGAGCCACACGCTTCAACCGCGTGACGGACTGCACTGTCGACTGTTGCCGTGTCACTCGCGAGCTCTGCGCTGCGCAGCGAAACTTCAACGCCTTCGCGCTGCGCGATGGCTGCGATTTCCGCGCCATCAGTACTCACGACGATGCGCTGCACGCTCGTTGCTGCGCGTGCGGCGCGAATCGTGTGTGCGATCATCGGAACGCCTGCAACATCAAGTGCGTTCTTGCGTGGAAGTCCTTTACTTCCTGCGCGGCCGATGACCACTGCGAGCACGACTTCGTCTGTGGATGCGTGACTCATGGCGCCCATGTCCTCAGATCAAGATGGTCAACGCTCACTTCACGCTTCGTTGCACGACGACGCGCAACGGTGTCGCGCCAAATTTCCGTGAGCGAATTCTTCTCGATGTGCCCGACAACTCGCTCGCCGCGAATATCGAGTTCGCCTGATGCGATACTGCCATCGGAGAGCACGACCAATCGACGCATCATCTCTCGATACATCGCACTCGCAGGCGCGCGCGCACTCGCAAGGACATCAAGCGGCGCCTCTGGAGTCGCGTCGACCGGCGGCGGTCCTTCGAGCACAGGTGTGCCGAGCAGATACTGCCAGCGATCGAAGAAGCTTTCGACATCCACAAGGCTCTCCACGCGTCGCTGCAAACGAGGAACAATCCACGGCGTGTAGAGCGCGGTCGAGCCAGGCGAACCTGAAACGAGTGTGCGCAGCGACATGAGGTATTCAAGATTCATAATCGCATCAGCAAATCGACTGACGCCTGTCATGCGCTGATAGCACACCGCTGTGTCCGCGTGAAGATCCACGCTGACGATGTCCACGCCGGCTGCAACCATCGCGGCAATACTCTCGCGCGGCGCGAGAAGTTCTGTGCGCACATGCACCGCGCGAATGCCTTCTGCCTTCGCGTGCTGCACGAATGCAGCGAGTTCGGGA
>Ga0209553_1001328_pt1 | contig 12341 bp, 13 predicted proteins | sample LauGreFBDMM110DN_2_FD_188217 | JGI IMG/M metagenome (GOLD analysis project Ga0209553, IMG submission 188217) | Freshwater lake microbial communities from Lake Michigan, USA - Fa13.BD.MM110.DN (SPAdes) (version 2) | ecosystem: Environmental > Aquatic > Freshwater > Lake | place: Lake Michigan...
CACCAGTCGCTGCATGAAAGTCAGCGTTATGGGCCATTGTGCTGGTCTTAGGATTGACTAAGGTAACTTCAACATAGTCGCCCTCGTTCACTACGATCATTGGACCCGGTACGGTTCCATTGAATGTTAATGCCCATACCTTGGTACCTGCAGCATCAATCTGAATGAGCTTCTCTTCCATAACCAAGCGCACTTCAACGACCTTCGCTCCTTTAGAGACCTGGTCATGCTTTGGCAAGAAAGGAGGCTTTACCATCTCTTGTTTGACGCGTGGCAACTTGTCGGCTGGGTCAGCAAATGACACTGATGCGGCACCGAAACATAGCAACCCTAAGGCAACTACTGATTGGACTACTTTATTCATGTATCCCTCCAAAAAATTAATATTACGCACGTCAAAATACGTGCAATTTAGTTTTCAACCACATACTTCTACACGACAAAAATCTATCGTTCTTGTTTAGATCATGCTGTCCTAGAATGGACACCATAATCATATTCGTATTCATAAAATGAGACTTGGATCGCTCCTCCCGTTATCCGCTGGAACTCTCCATTACGAAACATCTTCTGAAGTTCTTGATACCTATACACAACCCCATTTTGCAGCAAGAAATCGAGTGTGTCTGAGTATCTCTTAAGCACCCATTTGAACATTTCTTGATGCTTGGATTTGTCTAGATGGAGTGTCTGTAATTGACTCCAATCGATGCCATGTATTATTCCAAGCTGTAAAGCGATCGATGACCCGACATGCTTATGGTGTTGGGCATGGCGATGTTCATCAGCCAGTTTAAGGCTAAAGTGTTGAGTGATTAATTCATCTTTTTTAAAGAGATGAGGATTCACACAACAGATTCTTTGGTAATGATGCTTCATACTTTGTATGGCTCCCTCGGATCTTATTCAGAGTACTTTATATTCTCGCTACGTTATACGGCCTGAGATTGAATTCCATACTCATATTCAGAAAATGAGACCTGGGTCATCTTGCCTGCTATCCGTTTAAATTCTCCATTAACTAACATCTTCTGTAGCTCATGGTACTTATAGATCAACCCATCGGGCAGCAGGAATGCAAGTGTTTTGGGGTATGTTTTTATTACCCATTCGTACATCTCCTGGTGTTTGGGTTTATCTAGATGGAGCGTGTGTAAGTGGTTAACATCAACGTCATACAGAAATGACAATTGTAGAGTAAGTGACGATCCGACGTATTTATGATGTTCTGAATGGTGATCATCGGGGAGTTTATTTTGAAAGTGTTCATCGATAAAATCTTCTGCTTCAAATAGATGTGGATTAACGATACAGAGCCTTTGATAGTGATAGTCCAATTAATGTCTCATCAATATAGGTTGATAAAAAAAGCTTAGAAGTTACTATATATAGTCAGGCGGCAATAAATACCACCAGAATGATAGTGATTCTCATCCTTACCTTCTATCGCTCGAATAGATACAAATCACGAGGTCCTTTAGCATGACAAAGAACGTATTTGATCCCCTAGGTAGTTGCGGTCGGCTATCGTATTGATTTCATATCGTCTGAGCAGGATCGAGTCCATAAGATGCTGTAACTAGATTAGCTAGGCAGCCAGGCTAAGTGGAGGGGGCGCTGCTAAACCAGACGCTAGAGGCTCAGGTGTCAGAGAGTTTGGGCGCAGATCGACATGGAATCGAGTTTTGAAGATGTGATGGTACTGCCTGAGAAATACCGGCGACGATTCAGAATAACCAACATCCAGGAGTGCCTGATAAAGGAAGTACGCTGGCAAGAGAGAGCCGAATTGTCCATCTGTAGTGATTGCGGCTAAATCTTCTTGGGCCAAACGCTGCCGATCATTGATGGCGCCACTGGTGGAATTCGCCAGACACAACTATTCGTCGCCGCCCTCGTCGCATCAAGCTACTTCTATCCCGAGGCGGGCCAGTACCGTCTAGTTATTTCCTTGCCACTTCAAAATTGGCGGTAGCGATCATTAAAATAATGTCGCCCTGGCAGGATGAGAGGCCGTCATTGCCAAACCAAATTTACAGCAGATTTGGGGCCTAACTCAGGGTCGCCTCCTGCTTCTCATTGATCTACTCCCCTCCCACACGCTGGCCTGCACCGCTCGCCCTTGACTGAGAGTGTTACCGTAGCCCTCTCTAAGTACTTTGCACCGCGATATGAAGACAATTAAATCCCAATATACTGATATTAAAAATAAAGCCTGAAATAAATACTATTTTAAAAAATAGTGTGACAGAATTATGGAAGTGGAAATTGTAGCTGATCACTGACAGCAAGATCGTAATTACCACGACAAATTCATCCGGTCTTCAGTATTGATGTTTTGAACATATAGATAGGCGATCTGCTCAATGGATACCATCAATACGTCCGCGACTACTTTAAAACCTTCGGATGAAGATAAAGTTGCGAGCCTATGTGAATGGATCGCTAAAAATTGTGATCACCCTATCACTTGGGACCAACTCACAGAACAGAGCAACATGCCTCACTCTGCCCTGATTCATTTGTTTAAAGTTCGGTTGAGAGTGACACCAATGGGTTATGTGCGGCGTTGCATCAAACATAACTTTGATAAATCTCATCCTGTACCGCAGAGAACGCTGCCACTATTTCCTGATTAGGTTCGTGGTGAAGTTGATAAGTTAATCGTCTAACGGCAAGCGTAATCAAATTTAACATTTAGGAAATGTTTTGAAATTTCAGTTCTCAATAAGGACCCGGAACGGGCAGGTCGTAGACAATCTTCGCATCCTGGGAACAGACCAAGCAGATGCCGAGATTAAACTGCGTCAGTTGTACAGAAATGCTGAGGTCACCAAGTGTGAGAGAGTAGATAATGTAATAAAACTGGATAACTCATCCTCGATAGAAAATATCCTATCTTTGATCTCCTTCAATGATGAGACTGTGAATGATGAATCAGAAGGGTTAATCATTAGACGCCAAGAGTTACCAAACTTAAGCTTGCCAGACGATGAGAGTACGAGCCCAGTTTCAATAGCATCGGTTCAAAATGAAATAGCCCAGAACTGAGTAGTGACTTCAGATAGCGAATCTGCCATTAGAAATTTATACATTAAATCCAGCGACCATCAACTGATTAGCGCTTATTGCTGTGAATAAAATACCCTACTTGAAACAATTATTCGTAACAGTTCTTCTGACTGTTCTTTCTGCTGGGGCATCTCACGCCCAAATAGTGGAACCGACGACCTATGAGGAGTGTGTTTCAGAAGATATAAAAAAAGCACAATCAAACAGAGCCGTTAAAAGACTGAAGGCGATGTGCCAGGAGAGTTTTCCACAAGCGGTTAAATCAGAGCTTCATAAACTCTCGCGTGGAAAAACAGTCGACGTAATCTGTATGGGAGAGCAAGAAGAGCACGTCCTTCTAAAAATCGAACCAAGACGTAAAAAGTTAACCATAAATGACATGCCCGGGGTATTAACGAAGATCACCGAAGGCACATTCTACGGGAGCACTACTCTTGATGGAGGGGTGTTACACGTCTCTGTGAATGCCCCTACAGGCAGATTTAAAGGCACGTTTAAGAATAGAAATGGAGAGAGGACGGAACTCAGTGAAATGATCTGCACAGAGGAGCAGTATTCACACTCTCTTCCAGCAAACCAGAAGAAGATCACACTACTCAGTATGTAAGACTGCACCCCTCCAACTTGGGCATCTATTTCATTGGACTTAAGGCGCAGTCCAATGGTCCAAGACGAGTTGCAGTGTTGTGTTGCCGTTATATTCATTCACCTGCAACCGGTAAACAGCATCAATCAGTCCCGGAATTGGGTCGCTATGAAAGAACAGCATCGCATCATGAATGCCGCCCCCCACCGCTGACTCTGATCTCTTCAGTTTTAGTTTGAGATGCTTCTCACCGACCACCCTCTGACTCTCGACACGGAATCTCGCACTGAATGCAGGCTGAGGGAATCCCTGTCCCCATACCTGCTCCTTCAGATGCTGAGCCAGATCTAAATTCATCTCAAACTCATCTAAGTCACCATCAGTCTCGATGACCCGCGTAAGGTCGGCCGGGGTGAGGAGTGTTCTCGCGGCCTGTTCAAAGGCATCACGGAACTTCTCAAAGTCAGTCGCTCGAAGGGTCAGTCCTGCCGCTGCCGAGTGTCCACCAAACTTAAGCAGTAGATTGGGATGACGTTTTGACACCAGGTCCAGTGCATCCCTCAGATGAAATCCTGGGATCGATCGTCCAGACCCCTTGATCTCACCCTCACTCCCAGGTGCGAATGCAATCGATGGTCGGTGAAATTTATCCTTTATACGTGACGCAAGTATACCGATCACGCCCTGATGCCAGCCCTGATCGAATAGGCTAAGACTATATCCATCTTCAGGCTTCACAGACTCAAGCCCGGCCAGCGCCTGCTCTTGCATATCCACCTCGATCTCACGGCGATGCCGGTTAAGCGTGTCGAGCTGAAGGGCCATCTGTGAGGCCTTGGTCTTATCATCCGTGATCAAGCACTCGATCCCCAACGACATATCATCGAGCCGTCCGGCCGCATTTAATCTTGGTCCCAGCATGAAACCCAGTTCGTAGGTGAATGTCTTTTGGAAATCTCTCTGAGCCACCTGAAGAAGCGCATTGATTCCCGCGCACCCACGTCCCGCTCTGATGCGTTTTAGACCCTGCTGAACCAGTATCCGGTTATTGTCATCGAGCCTCACCACATCTGCAACGGTCCCCAGTGCCACTAGATCGAGCAGGCTTGCGAGGTTAGGCTCCCGTCCGCCGGGACTAAACGCACCCCGATCTCGTAGCTCCGCCCTCAGTGCCATCATCAGGTAGAACATCACACCCACCCCAGCAAGATTCTTGCTGGGGAACTCGCATCCGAGTTGATTAGGGTTCACGATGGCCAGAGCATCTGGTAATTCATCCCCCGGCAGGTGGTGATCGGTGATGAGTACCTGCATGCCGAGACGGTTGGCCTCCTCCACCCCATCCACACTGGCGATTCCGTTATCGACCGTGATGAGTATGTCAGGACGAGGCTCTCTGGCAGAGGCCATTCTCACGATCTCTGGCGTCAGACCATACCCATACTCGAAACGGTTCGGGACAAGATAGTCCACCCTCGCACCGAACTCTCTCAATGCTCGAATACCGACCGCGCAGGCGGTCGCGCCATCGGAGTCATAGTCCGCCACGATCAGAAGACGCTTCCCCTCAGAGATCGCATCTGCCAGGAGTGCTGCCATGATGGAAACATTTTTAAGGCGATCGAACGGGATCAGGTGAGATAGATCAGACTCGAGCTGGATAGGCCTTCCAATCCCCCTTGCTGCATAGACACGGGCCAGGACGGGATGGACTCCGTGATTGATCAGTGCCTCAATATCGTGTTCGGCATAACTACGGACAGTGATCGTGGGCATGGGGTGGGGGCTAGAATTTTCGACCCGGTTAAAGGCTCGAGGAGGTTACTCAGTCAGATCAAAGATCTGAGCTTGAACTTAATTTTGAGTGTTTCGTTTTTATACTTCAGGGTCCGGCATCTTGTAGAACTCGACTAAAAACTGCACCCGTCCTATGGGCTCGACACTGTGCAAGACTTCCGGAACAACCACCCCAATCCTGTCTCGAGATAACTCGATATCAGTCCCAAGCGCATCCACCCGGTATCTGAGACGACCCTCGCTCACAATAATCTTTGCCCAGACACCAGTCTTGGTCGAGTGGTCTTTTTTTAAACCGGCCGGAACCGTCTCCTCAGTAAAGAGAGGTGTCTTCTTGTAAGCAATAAAACTCGCCGGGAGTTCAGACCGATCGCACCTGACGCAGTCGAGAGTCGTCCCCAACATACTGCTACGTCCTTGCTCCGTCATGACCCAGGGACGGTTAATGAATGGGGGATTGTGACGCACGTGCTGAGGATGACCGCAGCTCAGGATTGCGATCGGATCCCCCTCCTCATCATGACCGAACCCGGTGATCGCTCTCTCCACGTCGGACCTCTTTCTAAGATAATTCTAAAATTGACACTAAACGTGTGAGGGCGATTAACCCATCACCGGTGGCAGCTGAGAGGTGAGGGCGTTCTTTTCTTTAGTTGCAGCACCCATCAGCGCATACCCTAAAAGACTCCCCCCCTCATCTTGGAATAATGCCTTGAAACCATCCTGATCTTCGGTAATCTTCCAGTCCCCTCTCGCACCGATATCAGGTGGTGAAATGGTGGTCGGGCAGGAGGGCGTCTTCACCAGCACCGGCATGGCGGGGTAGATTGCCGGGGTGGGATTCCCCGCCAGTGTCGCGGCAAGGGCTCTCGATGCATGCATGATCGGCATGACGAATGGTAAAACCCTACCCGCCACCTCCGCGCAATCTCCCAATGCATAAATATTCGGATCCTGAGTCTTCAATGATTGATCGACCACGATCCCACGATTGACCGTGATACCGGATTCTTGAGCTAATGTGATCCGTGGCTTCAATCCCACCGCCGACAGCACGACATCGGCTTCCAGGGTCTCTCCCTTAGCAAGGGTTAGACGTAAGCGCTCACCCACTCTGTCCACATGATGGACTGAGTTATTCAGATGGAAGGTGACACCGGCAGACTCGAGTCTATTTTGAAGGAATGCGCCACCCGACTGTGGAAGAAGACGTCCCAATGGCCACTCTCCGATATCGATCAGGTGGACTCGGTAACCCGCCACCGAGAGGTCATTGGCAAACTCACAACCGATCAGTCCTGCACCGAGTATGACCACCTCCTTCTTGCCCTCCAAAGCGTCACGCAGATGCCGGTAGTCGTCTAGATCATTGACTGATGACACTAACCCCGCCCCATCTCCCGCGAGTGGCAGACGGATCTGATCTGCCCCAAGAGCGAGTACTAACTGACTATAGGGCAGTCTCTCTCCATCCTGTAAGACGAGCGCGCGAGCGACTCGATCGATCGCTATCACCTTGGTATGAGCGCGTACCGTCAACTCCAGTTGATCGGCCATCTTGACCGCATCTGAATTTAGAATTGAGTCTGGCGTCTTACCTGTTGCCAGTGCATTAGACAGCATGGGCTTAGAGTAGAAGCCTCCATGATCTGAGGAGAGGATCGTGACCGGAGAGTCCGCATTTAATTTACGAAATTCACGAGCGACGGTATACCCCGCCAGACCACTCCCAACAATAACAATACCCGTCTGGCCCGCCATCAGGGATCGACCATTTCAAAATCTGATTTAGCGACACCGCACTCGGGACAGACCCAATCATCCGGAACATCTTCCCACAGGGTTCCGGCCGGAATGCCATTCTCTGGATCCCCGATCGCCTCATCATAGATGTGTGCGCACACGGCACATGCAAACTGTCTCATCACGACTCTCTCATCAATATTGAACCGATGAATGATAAGTTATTTTGCTTTTATTTTGGCTAAAATTGCACGACCTGCTCATAACAACGGACGGATCTCAGTCCTCGGCAGGCTATCCGTAACGGGTCGATCGAGATTTCACCCCGCCGAATAAAACTTACCGTTAAAATGCATCCATCAGATTATTCCCAGAGAGTTCATGCATGGCAATGATCGGTTTCATCGGACTCGGCGTCATGGGCAGGCCCATGGCTGGCAACCTTATCAGGGGCGGGCATACCCTGTTCTTACATTCCCGTAGCGGCGTACCAGAAGACTTGCTCCGGCTGGGGGGCATCCCCTGTGGCTCCCCCAGGGAGGTCACACTAAACGCCGACATCATCATCACCATGCTCCCTGATACGCCTGATGTGGAGTCCGTATTGTTTGGACGTGACGGTGTCGCAGATGCATTAACCCCCGGCAAGACTGTGGTCGACATGAGCTCCATCTCACCCATCCAGACACGAGAGTTCGCTATCCGTATCAACCGTCTTGGCTGTGATTATGCGGATGCACCGGTATCGGGTGGAGAGGTCGGTGCGACGGATGCAACACTCACCATCATGGTCGGCGCGACGGAATTAGTGCTCGAGAGATTGGACCCAATCTTCAAACTGATGGGCAAGATCATCACCCTGATCGGAGCCAATGGTGCAGGTCAGACCTGCAAGATCGCGAATCAGATCATTGTTGCACTCACGATCGAGGCGGTTGGTGAGGCCCTCTTATTTGCTTCCAAGGCCGGCGTTGACCCCTCCAAGGTCCGTCAATCCTTAATGGGTGGTTTTGCCTCCTCACGCGTTCTCGAGGTCCATGGGGAGCGTATGATCAAACGATCATTCGATCCTGGATTTCGTGTCGATCTGCATCAAAAAGACTTATCGATTGCGTTATCATGCGCGGACGCACTTGGGATCAACCTACCCAATACGGCGGCCACCCAAGAACTGCTGAATGATTGCATTGCGGAAGGCGGTGGCAAGATGGACAGCTCGTCGTTGGTCTGTTCATTAGAAAGACTGGCCAATCATAAGATTCAATAACCCCTCCAACTCATGCAACCACTCGAACTTGTCTCCGAACTAAGCACCTTTCTGCCGACTGAATCGGTGCTCTATCAGGGTGAGGATCTGAGACCTTACGAGTGCGATGGTCTGTCTGCATACCGACAGACCCCCATGATCGTGGTCCTCCCTCAGACTGAGGAAGAGGTCATCAAGATCTTGCAGATCTGCCACCGAACGAAGACTCCAGTCGTTCCTCGAGGGGCTGGGACCGGTCTATCCGGTGGCGCACTCCCTCATGAATCGGGTGTCTTACTATCACTTACCAAGTTAAAGAAGATACTCGAACTCGACCCAGCATCTCGCACCGCACGCGTTCAGCCGGGTGTTCGTAACCTCGCGATCAGCGAGGCTGCTGCACCGTACGGATTATATTACGCACCCGACCCCTCCTCTCAGATCGCATGCTCGATCGGTGGCAACGTGGCCGAGAATTCGGGTGGGGTTCACTGTCTGAAGTATGGACTCACTGTGCATAATATTCTTGAGCTACGGGTGGTCACCCTGTCTGGTGAGATCCTCGAGATCGGAGGCTCTGGACTGGACGCCGCGGGTTATGACCTGCTCGCGATCATGACCGGCAGTGAAGGGATGCTTGGCATCGTGACCGAGATCGTCGTCAAGCTCACCCCTAGTGCTGAGAAGGCCCAGGTCGTCATGGCTGCTTTTGATGATATCCGTAAGGCCGGTGATGCAGTGGCCAATGTGATCGGTGCTGGCATCATCCCTGCTGGGATGGAGATGATGGACAGGATCACCACACGTGCGGTTGAGGAGTATGTCCACGCCGGCTACAACCTGGAAGCGGCGGCCATCCTATTGTGCGAGTCCGATGGTACGGTTGAGGAGGTTGCTGATGAGGTCCTCCGGATTGGTGAGATCATGCGTCAGAGCGGCGCGATCGAAATAAAGACCTCCCGTGATGAGTCGGAGCGTCTTAGATTCTGGGCAGGCCGTAAGGCTGCATTTCCCGCAGCGGGTCGCGTCTCACCGGATTACTACTGTATGGATGGAACCATCCCTCGTAAGAAGTTAGCATTTGTGTTGACGGGGATTGAGAGACTCTCATCGGAGTATGGCCTGCGGTGCATGAATGTATTCCATGCAGGGGATGGCAACCTTCATCCACTGATTCTGTACGATGCCAACCAGCCGGGTGAGCTTCAAAAGACCGAGGAGTTCGGCGCGAAGATACTCGAGATGTGTATCGATGTAGGCGGGACGATTACCGGTGAGCATGGGGTCGGGATCGAGAAGATTAACCAGATGTGCTCACAATTCACACGCCATGAGCTAGAAATGTTTCATTCGGTCAAAGCGGCCTTTGATCCATCGGGACTGCTCAATCCCGGGAAAGCGATCCCGACACTTCGTCGTTGTGCTGAACATGGTGCGATGCATGTCCACCGTGGCGACGAAAAATTTCCGGAGTTGCCGAGATTTTAAGCGGCTGATTAATTTATCTCACTCTCTTTCCAAGCCCCTTTATGCAAGATGTGATTGATCGACTGGCCGATACCATTCGTGCCACTCATCCCGAGAGCCCGCTATGTATACGGGGTGGCGCTAGCAAGGACTTCTATGGCAACCGCATTCCCGGTCGAGATCACAATCTGCTCGATGCCAGCGGTTATCACGGGATTGTCTCTTATGAACCGACTGAGCTGGTCGTGACCGCTCGTGCAGGCACCCTCCTCATTGATCTCGAGTCTGAGTTGCTTGCAAACCGGCAGATGCTGGCCTTCGATCCTCCCCACTTTACCGAATCCGCTACGATCGGTGGATGTGTTGCTGCCGGGCTTTCGGGCCCGAGGCGATCATCGGCAGGTTCTGTCCGGGATTTTGTTTTGGGCGTTCGTATGTTAGATGGAAGGGGGGATGATTTGCATTTTGGCGGGCAGGTGATGAAGAATGTTGCCGGTTACGATGTCTCACGTTTAATGGTCGGATCGATGGGGACGTTGGGGCTCTTGCTCGAGATCTCTCTCAAGGTACTTCCACGTCCATCTGTCGAGATGACAGTCACTCTTCAGATGAATGAGCGTGATGCAATCGAACGGATGAATCATTGGGCGGGCAAGCCACTACCGATCTCTGCGACTTGTTTTTACAATAACACGCTCACGGTCCGCCTCTCTGGTGCTGAACCGGCGGTCCGTGCGGCCCATCTTAAAATGGGTGGCGAGAGGTTGGATGATGGGGACGCCTTTTGGCGTTCTGTTCGTGATCAGACTCACCCCTTCTTTCAGTCCGGCCGACCGTTATGGAGGCTCTCTATCAAATCAACCACTCCCCAATTATCCTTGCCCGGCCAACAATTGACCGAGTGGGGAGGTTCATTGAGGTGGCTGATCACCGACCCAGATTTACCTCATGAGGATGTTCGCAAGGCGGCAAAGTCTGCAGGGGGTCATGCCACTTTATTTCGCTGTGGCAAACCATCGATGGATGTGTTCCATCCTCTTTCACCAGCGATGATGCTGGTCCACCGTCGTCTCAAAGAAAAGTTTGATCCGTTACGGATACTCAACCCCGGTCGCTTGTTTCCGGAGCTCTAAGCGTATGCAAACCAATCTCGCTGACTTTATCAAGAACACCCCTGAAGGGCAGGAAGCAGAGTCGATCTTACGATCCTGTGTGCATTGTGGTTTCTGCTTGGCCACATGCCCGACCTATCAATTACTCGGTGATGAGCTAGACAGTCCTCGCGGTCGAATTTACTTGATAAAGCAGGTGATGGAGGGTCAACCCGTCACTCAGAAGACTCAGCTCCATCTTGATCGGTGCCTCACCTGCCGTGCTTGTGAGACAGCTTGCCCCTCCGGGGTCCAGTACGGACGTCTGATTGATATCGGTCGCGCAATCGTTGAGAAGGAGGTCCCTCGGGGTGCTGTTGATCGCGTTAAACGATACGCGTTGCGACAAGCATTACCCAATTCAAATCTGTTCTCTTCTCTCTTAAGCTTGGGGAAACTCTTCCGTCCAATGCTCCCAGCCAGTCTTACGAAGTCACTCCCCGAGTCTATCCCTAACCCCAACCTCTGGCCCCCTGTGAGACACACTCGGACCATGTTGGTGCTGGAGGGTTGCGTTCAGCCCTCATTAGCACCCGGTATTAATGTGGCCACTGCACGGGTGCTCGATCGATTAGGTATCTCATTGATTAAGGCAAGTGACGCGGGTTGTTGCGGCGCGGTGTCATATCACCTCAATGCTCAGCAGGAGGGTCTGGACTATATGCGTCGCAATATCGATGCTTGGTGGCCTTATCTAGAGATTACTTGCGACTCTGCCACTGAATCTGCGGTTGAGGCGATTGTCATGACCGCCAGTGGTTGCGGCGTGACCGTTAAAGAGTATGGTCATCTTCTTAAGGATGATCCCCTTTATGCCCAAAAAGCTTCCCGCATCTCGTCACTGACGAAGGATATCAGTGAAATCATTTCCGCTGAATTGAGTCACGGGAATAAGCTCCCCACCAATCACTCATCACCCAACTCTCCAAAGCAAAAATTGTCTTTCCACTCCCCCTGCACCCTTCAGCATGGCATGCAGATCCGAGGCTCTGTTGAAGCAATTTTATTGAGTGTTGGATTTGATTTAGCCCTCGTTCCCGATTCTCACCTCTGCTGCGGATCGGCAGGCACCTACTCGCTCCTTCAGCCGGACCTGTCTCAACAACTTCTGACTAATAAAGTGAAGTCCCTTGAGTCTGGGCATCCAAACCAGATTGTGACTGCTAATATTGGATGTCTGACTCATATACAGGGCGGCACTCAGATCCCTGTCCGTCACTGGATCGAGGTCTTGGATGAGTGTACTGAGATGTCTCATACATGATTTGATTTACCTGTT
>Ga0209553_1001331_pt1 | contig 12332 bp, 6 predicted proteins | sample LauGreFBDMM110DN_2_FD_188217 | JGI IMG/M metagenome (GOLD analysis project Ga0209553, IMG submission 188217) | Freshwater lake microbial communities from Lake Michigan, USA - Fa13.BD.MM110.DN (SPAdes) (version 2) | ecosystem: Environmental > Aquatic > Freshwater > Lake | place: Lake Michigan, USA...
ACAACATTCCTTAATCACATTTCGGAGAGCTTCAATCTGTGCGGCAACGCTATCCATTCCACTCATCCGCTTCAATGCATTTATCGCAGCCACCTTGAGATTCGTGACATTTCCTAGACGGTTTCCTGAAGCAGAAGCAGAAGAAGGAGCAGCCTTTACAACATTTCCAACAGATTCAATATTCCTCTTTAGCTTCTCAAGCTTCTCCTTTTCTTCACGATTTGTTAGCTCCTGTTGACGCGCTTCAATCAGCTTTCTTGTTGTCTCAATATTATTTTGCACAACTTTTTTAGTTTCTTGATCCATATTCAGATTTCCAGCATTTTCAACCTGACGCTGTAGAAGATTCTTCAGTTCCTTCGTTTGCTGATTGAGTTCCTCAACGTTGATAGACTTGGTAAAATTCTTGTTAGCCTGCTGTGCACTCTTTTTCCGCGAAAAACGACTTCCAATCTTTGAAAAGAACCCTTTTACACGATTCTTTACCGATTTCTTTTTCGTCGTATTCACAGCCATCTACTATAAGAGGTATGAAAAGTATGGGACATCCCTTTCATACATCTTTTACACAGTTACACTAGATTAGCTTTCAACACAGTAGATTCCTTCAGGAATCAGCCTCCTGATTGGCGGGAGTCCAATCAGGATGGTGTGTAGCTTTAGCTATCAGCCTCAATATCCTCTTTCTCCTGCTTGAGTCGGCGCACTAGAGTCTCAACCGCACGCTCCCACGTGTAAGTCAGAACATTTTTACGCGCCGCCTCACCGTGCTCTTTACGCTTCTTTGTGTTCAGTACATACTCCTCCATGCCAATACACAAATCATGGGGATCCATTGCATATGCCTCGCCACCCACAGGGGAATAGACCATCGGAAGGTAGTAACGGTTCTTCGCCTCCACTAGAACAGAGTTGTCAGCCTTGCAGAATTCCTTGAATCCACCCAGGTTCGGGACGACTTGTGGAATACCCACACCCATCTGCTCAAAGTTGCAGAGACCCCAACCCTCACCCTCTGCAGAATTCACACCAGCATCTGCCAAATTGTAAAAGACATTGATATCTTCATCCTTGAATACCATGTCCTGCGAGCTGATCATCAGGCGAGCAGCAAACTGCTCCACATTCACGCCACGCAAACGCAACTCACGTTGGAAGATCTCAAACAACCACCATCCACCTTTTTCACCCTTGTCACAAATGCACATCAAGAAGATAGGCTTTGTTGGATACTTCGCAACAAGCTCCACAAACGCCATGATGAGCAGATCATAACGCTTACGCGGTTGATTACGATTCACATTCAAGAATACAAATGCATCATCGGAAATCTTCATATTCTTACGGATCTCACTTCGTGGTAAGATACGATACATATCAGGGTCAAAACCGTGCAAGATTACATCAATTGGGCGATTGACACCCTGATCCTTCAGACATTGCTTCCAAAATGGCGTGAATGCAAAGATACGCTCAGCCTTCATGTTCAGCATATCAAGATAGCCTTGCAGCTGCGTCGTATAGACCTGGTCGCAATAGACCCACGTCTTGAAGTTCTTTGGGATACCAGATTTATCAATTTCAATGAGAAATTTCCCTACAACACTCATGTCATTGAAGATCATCACGACATCTGGTTTCTTTTGACGAATCGCATCAGGCAGCTGCTTGAAACCAAAGCCTTGTTCAAATGGCTTCTCATTCGCACAAGCATCAATGACACTCACATTTGCAGGATATGGGCGATAGCCCTCTGCGAACTGTTGATTGGGAAACTTCTGGAATGCAAAGTGTGTTACCTCGATCCAAGGGATCTTAGATAATTGGCGTATAATTCCATAACTCACCTTCGAATACCCAGTATACTGATGACAATGTGTACTTACAATCATGAACTTGAGCTTCCTTTGCCCATAGGGTAGAGAGTCATAGGAAGCTGCAGCTGCTACTACACTCTGTGTAATAGGGGGCATAGGAGTCACTAGTGGTGTAGCATTCTGTGTAGGTACACCAGTAGAAGTAGGAGACACTTCTACAAGGCGACCAGTACCACCAATATTCCCCTGAATGAGATTCTGCAAATTCTTGATATAGTCTGGAACACCTGCAGGATCCATCTTCTATCCACAATAAACGCATAATCCTTAGGCCTAGAGGTAATCTACAACTTTATTCTATATGGATGACTCGCGTCTATCCACGCCCTGTACCGTCAAGTGCTGCGGCAATACCCTCTAAAAAAAAGGATAAACGCAAATCAATTCCAAAGGCGATCAGAGAACAGATCTGGCTTCGAGAATTTGGCAAATTGTTTGAAGGAAAGTGCAAAACACCTTGGTGTGAAAATAAAATAAATGCCTGGGATTTTCATGCAGGACATAATATCCCAGACTCTAAAGGAGGATCAATTAATCCTAACAATCTTATTCCAATCTGTTCACGTTGTAATCTCTCTATGAGTGACAACTACACCTTTCAAGAATGGGCTACTCTAGGCGCCCCCATACATAAACGCGCGGCAGTCGCCATTGCTCCACCTCCTTCATCCCCTTGGTGCTGCTGCTTCTAGAGCGTTTACCGCAGTGTACTATAGACGGTACACTTGCCGCACCCACACTTTTACATCTACCTTCAGCTTCTGCCATGCTACTAGCAGTTGCGCGCGATACTGTTCATACACTTGAGGCTGTGCCTTCAGCGTATATATAAGTTCAGCCGCATGACGCCAATCATTCGCCACAAGGAGAGGGAAGAAACGAGACAAATAATTCAAATATGGCTCCATACCATCCTCTTTCACAAGCATAGGAACTGCTCCTGCCTCTAGCGCCTCGTATAAACGAAATGTCTCAGGATTTTGTCCACGCGGGCAAGGAATAAACCAAGAATTCAAGAGAATTGCAAGCGATTCAGAACGATCCGCACGCTGAGAAGACTCCCACGTATCGACCAGCTTTAGCATGTTTTCACCAGGAATACTCTTCAGCACCTCCAACTTCTGATCACGCGCATGCCACTTTGTCCCCGTGAATGACCAGACTAGTTCACGGAAAGGAGGACGTGGTGTGTGGATATAAGGCTCGCAATTTGGCATTGTAATTCCCCAGTGATATCCTAAAGGAATTACCTTGACCTTCTCTGACTCCTGAACATCAGGGCGCACATAGTTACGAATCACTCCTAGACAGCTTGGCCAATTATAGAAATCAATCGGATCTGTGCCATACTCATCACTCAAATGCAACACATAAAATTTTGCACCTGATACAGCCCATTTCATCAGAATCATACGAATTTCTATAATATGAGAACGCTGAGCTAAGACGATCGGCTCATCACGAGGGATCTCCCCATCTAAACTAATATATTCCAAATTCATGGAAACATCCTTATCAAATATACTCTTCAGCCATTGATATTCCATCCAATTTGCACTATCCATACCCTTCTCCATTGTCACAATCCTCCTTTTACACGTTGGTGGGAGCGCTTGCGCAGCAGCAACAGGGACAGAAGGGACAGGAACAGATGGGGCAGGAACAGAAGGGACAGGGACAGGCGCAACAGGGACAGCGGTCATCGCCTTGCGAGCATCCTCAAGTGCCCCAGAAATATCGAGGGGATCATTATCCTTTAACACCGCCTTTACTTGCTCCTCTGAGAAGCGTTCCTTATTGTTCCAGAGATCACTATCAAAGCTATCCACACGAGAGAAGTCACTGAATGCAGATTTCTGATAGACAGGATCATCGTCCTGGTAGCAACCTGCCACGAGGGGGTGTAAGAAGTAGATATTCAGAAATTGTTGAATATTACACATCATGTGGTCTGCACTCGTCCAGTATCCACCCTTCGCCCTTAAGAATTCTAGAATCTTCTCTGCACCACGTCGCGTCAATACATACGAATATGCACAGAAGTGGAAATACCGATTCGCTGGATTCTGGCCAAACACATTATTATCAGCGACACGCCCAATATGCTCATTCACTTTCTCCACACATACCTTATCAAATCCTTCACGATTCGGTGGTAGGACTCCTCCCAGATAGATCAAATCCCAGCCTTCAGGCAGCGCCTTGTCCTCCACAGCAGCTTCCCATCGCTTCTTCCACTCTGGGCTCAGACGAGCATCATCCTCCAGAATCAAATAGGTATTTACCTCTGGCTTTTCATTCATCAGCTGCATCCAAAGGGCTAAATGACTCAAAGCGCATCCCATGATTGGCTTCTTCCACCCAAAATCATGCGGCTTGAAGAGACGAGCGATGCGAGGCGTCAACTCCAACTTCGTCCCCTCAAACGCCGACAGGCGCATCAAACGATCCGCTAGTCCAGGATGCGTCTTCTTGAACCTATCCAGGCGATCCTTGCGACGATCCAGGTTTATGATCCAAGGCTCATCAATGCCATTCGCAATAGGAGCGTGAAGCTGGAACATGCCACGATGCACATAGATACTCCTGCCTGTTAAGAATGTATGCCGAAGGCTGATATGACTATAGACAGTATCTAAATCTATTGCAGGCACTTTCTTGCGGCGACATAGGACAGATAAGATACTCTGATCATGGCGGTGACCAAATGGACGCCCATCTTCACCAATTCCTAACCATTTAGGACCCATAATCACGGCACCACTGGCGATTAAACTGAGAATCATCTGCCAATACACACATTCCATATTCACGTGCTGTCTTCAACCAGGCTGTCGGCCAACGCACAGGCACCGCCCCAGAGTCAAGATAGAAAATCAGCTTACCCGCATACTCAGGATTTCGCACAGCCTCGCGCATTAGCCAGATCTTCCATGCAAAGTGTTGCGGCTCCCAGAGATCTGAAAATCCTGATGGCGCATCACTAGGAAATCTCTTGAACTGTACATTAGGAAACCTCGCAATCAGAGTAATTTCACTACCCTTTGACACATCCTCCATCAAATATACAATTGCCTGCATTTTAGCATTTATCTCTTTCATCTGTGTTGTAGCATGCAGCCACATTTGAAGAGAAGGTAAAAATTTCTGATTTGCACCTGTCATCATAATTGTCTCCTCAATCTTCGCGTTGGTAGGTGCATCTGCTGCTGCTACACCAAAAGGTGCTGCTACGATTACAGCCCCAGGGTCTTCCTCAGCATCTTCCGTGTATCCAAGAAAACGAGGGATCCCCTCTAACACTTTCTCCTCCACTCCCACATACGACCAGAGTCTCCTAGCACACTCTGATAATGTACGCCGCACCATATCTCGTCGAACTTCATCAATCGCTGGAGTATTATACATCTTGATCCATCGCGCCTCATCCTCATCAACCCCTTTCACAGCCTGCACAAGTTGTCCAGAGGTTATAATCTGCCGCGCGTCAATGAAGCCACTTGTATCAAAGTCACGCTCCACCTTGGGGTCTCCCCAGTAAATAGGAATACACCCTGAAGCCTTTGCATGCAGCAATTTCTCTGTTACATACCCTGGTGATGACTCATTCTCATATGCTAGACAGAACTTATAGTTCTTAAGAAATTCCATCTTCTTGAGCTCACCACCGCCCCCACCTAACCCTGCAAAGATGACATCGCCCACATTGTTAAATAAGCGACCTGCTGAATCAACGTGTTTGTATTCAGACAACCACTGGAACGATGAGTTTCGCATTGGCTGACGCGGGTTTGTTACTACAAATGCACAGAACTTCTCCTTTTGCGCGCGCTCGGCAGGATACACCTTGCAACAACGATTGATCGGCAAAGGCTTAGGATTTCCAATCTTCTCTGCATCAGCGCGGAACCAATTTACCTCTAACATCCACAACGGCATGCGCAAGTAGCTGCCATCATTCATATCCATGTGGTCAAATCCGATGTTGAGCTTCACATCATCTCGCTTTATTGCCTTCGTATTCTCACCGGTATAATGCACCTTTGGCACAGATTCTGATACTTTCTTCCAACGTTCCCCAAAGGGTCCAAAGACTAATAAATCTACCTTTTCGCCTTCTTGCATCCCATCCAATGACTTTCCTACCGCTTTACGACCTACCCCTGCAGCATTCATCATGAGTAAGAACATATTGTATTCAGGATTGAATCCATCCCACATATCGCAGAATCCTACAACAAGATCAGGTATCATAGGAACAGCTACAGCGGCAGCGGTAGCAGCACCCATGGCAGCAGCATTCCATTCGTCCTGGAGGGGGGGTGAAAGAGGAGAGAATGCTTCAATGAGTTTCTTTCGTGTTTCAATCAAGCTCTCAACTGTTGGAGGAGCTGCTACTACACGCATAAATGCTTCCTTACCAGCAATCAGTTCATTCGAAGGATAGTAACCAACCTCCGCACTCCCTTTTACACGATCTGCAAGTAACTTCAAGTTATGTACAAGGGGGATACCCACCCAAAGAGCATCCAAAACATAGGGACGAATACTCAAGAAACGACTGTGGGCAATTAGGATACACTTGGGGTCAAAGGTGAGATCTGTTATGCGCTGGCGACCAATAAAGACTCCGCTCATATCGCTGATATCCGAGAAGCAGTGGGCTAGAACATTCCCACGGAAGAACTCCGCCTGCTTTATATTATCTGCATTGTGAATCTTGATCTCCTTGTTCAACGAAATCTCAGTCTTCTTTCGAACTTCGCGCATGATTAAGAGGGGGATTGTACAACTGCTCGAGGAACTATTGTTTGTCTCAGAAATATGAATTGCCCAAGGCTTCCCTGCAACATCTCCCATTGCGTAGACCTGCGGCCAGACAGGAGCCTTCAACTCTTGGCGGTGGAACTCTGCCGCGGAAGGAGTCCAGAGAAATGGGACGATCTTCACAGGGAGACGGAACAGAGCCTCGGCATACTGGATATCATCACTAGTCGTATTCTCACGCACCAACCATACCTCTGACACACCGTCTAATGTACGTTCAGGCTTCTCAAAAGGAAAGAGACTTGCTTCGATGTCGTGATAGAGGAGGGGTTTGCGACAGAACCAGATAATAACAATCCCTGCCTTACGTTCTTCTACGCTCAATAAATGATTGCCGACTTCAATAATCAAATCAAACTTTTTACATGTTTGTGTTTCTAACTCAGACTTGTGGATGACAGCCCAATCCTTTGACATCTCCTTGATATCATCCCACCACACTTTTTCCTTCTCACCAACTTGAATAAATACCACTTCATGACCTTTAATGCGATATACCTCTGCAATAGAGGCACAACTCTGAGGTGAACCGGCACTGAAGAAGCTATGCTGGAAATTTACAGTGATACCGATGCGCATAGTGCTTCTTTTCTGGAAGATTGAATAACTTGCGCTTTAGCCGCGCGGAACCATTTGGCCTTCGGTTTGGCAGAGACAAACCTGTGGGCGAGGCTTTCAGCAGAGTTGCTGCGCTTTTGCGCAGCAACGAGGGCTTGGATTCCAGGACTTTGTCCTGGAATCACCAGCCGACGCCTTCCGCTAATAATGATGATATTTCTGCCTGCTTTGCAGTCAGAAATAGATTATTATTCAGAAATCCACAAATCCCTTTTACACAATGTCAAAGGGATTTATTGATCGTATTGACTCTTTATTTAACTTTACACCCCCGCTATCGTTTCCCAGCGCTGCTGAACCTCCGGATTATACGGAGAATGTCTCCACGTTAGTGCGCGTGCATGTGCCTTGTAGATCTCAAAGTTCGCCTTATGCGATCCACGAACAGTATCAATCAGATCCGCCCCTGCCTTCAGATCTGCATCCTTGTAATAGTATCCATACGAAGACCAGTCGCTCGCATTGTGCAAGACAGGGTATCCCGATGAGAAATACTCCAAAACCATATAATTGTATTCATTATTCCACTGATGGCATACAGGAATTGCTGAAGGATATGTATTCAATATTGTCAAGATATCCATGCGCCCCTTCATCTTCACGCGTCCAGCCTTCACTAGATCCAACTTGTTCCAAATACATTCTTTGAAAAAGGGAATCATCATCAATCGCTCCCCATTCACTACAACCACCTCACCCTTCCACCCAGGATTTCTACGGAACCATGTCTCCAAGATCATGAGAGGGACTAAAGAACTCTTCTGGAAACTTATATTCGGCTCTAAAACTAAGAATACATCCTCCTCTGGTGAAGCGGCAGGTCGCCACTGGAATGATCGTTCACCATTCTTCGTCAGAATCTGACTATCCCAGACATAAGGAACAACAACCGGTTCCTTCTTATCAACATCCACCTGGTTCAGAGCTCGTGCATACTCAGCATGCTGTGTATAATGAGGTGAGACCCAGATCTCATCCAATTCCCCTATTACATGATGCGCAAAATACATATGGGGATAGAAAATAGGTGTTTCAATATCAATATTTATAATATTTCCAAGATAAAGCTTACAAATCTTTGCACCACACATTTTTAAGAATCGGCGCATAGCGGAATCAACACTCATTCCAATTTCAATATAAAGTTTCACAGGAATCGGTGATTTTGCAATATCTTGGATACTCAATAGGCGTAGATCTTTCATATAGTTCGGAATCTTCTCCATGGTTTCAGGGCGAATATTCACGATAAGAAAGGGTAGCCAACCCATTGACTCAAACATACGATATAAGACATAGACATTTTGGAATAGTCCATTACTGAAGAGATTCTCCTCTGTAATTACTGCAGTTGCAAGAAGTACTGTTTTTCGTTCAACAAGGCTACGTAAATTTGCAAGAGGTGAATGAGGAATTACGCTTAGACTCGCACGAGCTCCATCATCCTTATACTTTGTCATTCCTGGCATATCTTTTAGTTTAGGGAGATCAGCTAGTCTAGACATTTCTGAAGAAGAATCATGATCATTTATTTAGGTTCATAAACGCACCTTTTTACAGACAGGTCACAATAGAAAGAAGATGAGTGATCAATCATTTAATGGTATCTCTACAAATTATCTGTCTGCTGGCACGTTATATACCCGGACTCTAGTCGCTAGCACACTTAATGGGTAAGGTGCTGGCTTAAGTAACTTGCAATATGCTAATTTTTCTAATGACCCTTGAAATACTATTCCTACTAGCGCCTATCAATCATTTAGCATCCCCTGGAATGCTATGCAACCATACGGTGGGTTTAATATTCAATATGGCGATTGGTACTATTGGTGTTCATTATGATCAGTTTACTCCTCTCCTAGTAAACGCAACACAGTCACTCAATAGCACTGTAAAAGGACAAGACTCTAAACTTTCCACTCTAACATAATTCTATAACACACAGGCACGTAATATCTCATTTCTACCATTATTCTATGAACTCCTCACACAAGAAGTCTCTACTCTCATCAGATCCTAAAGGTATGTGTAAAAGTGTGAAAATATGTTTTTCCCTGCTAAAGGAAGCACCAATGTAAAAACTGCGTATGTGATGCATAATGCAGTTTTTACATATAAAGTACCATAATTATATTTTACGTTTAGACTAGCAGATTATTATTAACCCCTGCATCCTCTAGCGTGTGATTTACATTATACTGCAAGAAGAGATGACTTTTCTTTCCAAATTATAAGTATAATGTCTGGCCGGTTTACGGTAGATACTAATATTTTGAGGATTCGTGACATTTTCGCCATCAATCCTCAAAATTCACAATTCATCCAGCCCGGTGAAATTCCCACGATTGGATTGAACGGCCAGCTACGATGGTATAGTAGCTTAGAGTTTTTAAGTTCAATTAGTGTTCCAACTACAAGCACGAATGTTCTAGGACTTTTACTAGCGGTTCCCCAAGGTCTAAGTACTTTATCAACAGCAATTACAACTGTCACAAATGATACTATAAGAAGCACTGTTCAAGGCCTAGGACTTGTAGGATACATCTCTAGCCAACAACTCGTGTCAACAACATCAAATCTTCTCTTTTTCACAACGTCTACAATTGTCAGCACAACATCTAATCTTCAGTATCAGATCCAAAATCTCCCTGGAGGTGGTATAACATACACTCAGCTTGCATCCACCACATCTGGCCTTGGATCTTCAGGATATATCTCCTCTTTTGCACAAATTGGTGCAAGTAGTATCATGGCATCTACCATTACTGCAAGCAGTGTGACAACAAGGGTAGCCTGGGCTGATACAATCAATGCTAGTAGTATTTCTACATATTCAATGACTGTATATGGTGAGAATACCCTTACAGTACAAGGGGGATTCTTTACTAGCTCTGTATATATTCAGGATGCTACAGGAGGATATGCAAATATTACAGTTTCTGATGGAGTCATTAATGTTGTAAATACAAATGGAACTGCGAGTGTGCAACTTGTAACAGATGAATATTTAATTTCTTCCTTTGCTGGGCTTGGAACTTCAGGATATATCAGCACAGCATCTCTAAGATCTTCCCTCCAGGGTCTAGGAAACAACTACCTATCTACTGCAGTCCTTTCCAATAACTTGGCATCCACTACAGCTGGCCTTGGATCTTTGGGATATATCTCAAGCCTTTCCCTCGTGTCGACAACATCAAACCTTATCCTTTTCACAACGTCTACAATTGTCAGCACAACATCTAATCTTCTGTATCAGATCCAACAACTCTCTGGGGGTGGTGTAACATACACCCAGCTTGCTTCAACTACAGCTGGCCTGGGAACTACTGGGTATCTCTCAACGATCTCTGGATTCGCTAGCACGGTTGCAGGCCTTGGAACTGCAGGATACCTCTCCACTGCTGTTCTTTCCAATAACTTGGCATCCACTACAGCTGGTCTTGGATCTTTGGGATATGTAAGCACAGCAACAGATGTTACGTCATCAATTCGCGGTCTAGGACTAGTAGGGTATATCAGCACAGCCTCTCTAACATCGTCCCTCCAGGGTCTAGGAAACAACTATCTCTCCACTGCAGTCCTTTCCAATAATCTGGCATCCACTACAGCTGGTCTTGGATCTTTGGGATATGTAAGCACAGCAACAGATGTTACGTCATCAATTCGCGGTCTAGGACTAGTAGGGTATATCAGCACAGCCTCTCTAACATCGTCCCTCCAGGGTCTAGGAAACAACTATCTCTCCACTGCAGTCCTTTCCAATAATCTGGCATCCACTACAGCTGGTCTTGGATCTTTGGGATATGTCTCTTCAACTCAACTCTTCTCAACCACTAACAATATCGTCGCTAGTAATCTTCCAAGCACTGTAGCAGGTCTCTCTAACTTCTTGGGACAGCGATATGTAAGTAGTCTCTCTAATGTATTGTCACTCAGTACACAACAGATCCAGACATCCAGCTTATCATCCTTTTATATCAATGCTGGTACCGTAAACTTCGCTAATATTTTGTCAAACGGGTCTGCTTATGTTCCTGGAGGTGGAGGTTGGCTAGGCGCGACATCTACTGCGATTGTTATAGGATATCAAGCTGGTTTTTTTTACCAAGGTGAAGGTTCCGTCGTAATTGGTTCAAATGCAGGATATTCAAACAATTCAGCTGGTGTATACAATAATAGTAACTATATAGCAATTGGAAGATCAGCTGGTTATTCAAATCAAAGCACGAATTCTATTGCGATTGGATACTTGGCTGGCTCGAATACAACAGCACAAAGTTCTATTATTCTGAATGCCTTAGGATCTGTTCTGAACTCTTCAAATGCAGGATTATATGTGAAGCCTGTGCGCGGGAATTTAAATTTGAACACATCCCTTTCTACTAATGCGAACAATCCCCTTGTATATAATATAGTAACGGGTGAAATATCGTATGCAAGTAGTTTAACCGTTAGTAGTCTTTTTGCGAATGGCGATATTTATGCAGTCGGCAATGTAACAGCTTTTTCAGACAGGAGACTAAAAGAAAATATTGTAACAATATTAAATCCTCTTTCTACACTAAATAATCTTAGAGGTGTTTCCTATACGCGTAATGATCTACCAAATTCTACTCTAAAATACATTGGTGTAATTGCTCAAGAAGTTGAAGCAGTATTGCCTGAAGTTGTATTTACACTAAATGATGAACGAGAAACTAAATCAGTCTCTTATGGAAATATGGTAGCACTTCTTATAGAATCTGTAAAAGAACAAGAATCTAAATCAGTCTCTTATGGAAATATGGTAGCACTGCTTATAGAATCTGTAAAAGAACAAGAATCTAAAATATCCTCTCTAACATACTTTTATGACACACAGACATATAATCTTTCATCTTTAACATCTTCATATAATTTACAGACATGTAAAATGTCATCTCTAACATCCTCCTACGAACTCCTAACACAACAAGTCTCAACTCTCATTGGATCTCAAAGGGATGTGTAAAAGGGATTGAATTTTATATA
>Ga0209553_1001336_pt1 | contig 12300 bp, 9 predicted proteins | sample LauGreFBDMM110DN_2_FD_188217 | JGI IMG/M metagenome (GOLD analysis project Ga0209553, IMG submission 188217) | Freshwater lake microbial communities from Lake Michigan, USA - Fa13.BD.MM110.DN (SPAdes) (version 2) | ecosystem: Environmental > Aquatic > Freshwater > Lake | place: Lake Michigan, USA...
CGCCTGAGTGATGGGATCCAGTCCTCGCATCCAGCTCTCGCACGGACGCATCACGCGGACTCGTGTGCCGGCATGTCAATTCGCATTCGGTGGTGCGCGGCCTGTCATCGTCGCGGCGGCGGACTTGGCGGCGTTCGCAGCACTTGTCGCAGCACTTGTGACTGCACGCACGGGCATCGTTCCAAATGTGCGGAGCCAGGCGACGGGTGAGCGGGGTCTCGGTCCGCGGCGTTCGCGCGATTCCTTGATCCATTTCCATGCGAACCACGCGGCGACTGTGAGTGCGGTGAGCGCGAATCCGATCGTCAGCAAGCTGCCGAGCCCTTTCGCTTGATCGTATCCAGCGGCGCCGATCCAACCGATGCCAATCTGAATCGGGGCGGTGATTGCGACGGTGATGCACTCGACTGCGAGAAACTTCCACCACGGGACATGCAGCACGCCGGTCATAGTCAGCACTGCGGTTCGTGTGCCAGGGATGAAGCGCGCGAGGATCAGCACGATGGTGCCGCGTTGTTCCATCGCGTACTTCGCTTCGAGCAAGCGCCGCGGATGCATGAGTCGCTTGAGGCGCTTGCTGTGGATGATGCGTGTGCCGAAGTGCCGACACATCCAGATCCAGATTGTGTCGCCGATGACGAGTCCGCAGTAGGCAGCGAGAAGAGTCTCGCCCCATTGCATCTGTCCGTGATAGATCGCGACGCCCGCGGGGATCAGGAGGAAATCTTCAGAAATATGTAGACCAATTCCGCAGACGATGAACGCGAAGAAAATGAAGGTCGCGCCGTACGCGCTCAGCCACTGCAACATCCACGAGTCCGTTGGTGGATTGAGGAGTTCAACAGGCGGAGTCGCGGTGCCTTGGATGGAAGCTTCGCCTGCTTGTGCAAGCATCGAGTGGATCGATGCGCTGTGGCTCATCGCGTCCTGAAGAGGAGCGAGGAAACTCAGGTCAGTGAAAGGTAGTAGCAGGGCATCCATCAAGATTGGTCAACTATGGTGCATCACCATTTGTGTCGTTCTGCGCGCCCGTTGCGCCGTTTCCTTGAGTGCCAGACGAGCGACTCAAGTGCTATCGCTCCAATGCTCACTTGGAAACTCTATCGCCTTGCGCGTGTGTTGACTTGAAAGGGATGGCGCGGTGGGCGAATGAAGGAAGAAAGGTTGGAAGGTTGCATGATCAGACGGATGATCAGACGGATGATCGGATGGATGATCGGATGGATCCATTGGACCCCTTCGCTATCGGATCGGAACGAGTGCACCAAGGTTGTCGAGACTGAGTAACTCTCGCGACCAAAATGGTTCTGCGGATTCGACACCGATCTGGCTTCCGACGAATCGGTCGCGCGCGGTGAGCCAGTCGATCAGGCCACGGTTTGGCGCGTGATCGGTGACTTGCGAGCGATACGCCAGGATCGCTGCGCGCTTTCGGTCGACGGCGGTTGAGATATCGAGCGCAAAGGTGGGTTGAGGCAGGACGCGAAGGTGCGTGCAGTAGTAGTAGAAGATGCGCTTGGGGTGTATCGGATTCCCGGCAATCTCCGACTGCGTGAGCTTTGCATCAAATCGAGCGTCTTCTGCAATGCGTGTGACGGCGATGTGATCTGGATGCGCGTCTTCGGGGTGTGGAACGAACATGACATCACAGCGCCACTCGCGAAGGACTGCTGCGAGTGCGTGCCGTGCTGCGATTGCGTGCGTCACTTCGCGGTTCTTCAAGCCCAGTTGTCGGCGCGCGCACTTCAGGATGCGGGTTGCCTCGGCTGTCTCTGCGGCGCGAATCTCTCGCGTACCTTTCGGCGTGGGCTCGCCATCGGTCATATCCACGATGAGCACTTGATGTCCTTCATCGACGAGTCGCGCGATCGTGCCGCCCATGCCCAATTCAGCGTCATCTGGATGTGGCGCAACGACGACGATCTGCATCGCTCGAGTTGCGTTCAATGTGTGCGTGAGAGTTTCGTTCGTCATCGTGACGCAGCATCTTTCTTCGGTTCGGCGTTCGGCGGAGTTGTTGGGTCGCCTTGACGAGGCAGCCTTGGAAGTCGCTCTTGTGGATTCAGGCGCGGAACGGCTGGCACGCGATCACCAGCGGGCGCAGCATCGTCGCCATTTGCGGGGGCGTTTGCGGGTTTGGGCTCGATAGGTTTTGCGGCGTTTGGCGCGGGCTTCGGCGCGGGCTTAGCAGGTGTTGGCACTGCAGTTGGCGTCGAGCTCGTTGGAGTTGCACTTGGTGCATTCGCGGGCGGAGCCGCGGGCGCTTTCGGCTTCGCGCGTTGCCGCGTGGCAGCCACGGCGATCTCTGCGTCGATCGAAGGAATCTGCCCAAGCAGTCCGTTGCGCGGTGTGACGATTTGATCGAGTTGCTTCGCGATTGCGCCCGCGAACGCATGCAGTGATTGCTCAAGCGCACCAGCGCCGCGTGTTCTTGCGCCTTCCATCTCTGCGAGCGACCAACACAGTGCAGCGAACTGCGCGCGTTCGGTCGCGAGCCATGCGTCATTTGCGGGAAGTATCGCGAGCGGCGCGATCTCGCTGGTCGCAACCGACGATGACTGCATGAGCGCACTGCTCAATCGCGTTTCGAGTGAAGCGACGAGTAACACAAGTGGCGCGGCGACTTCAAGTCGTTTGAGATCCGAATCAAATCGCGCTTCATCACCTGCGAGGAGCGACGCGCACGCGAGTCGAAGGAGCGCGGATGCATCTGTCGTCACGGGAACGAAAGCGGTGCGGCTCGCGCACCAGTTTCCCCACATCGAGAGCGCGTCAGCCGCGCGTCGACTCATCGGACTCTCCGCTCGTGAGGAGATGCCCTCTGTCGCATGCATGAGTCGGACGAATCGGTCCATGCGCGCAAACGCGTCTGAGCCTGTGTCGCCGATGGCCCACGCTGATGCCCACGCAACGCGCCGCTCTGCGCCGATCTGCGCGAGCGCCTCGCATGAAACCGCGGTGAGTTGCGCGAGCGAAAGATCGTTTCGTCGCAAAGGTTCTTCGAGTGCAAACGGTGCGTAGCGTTGCGTTTGATCACGGAGTGCTTCGAGCGCGCGAATCGCATCGGGACGCTTCAACTTGTCGGTCAATAATCGCGCGATGAGCCTTGCGCGTCGTTCCATGTCAGCGCTTAACGAGGGCTTCAACGCGGTGATGCGTGCGACGGTGTCAGAAAGCATCGCGAGGTGCCCTTGATCCTCCGCAAGTGAACGCATGCGTTCGAGTGCGCTCACCGTTTCTGGATCAGCGAAGGATGATCCACCGGAAGCAGTCTGCACCAGCGCGCGGACGATGAGCAATTCTGCGGCGCGATAGTCACGCTGGAGTTGTCGCGCAATCTCGCGAATTTCTCGAGCGATTGTGTTCTCGTCGTGCTTGCGCGCAGCAAGCGCGCAGTCGAGTGCCTCACTGCAGCGGTCTGCAGCGATGCGCCGACTCTCACCCGCGCTTCCTCCAGAATCAATCTGTGCTGCGGCGAATGCGCCCGCAAGTTCTCGAAGTGCGTCTTGAAGTTTCTCGTCGCTCTTTGCTGCATCGCTGAGCGCGTTGATGCGTGCGTACAACGCGCCGACCGATCGTGCGCTTCCTTCGATCGCCTGCAGCGACGACTCTTCCGATGCGCTCAACGCAGCGCAAGCCGAGCAGAGCTGCGCGTGCATCGAATCGCGTGCGTGTGCTTCGAGGAGAGGAAGTTCGTTGACGGCAATCGCAAGCGTAAGGAGCGCATCCACGCGCGCGGATCTTTGGGCGAGTGGAAGTTGCGCGTCGACCGAGAGCGCAGCGTCGCACGCTTCGCGAAACTTTGGATCAAGGTTTTCCGCGCGCGTGACTCGCTCCTGCACCGACGCCGCATCAAGCGAACGACGCACAACATCGCGCGACGCTTGCGCAGGAGCGGTGGACGATGACAGCGCGAACACCGGCCAGCAATCGGGGAGATCGCGTCCTTCAAGGATCACGAGTGCTTCTGCGAGCGGACTCGTCGCGCGCATCGCTGCATCGGCGACAGCGTTTGTGTCAGCGAGATTTGCGCGCCGAAGAATCTCGAGTGACGCGGACGAGTAACGCGTGAGCAGTGCATCAACCTGCGTGAGATCTTCACGCGAGAGTGGACGGCTGGCTGCAGCGACTGCGCTGCGTCGTTCATTCGCATAGGCATCGAGCGCCGCATCGATGCTCGCGCGTGCACGCGCGAGTCGCAGTCCTGCAAAAACTGCGACGCTCTCATTCCAATCACGCGGCGCGTCGACGCCGAGCAGAAACGCGCCACTCCTTCTCAAACACGCGCCCGCTTCTGATGCGAGACGCTCGTGTCCTGTCTGTTGCAACATCGCCTGTTCAAGTTGCTCTGCTTCCTTCGTCAGAGCTGCCGCAAGTGCAGTCGTCGCGCAGTCTTTCGGAAGCGCTGGTCCCTTTGGCGCAGTGTCGAGGTTGAGAATCTGCGCCTGCGCAGTGGAAGCGACCTGTGGTTGAAGCGCGAGAAAGCACGCGAGAAGGGCGCAGCGAAGTTTCACGGCTCAACTCCTTCGACATTGACGCCGACGCCATAATGAATCCATCGCAAGCACAGTCCCTGCGGCGGAAGCGTGTTGCCGGCTTGTCGCCGATCTTTCGATGCGATGATCGCACCCACGCTGCTCGGGTCAATGCGCCCGCGACCCGCGTCGAGCAAAGTGCCCGCGATGATGCGCACCATGTTGTAAAGGAACCCGCTGCCGGATACTTCAATCGCGATGCGTCGTTCGCCGATCATCCGCACATTGCACGAGAAGATCGTGCGCACCGTCGTCTCGCGGCCGTGCGAGATTTGCGCGAACGCCTCGAAATCATGCGTTCCCACGAGTTGGCTCGCAGCCAAACTCATCTTGGAGAGCGAGAGTGCATGCGGCGTGGTGAAGACGAAGTTTCGATCGAACAACGGCGCGGGATTGTGCGGCGGCCCGCAGTGCTCGATCACATAGCGATAGCACTTGCTCTTCGCGCCTCCGATTGGATCGAAGTCCTTCGCAACAAACTCCGCGCTGCGCACCTGCACATCACGAGGCAATCGCGCGTTGAGTGCGAGGGGAATCTTCTCCACCGGCACGCGAAAACTTTCGGCAGTAAACGCCGCGACTTGCCCGAGTGCATGCACGCCCGCATCGGTTCTGCTCGCGCCTGTCACGATGACTCGCTCACGCACGAATGTTTCCACAACACTTTGCAACACGCCTTGCACCGTGCGCAGCGGCTCCGCATCGGGTGGTTCTTGTCGCTGCCAGCCGTGGAAGTCTGTTCCGTCGTACGCAACGGTCAGTTTGACGCGCGGCACGTGGTCATCCTCCGAAGAGGCATCCTGGTTGAAACATGCCCTTCATTTCGAAGTACTCAAGCGCGGCGTCGACAGTTGGAAAAATCTTCGTCGCAGTCTCGGTGATAAATGGGCTTGGCGACTTCTTCGGTTTCCACACGACGTACACCTCTTTCGTGTGCTCCCACGCGTGTTGCAATTCGCGCTCGACACCGCTTGAAAGACCAGGCTGCCCATTGGGAAGTTCCGGCACAAGCGAAACGATCATGTCGCTCTGATCGATGAGCTTGAAGTCGCGCATGTAAATCTGACCATCGATGTCGCCAGCGATATCAAGCACCTCGCGTACCGATACACGGCTCGCGCGTCCCTTCGAACCGCCGAACGCATGCGCGGTGTTCTCAATCCAGTCTGCGCCTTCGCGTGCAGCACTCAGCGCGCGCTCGAGCAGCAATTTCTCGTCGACATCGGCTGGATCGAAGGTGATGAACTGCTTCGCGAGCGCGGCGCGGAAGGCGTCAATCTCCGCGAGCACATCGGGCATATCCACGACATGGCTCATCGGGAAACTTGGATAGACGCGCTTCATATTCGGCTGCGTGATGAGCCGCGCGCATGTCTCGGTGGTGTCTTGATGACGACCGCGCGAGAGCACATAGAACGAGTTCTCACAGCCGAGCGATTGCGCGAGCAATTCTGTCGCGAGAATCTCTTCTTCGCGCCAGACCATGCAATCCTTCAGCGTCGCATCGATGTCATGTTCAGCGTGCAACCGCTGATGTACCGTTTCGACATTGTCGACGAGGCAAATCAGCATGTCGGGCGCAAAGCGTCGGATCAGATCGAAGTCGAACGCGGGGAAGAGTCCGTGCCGCCATCGAAAGGTGGCGTGCGTGTTGATGATGACATTCGGATGCTCGTTCGCAGGAAGCGTGTCGGTGAGCACATCCTTAAACGCCGCGCGGCGCAGTGTCGCTAGACGCGAGAGCGGGAGGTCAAGGATGCGACCTGGTCGAACATCCTTGCCTTCGGCGTACATCATGTCGCCAAGATTGAAGAGCTCGATCGGTTCGCCCTTCAGCGCCCCTAGGTCGCGGACTGCCTTCAGGTAGGGCTTTTTGTCTACGCCAATTTGTCCAGTGACGATTGCTCTCATGCGGGTTCCTCGAACGCTTAGCGTACTCCATCAAACACAGAAGCCCGAAATTCACGCATTTCCGGACAAAACCATCGCGAGCAGCACCACGGCATGCACTTCGACAGCACGCCCTTCGCCCACCGCGTCCACATCTTCGTGCGTCTTGGCTTTGAGATTCACTCGATCGATCCCTACTTGCAACAGGTGCGCGATGTTAGAAATCATCTGCGCCTTCACAGGAGCGAGCTTGGGTTGCTCGCAGATCACCGTGACATCAAGGGTTTGGATTTCGAAGGACGCGCGCGAAATCGCCTCGCGAGCCGCCGTCACAAATTTTGCACTGCTCACACCCTTGTACGCAGGGTCAGTGTCGGGAAACTGCTGACCAATGTCTGGTTGCCCAAGTGCACCAAAGATCGCGTCCACCACCGCGTGGTAGACCGCATCGCCGTCGGAGTGGCTCACGGGACCTTTGGGGTGGTCGAGCGTCACGCCGCCGAGGATGAAGGGCCGGCCGCGTCCTGGAGGGGTCTTCGGTTCGAGTCGATGGAGGTCATAGCCGTGACCGATGCGAAGAGATGGGGGGGTTTTCACTCGGCTTGGCATCTGGGGCTCCTTGAGACGAGAGTCATTGTGCCGCAGGAGCGCGTTCAGGTGGGGTCGGTTCGGTCGAGCTAGGCGACTTTGCGTAAACTGAGAAGTCGAATCCCGTTCTCGACCGATGAGGGAAAGGTTCGCGGCGGCTTGGGCCGTTGGCGTTGTCCGAATATCTGATCACGGGTTCCGTTTCGAGCATCTTCCAATGGCCAACCGCGCGCGCGTCTTCGCATTTTCACTTTCTGGAGTTGTGCTTCTCTCGAGTTTCGGTGGCTGCTATCGCCCCGCGGGAAGTTACTACCCGGGAACCGGCCAAGGCTACACCTACATCTCGACTGAGATGAAGCCTGTCACGATCACGCTCGTCGACACGCGCACCGAGCAACCGTTTTTCAAACTCGATATTCCGGTAGGCAAACAACTCTCGTTCAACTTCCTCGGTGGCAAGGGTGACGATCCAGTCACGCGACCCGATCGACTGACGTACGCGATCTGGGAATCCAATACCGAGACTGGTCGACTCACGAATCAACTCACCTGCCCACCACAAGATTGCGTGCGCATCGACTACTCCTTGCGCAAGGCCCCCGAGTGGGCCGAAACGCCACCCGAGTACATGCACCGCATCGACGCACCACAAGGTGCGCCAGCATGGTGGACTCCCGCCGGCGGACCAGTGCCCGCGAAGAACCGCCCGCTGTACGAGTGAGTTGCTGACTGCGTATTCGATGCGCTGCGCTCGCAGGCTGTTGAAACTCTCACAGCTCTATTGCACACAAAAAACAACTCGCGTCTTGGCGCAGTTCCATCACGGCGCTTCGGTGTTCCACACTGCTCGGCCCTTGCCCAGCTCGTAACCGATATCAGCAAGACTGTTCATAGTTTCCTTTTCAAAGATCCCCTCGACAGGCGCGCGCCAGTCGTTGGGAATCCCGATCCAGCGCACTTCAATCTCGCCGTCTCCGCGGAGGTTCGAAACTTCAGCGTGCGCGTAGAGATGGCGTAGTGAAGTGATCGTTGACGCGCGAACCGAAACATCAACGCTGCGCGCGAGGACATCAGGCCATGTGGGCTGCGTGACGCGCGGCTGCGAACGCTGTTGGTTGTTGAGAACCACCCAATAGCGCATCTTCATCGGTGGCTCATCAGGCATCGCTTGACGGAAGCGATAGAGCGGCGTCTGCTCGCGCTTGGTGACACCGCCGTGAAGGATGTTGGCCGTGATGCAGCCGTCGACATAGAGCACACCATCGATTTCACGCGAAGGGAAAACGCCTGGAATACCCGAGGATGCAAGCAGAATTTGATAGACCCGTTCGTAGTCGCCGTTCTCTCCCGCGAGTTTCGCGGCGCTGGTGAGTTCGAAGGGATGCAAGCATCCTTGATCGAGATCGGTGGTGTTCACGAAGAGCGCGCGCCCGAGTTCGCCTTGTTCGGCGATACGCCTGATGCGCTCAACATCGATCTCAGTGCGCATCACGCGCTCGAGCCCAGGCACTTCCGCAAAGCTCTCGTTGTCAGGCATAAAGAAGAGCGGGCCGCGCGTGCGAACCAAATCAGGTTGAGGGTTTCGATAGAGATTTTCGCAGGCAAGTAGGTCTTCGGGCGCACCAAGAAACGCAAAGGGAGCGATCAATGCGCCCGCGCTCACGCCAGTGACGGCATCAAAGACTGGCATCGCGCCATCACCTTCGACCTCATTCCAACCACGCAAGAATGCCGCACCAAATGCACCGAAATCGCCGCCGCCAGAAATGATGAGCAGATCAACGGTGCGATCATCGCCTTCGCTATTGAGCATGCGCATGACCAAGGCGCGACCGGTGACTTGGGCGTCAGCTTTCATCTGCTCAATGCGCGAATTGCCTTCGGCAAGGAGGACCGCATCAGTCTGCGGTGGGCGGCTACGCGCGCAGCCGAGCGCGCTCAACGTCACGCACAACGAAGCGATCGTGAGCGCGCGCAAAGAGTTCCAGCGAGTCGGTGATTTCATGGGGTCAACTGTATCCGCAGAAGTATTGTGTGCTCACGCATGGTGTCGAGGTCTATTGAGCGCTTGAACGTGATCAACGCCACGAACTCGTGGTGTTTTGCGGACCAGAGCGGGCGGTACCGCGTGATTGGATCGGTAACCCATGATTGATGCGCGGTCATGCGCGAGCGGATAGGCTCCGCGGTTTCGACAAATGCGCTGCATACACCAGCAGCGCAGCTCGAATTCCACCTATGAGTCCAACCATCAGCATGAAATACTTTTTGAATTGCGTCGCGGCGTTGCTGCTGTTCGTGTCTGCGACTACGGCCTTCGCACAGGCTCCAGTTGCAAAGGCTGATGGCGCGTGGACAGGTCAGTGGGAGACGCATTGGAGCGAAGGCGGCGGGCAGATCACACTCGAGCAGCGGGGCGATGTCGTCACCGGCACCTATCCGCTTTACGGCGTGCGCTTGGAAGCCACAGTGCACGGGCGCGAGGTGCGTGGGTCGTGGAGTGATGGCGATTCGGCGAGCGCGCTGAAAGGCGATTTCATTCTCAACCTCAGTGCCGATGGCAAGACGTTCAGCGGTCGCTTTGGCACGCGCGGTTGGTGGACCGGCGAGCGCGTTGCGGTGAGTGAAGAGCTTGCTGCGATCAATCTGCGTTCGCCGCGCGATGCATTTGTTGCCTTCATTGCCGCAGGTAATCGCGCGCAAGCTGGCATGGTTGATGCGTGGGGTCCCGCTGCGGACGCCGTTGAGTTCGTTGCCTCGAGCGTTCCACCCGACCCTCCGCTCACTCGCAGCGAGCGCATCCTTCGCGCTGCATCTCTCTTCGAACTCATTGATCTCACAACCCTGCACGCGGGGGATGTTCCTGAAAACGTCGCGGCTGACACCTGCACTGTGCGGCTGAAGCAATCAGGTACTGATGTAATCCTTACCTTGATGATGCATCGCGACTCGTCAGGCGATTGGCGGATCGTCGAACCTAATGAACAACAGCGCTCGGCTGCACGAGCGAGTCTCCTTGCGCGCACGACTGGCAAAGCTCCCTCTGCCAGCGCGCACACGCAATTGCAGAATCCTCGCGCCACCATGCGTGCGTTTCTTGAGGGGATGACGCACTGGAGTGATGACAACGGTGCATTGGCGTGCTCGACGATGGACACCAGTGTGTTTCCCGAGATTCTTCTTGCGCCCGACAGCGAACTCAGCGCACATTTCTTGCGTCACGCGCTCGACAACATCGGTTTGATCGGTTTGCAATCGATTCCTGATGACGGTACGGACCGCACGCCGTATGTGCATTTCGTGCACGGAGTTGGCAGTATCGTCATCGCGCCGACGGGAAGCGCTGCCGATGCGCCATGGCAGTTCACAGGCGAGACGGTGTATCGCGCGCCGCTGCTATTTCGAGCAAGCACGACGCTGCCGACTCCAGAGCTCCTGCCGCCAGGCTCGTTGGAAGAGAGCACCTACTTCAGGCTGCGTTCCTATATTGTCAACTACGCTCCATACCTGTTGGCTGCGGCCAATCACTTCGAAATCTGGCAACCGATATTGGTGTTGAGCCTTCTTGTATTGACGTTCATTCTTGCTCGCGCGGTGGCGAGCGTGCTCTGTCGGTTGCTCTCGCATATGTCGAGAGGAGCGGGAGTTGCTCAACCGCAACCGCGTTGGTTTGCCCTCGCGCTCACAGTGTTGTTGGTGGTGGCGGTCATGAGACCGATTCCGCTACTGCTTGGAATTCCCGCGAATGCGAGGCAATACACGATCCCGGTCTTCGGCAGCGTGGTGTGCATTTCGGGCATGTTTGTCGCATGGAGAGTGCTTACCCTGCTCGGGGATATCTTTGCCGCACGCGCCGCGCGCACCTCGGCGCGCACGGACGACATCATGCTCACATTTACCATCGCAGTGCTGCGGCTTGGCATCGTGTTTAGCGGCCTGCTCGGTATCGCCACTGTATTTTCGATTTCCGCAACCAACATACTTGCGGGACTGGGCATCGGTGGTCTCGCGTTTGCGTTTGCATCGCGCGAAACGCTCTCGAATGTTTTCGGCGCAGGCATCCTTGTCACCGATCGACCGTTTCGCAGCGGCGATTGGATCGAGACTGATGGTGTCGAAGGCTCGGTTGAGCAAGTCGGTATCCGCTCAACGCGCGTGCGCACCTTGGCGGATAGCATCGTCGTGGTGCCCAACGGAAAGCTCGCCGACTCGACGATCAACAATCTTGGCACGCGTCGACATCGCTTGATCGAGCTGAAATTGTTCGTGACGGAAGGCGGGACACCAGCGCGGCTGCAGTCGTTTATTGCGGCGATTCGCACGCGGCTCGAATCCGATCCAGCCTTCTTGGCGACGGACGCCAAAGTGGGCATCGTTGCCTTGACTGCGCTTGCCGTCGAAATCCAGTTGACCGCGTATGTTGATCTTGGTTCGGATAGAGCAGAGAGCGACACGCGTCACGCACTGTTGACGGACTTAATGGGTATGGCCGAAGCGTCAGGACTCACGCTGAGCAAAGGTATGGAGCGTGCGCCAAAGTAGGCGCGTACGGACGAAGTGATAACTAGAACTTTTCAAGAGGAATCTGACTTGACCATTCGCAGCGGTAACAGAACGATTTCTACGCGCCTCGCGCCTTGCGGACTCCTGGCAACGGCATTGCTCACAGCAGTGTTCTGCACGAGTGGATGCGCTGTCTCAAATCAGGCACTTCGCGCCGATTTCACCGACTTCAACAACATCATCCAGTACAACCAGTCACAGCAGATGCTACTGAATCTCGTGCGGTTGCATTACCGCGAGCCGCCGATGTTTCTACAAGCAGGTTCGCTGCTTGCGTCGTACTCGAGCGCGATTGGCGGCGACACGAGTATCGGATTCGATGACAGCTACGGACTTGGACTCGATTACGAGTTCGCATCGAAGCCAACGATTACCTACACGCCGATTGAAGGCAAGGCGTACGTCACGCAGTTCATGACTGAGGTGTCGTTTGACACGCTATGTCTGCTCGTGCGCGCGGGCTGGCCCGTGACAAAACTGTGTGACTTGATCGTGGAGAAGATCGCGTTGGATCCCGCGAATCCGCTGCGCAACGAAAGCAACTCGCCGAGCTTCGCGCAGTTCACTGCGACAGTCGAGATGCTGCAGAAAGCGCAAGCGGATGGAAAACTCAGCGTGGTGAGTCGCGACGGTGCGCTCGAGATCCTCGCGGGAACCGAATTGATTCACGCCGATGCGTTCCAACTGCGTTCACTGAGCGACATCATGTTCGTCGCATCGAAGA
>Ga0209553_1001337_pt1 | contig 12299 bp, 7 predicted proteins | sample LauGreFBDMM110DN_2_FD_188217 | JGI IMG/M metagenome (GOLD analysis project Ga0209553, IMG submission 188217) | Freshwater lake microbial communities from Lake Michigan, USA - Fa13.BD.MM110.DN (SPAdes) (version 2) | ecosystem: Environmental > Aquatic > Freshwater > Lake | place: Lake Michigan, USA...
TCGCCACGGAAACCGCCCGCGACTCGCTAGCCTCGCTGCCGGAGCTTCACGCAACGTCTGAAACTGCCGCTCGGTCCAAGATTGCTGGCCATCACGTCGTCGAGGCATCTTTTTCTTGAGATTCTTTTTCGCGCGAAGTAGCATCGGATCCTTCGTGTCTTCTGGGATTTCATCATACTTCTGCTGCCAGCGAAACATGCGAACATCGTCTTCGTGCGCGACCGCAAACACATATCCCCTCGTATCAAATTGGGGCCGGCCAGCCCGCCCAAACATCTGATGAGCGGAGCTAGGTTCGATCAGCTTCATCGCCCGTGGCGGTCCCTTTAAAAGTGAGGTCATGACAACGGATCTTGCTGGAAGATTAATACCTGCGGCCAGCGTTTCTGTGCAAACGCAGATACTCAGGAGTTTTTTCTGAAACAGTTTCTCAATGACGCGACGGTACTTTGGCAACAAACCCGCGTGATGAATACCCACGCCACGCATGAGAAACTGTTTCAGCTTTCCCCCTGCTCCAATCGACCAATCGACCTGCTCAATTTCTGCCGCCAAGAGTTTCTGCTGTCCGTCGGCCAGTAGCCGTTTTCCTTTGAGTTGCTCAGCCACACTCCAACATTCATTGCGGTTGAAGCAGAACACGAGTGCCGGCGTATATCGGGCCTCATCATTGCCATCTGCCATGATCTCCAATTGGTCCGCAAGGAACTCATCAGTAATCCAGCGAAAGTCGAGTGGCACGCGACGTTCGTCACTCTGGAGCAGACGAAGTTTTCGCGAATGCTGCCGCGCCAGCCAGACAACAAAGTCAACAGCATTCCCCACCGTCGCACTTATCAGCAGGAGTTTCGTATGTTTTGGAAGAAGTCCCAGCGACAGCTCCCACACAATTCCGCGTTCTGGATCATTGAAGCTGTGAAACTCGTCCATGACGACGGCCGATACGTCGTCGAATGAGACTTCTTCAGGCGATAGCAATCGATTGAGTAAAATCTCCGCCACGACAACCAAAATTCTCGCATCCGGATTCTCGCGTCGATTGCCGGTCACGAGGCCGATGTCCGAGGTAGAAAATCCCCAGCGAACGGCTGACTCCTGCAACTCACGAAATTTCTGCTCGGTCAAAGCAATAAGCGGTGTCGTGTAATACGCGCGACGCCCTGTCAGCAAGGCCTCATAGAGTGCCGTTTCCGCAATCAATGTCTTACCTGTCCCGGTCGGCGCGCAGACAAGAATTCCATCTTCAGAATCAAACCACGTCAGAATGGCGTTCTCCTGAAATGGATACGGAGGCCACGGTAACTGGTCGAGATAGCGGAGTGCAATTTCGTCGGAAGACGGGAAGACTGTGTTGGAATCCATTCTTATCCACTAGATCCTGTCGGAACATGATGACTGAGCATTACGCAGCCAATTGCATGGCCACCTGCAACGCAGTGTAGCCAGCTTGCACATGAAATGTAGTTCCAGCTCCGCATTGAATTTAGAGAGCGGCCCCGGCTCGCGGCCTTGCGAAAATAACTGTCATGTCAAAAACGATCTGAATATCTCGCGGCGGTGGGCCTGAGCCCTAAGAACTCTAAATGCTTCCCAACATTTGAATTGCTGTGGGTCACGAATCCATCTGCGTCTCAAACCAAATCAAAAGCGGATTTAATGACGGGGCTGAGAGCCGTCGAAGATGTCCTCGATCGGACCATTTTTAGCGCAAGCTGAGGAGCAAGGCCTTTGTAGGTCGAAAGGAAGCAAACCCGCGTTGAGCAGAGTGTCCACGGTCGGGGTGAAAAACTTCTGGATCAGATGCGTGTGACGATGGTGATTCGGACAGTGATTGATATCCTGTTGGCTGCCTAGGCAGAGATTCGGAATTCATAATCTTGTAAAGGCGGCACTGTGATTGCGTACTACCAAGACGACAACTGCACCATTTATAACGCCAGCTGCGAGACTATTTTGACATCCTTAGATCGGTTCGATCTCCTCCTGACGGAACCGCCAAAATATCCTCCCGGACTTACTGACGACAACAAACTCCGCATGGTCGCAGGATTGAAGATTGCGACACAATCGACCCGGATCGGGCGCTTGCCTGAAGCAGGACTTCAGCTGGCAATTGAACTTTGTGACAATGCTATTGTCTGGCAACCAGATCGATACAAACTTGCCAAGGGGAAGACCTTAGACTGGGTTTGTAAAGGTCAAATTGCCACTGCATGGCACAACATTGTCGCTCCACGAATGATGTGTTGGGGACCAATTCCAAAGCTTGAACGGGTGCGTCTGTACAAGCAATGTATTCACGTCACACCAACGGCCAATACAATTTTAGACCCGTTCATGGACACGGGAGATGTTCTCATTGCCGCGATTAGACTTCACCGAAAGTTCGTCGGGATCGAGATTGACAAACAACGATGTGACCATGCGATCAACCGAATTTTTGAGCTGAAAAATCCCGGATCGTAAAATGAATTTTTGACAAACAGGAAAATGGGCTCACACGATAGGTTTAAGCACTCGATCGAAAATCGCGGGCTTGCTTGCATTAAGCTTTGAGTTGCAATTTCTTTATCTGCATCGGCGGATTGAGTGGACCACTTTTACCACGATTTTTGCTTCAATGAAATTCGTCGGATCGTTGCGGTCTATGTCTTCTACATGCGCTCCAAGGGTTTCCATCGGGTTCAGGATTGTGTTGCAAAGTGTTGCAAAGTGTTGCAAAGTGTTGCAAAAATCTCTGTCATGCCGGATCCGCAGCAACGACCGTCGATCGATCCTCCGTCATTTTCTCGACGATCGGCACGCCGATCGACTGCATCACGTCCATCTTTTGCTGGACGCGAAAATCCCACGTCTTTAAATAGTGCTCATAGGCTGGATGATTTTCCGCCTGCTCCGACAACAGATCACGCGTCATCTCTGTTAATGTGAGTTCTTCCTGCAGCGTAAGTTTCCCCAAGAGCACGCGACTTCTGAGAAATACGAAGTACGTGTCCAAGACATCGCAGCGGCAGTAGTCGTTGATACGATCGACGTGACCGGCATGATACAAATCCTGCACCTGCGAGCCGTCAATTCCCGCCTTTCCTGGTTTGTCGATGAGGTTTGCGAGCAAATTCAATCCGCCGTGCATGCGAAATGAGCCAAAGTTGGTCAGCAGATCCTGTAGATCCAAATGTGCATCGTGGTTGTAGCGATTGCGAGACTGCTCGAACGCGCGGGAATCAACGTTGAACCATGCGGGGATACTGAGTCCGAATCGAAACGCCGAAACTTCCATGACGGGCATATCGTATCCACGACCGTTGAATGTGACCAAAGTAGGCCGCTGATAGTGTTGCCATCCCTGCCAAAATCGGCGGACGATTTCCTGTGGACGGAATGCAGGGCTGTCCAGCACGGTCAGTTCCAACAGGCGATAATCGGCCGCGACTTTCGCGATCGCAACGGAAACTGGCAGGACGAATGTGAGTGGTAGGACATCCTTACCGGTCTCGTCCAACAACTGCTGACGGTAACGATTTACAGCTTCGCGGGGCGTCAGGACTTGTTCTGGGAAACGAATCTTTTGGATCAGATCACCATCACCCACTGTTTCAATATCAAAGATTAGGAATTTGACGTCGCTCATCACTCGCTCCCACTTTTCATTTGCGATTGTAAATCTTTGGGCACGCCGCTCGCATTTCATCCGGCTCTGCGTTCAAATTGTCGAACTGCGTTTCAAAACCGAATGTGTGCTAGGACTATAATCACTCTGCCATGTCTGAATCTGAACAACAGAATACCAGCGATCGTTCCCCGGTTGCACCCACTGCGCTCGAAGAACAGGCAATTCGTGGATTAACGACTGCCTACCAGCGAATGCGACAAGAGATTAGCAAGGTCATTATTGGGCAAGACGAAGTCGTCGACCAATTGTTAATTGCGATGTTTTGTCGTGGTCACTGTCTGCTGGTCGGCGTTCCAGGTCTGGCCAAGACGCTTTTGTGCAGCACGATTGCCGGCATTCTACAACTTTCATTTCGCCGCATTCAGTTTACGCCTGATTTGATGCCCTCCGACATCACGGGCACCGACGTCCTGCAGGATGATCCGGAAACTGGCCGGCGGGTGTTTCAGTTCATTCAGGGGCCGCTCTTTACCAACGTTCTGTTAGCTGATGAGATCAACCGTACGCCTCCGAAGACCCAAGCAGCTCTGCTGGAAGCCATGCAGGAAAGGCACTGCACCGTCGGTTCGCATACTTACGATCTGCCGGATCCGTTTTTCACCTTGGCAACTCAGAACCCAATTGAGCAGGAAGGCACGTATCCGCTTCCGGAAGCGCAACTTGACCGATTCATGTTTAACATCATGGTCAAGTATCCGACAGCTGCTGAGGAACTGCGAATCTTAAAACAGACAACCGGGACCGAAAAACCGGAAGTTACTCCGATCCTCACGGGCCGCCAGATTCAGGCCCTGCAAGAAGTTGTACGGCGTGTTCCCTGCGCGGAGTACATTTTCGTGTATGCGCGCGACCTTGTTCGCGCGACGCGGCCCGGGGAGAGCGAAGCCCCGCCGTTTGTGAGGGAACTGATTACTTGGGGCGCGGGTCCTCGTGCGGGGCAATATTTGATTCTCGGCGCGCGAGCCTACGCCTTGCTTCAGGGGCGTTTTCATGTGACGACGGAAGATGTTAAAGCCGTAGCCAAACCCGTCCTGCGACATCGCATTATGACGACCTTCGCCGCCGCTAGTCAGGGCATTACACCGGACGTTGTGGTGGAACGTTTATTAAAGTTTGTACCTGTCGAACTGCACGAGCGCGCCAAGAAACGCGTTCAGGCCGGCCGGGAATAGCGAGCCTGAAGTGGCCCACAGCGAGCGGCACTCAGAATTTCCTCGTAATCTTAAAAATATCCGATAAATACAATTTTCCGTGCTGCCGTTCATCTCGCACCGGGGATCGGTAGATTTTCCGCGAACTCAGCAAGATATTGCCGCAGGGCGACGGCATGCAGCTAGTCGTCGTTGCCTGTGGGTGTAACTTATTGACAGTTGGGTGCAGAAACCTTCACTCGCTAGCGACCGGCGCTAACGTCAATCCTGTCGCCCGCATGCGGAGCATGAAAATGACCATCCCGGCAAGAATTAAGCCACAACACACCAGAAAGATCTTTTCGGGATGCTGTCCGAACGCCGGACGAATGATGGGATAGATAATTGCGGCCAGCGTCAGGAACATAAATGAGATCGCACTGGCGGTGCCCAAAAATCGACCTCGTTCCCCTGCAGGGGAGCGATGCTGCAACAGCGATTGCAGCGGGATGATATAAAATCCCGAAGAAAATCCAGCCCCCAAGATCAAAAGTGAGTGAGAACTGAGCACGATTCGCAACGCGGGCGACCAACCCTGCGGCAGGTTCGGAATTGTCGGCGGGACTGTGCCTAGGAGAAAAAAGAATAGGCTAAGTCCGGCAGCGCCGATCGGAATCAGGATTGGCCGAATGGCATGACCGGAGACGAATCCTGCGACAGCACTCCCTAACCCAATCGCGATCCCAAGGATCCCCAGTAGAAGACTGACTTCCGCCCGAGAAACGTTCCACGCTTGAAGTACAATGGTATATTCTGGGAGGATGAGCAGGGCGAGGCCTGCCAGAAAATAAAAATAACCGTCGGCCAAGGCGATCAGCAGCAATGGTGACTCAGCCATCTTTCGAATGGCTGACGAATACATGGTCAACGGATTCCGGTGGTAACGGACTGCCGGATTTCCAGGCGGAAGTTTCGTCATGAAAGCTACAGAGATCACACCTGCAACCGCGACCAGCAGAATCGCAATGCCAGGCAACAAAAGATTTGGCTCGGCGGGATTTGAGGGCAGCGGGCTATAGGCATCGGAGATTGATCCCGCGGCCAACGTTCCCACAATCACGGCCACATTAGTCATCATGTTGATAATTCCGTTGGCTCTGCTGAGGCTGCGGGGCGCGACAAGCTCTGGGATCATGCCGTACTTGGCTGGCCCGAAAATTGCGCTTTGACTGGACAATGCGAGAAGTGAGATCATGGTCAGCCAGAGATTGCCGATCCAGAATCCATACATTGCCACGAGTCCGATCGGAATCTCGGCTATTTTCATCAGCACGGCGACGTCGCGTTTGCTGTACCGGTCGGCATATTCACCGGCGATACCTGACAGGAAAATAAAAGGTAGGCTCAAGCAAAGACTGACAATGCCCTGACCGCCTGCCCCCAAACGCCCAGCCCAAGAACCGTCGATCACCATATAAACCAAAATGCCCTTCAAAATATTATCATTCACGGCACCCAAAAACTGGGTGATCACGAGAGCCAAAAATCCGCGGACGGACTGGTACGACTTCCCATGGGATGCAGACGATCCGAGTGCCTGAACCTCGGCGACACGAAATTGCGTGCTCTGCTTTTCTTCCGTCATTTTTAGTTCCTACTGTTACGTTGAGAAAGTCGATTCACCTGAGATTCAAGGCTGACACTGGAATGTCTGAGTGCGATGTACTGAATTATTCCGACTAGACTAAGTGCTAACAATCGTGGAATGGCGATGAGTGGGTCGGCGCTCTGGCGCACAGCAAAGACACTGTAAGCCCAGACGAAGCTATAGCAGAGCATCGTCAGCACCGTGACGTAGCCCACCAGCAGTGGACGACACCGCAGAACGGATGCCGCGACGAGGAGAAAATATGCTGAATTCATGCCGCTCGCAGCACCCCCACCAGCCATCACGACACACGTCAACAGCACTGCTTCTCCCGTAGTCCATGCGTACAGCGTCCAAGCAGCGCCCTGCGTGCGTCGCAGCCAAGACTGCCAGAACCATGCGTTTATGATCGCCACCGGCACCACGACAGCCACGATCGTGTTAAACTTATGCGAATCAGGACGCAGCCCGGCGTAGTTCGCAACAAGATGGTAGACGCTGAACACACCAAGTACGCTCAGTGTTGCGGCGAATCCGGGACGATGACGTGCCGAGCTTAGTAATCGCTGAAGCAGTCCGCGTGGTTTTGCCTGAATGGCTGTACCTTCAAGGTAACGCTGCAGATCGTCGGCAAACGCCCCTGCATGCTGATAACGGAGTTTCGCATCAGTCTCGAGAGATTTAATGCAGAGCGTGTTCAGTTCTTTGGGAATCCGGTGATCCCGTTCGCGAGGTGCAATCACATCATGTTCGCGAATCAGTTCGATCGTGCGCGCTACGTCTCCACCCTCTGCCTGAATGGGCGGACGTCCCGTCAGAATTCGGTAGAGGATCGCGCCGAGTCCATAGACATCCGCTGCTGGGGAAACCGTGCCAGATTTTCCCAATGCCTGTTCAGGTGCCATATACCCAGGCGTGCCCATGATGTCACCCGCGGTTGTCAGCCCGGAATCCAACTTCAGGTCCCTAGCGACTCCAAAATCAGTGACCCAGGGCTGCCCTGTCGTTCGATCGATCAGGATGTTCGAAGGTTTTAGATCTCTGTGGACGATGCCCTGCTCATGGGCTTCAGCAATCGCTTGGCTGACTATCAGCAGTTTACCAATCACGGCCGTAGTTGCGATTTCGTTTTGTGTAAGAAGTTCGTCGAGCGTGGCTCCGTTGATGAACTTCATTGTGATAAAGGGCTCGCCATGAATCTCCCCCACTTCATAGATCGGGACAATGGCTGGATGGCATAGACTTGATGCGGCATTAGCCTCATTGAGAAACCGCTGCACTTCATTCGGGGACGAGAATGTTCCCATCCGCAGCATCTTGATCGCAACGATTCTTTCCGGGCGTTTCTGCTGCGCGCGGTAGACGACACCCATTCCGCCGCGGGCAATCTCTTCGATGATTTCGTAGTTTGGAATGCAGGGTAGTGGCCGCAGGCCGCTGTGTTGTGTCTCAAGAGCGGCCGCAAAGATCGACACCGCTGCAGCGGATTCTTGATCCACATCGTCGTTACCTTCGCACCGAATATCTGCCCAGAGAGCGGCCACGACGTTTTCGGCGATTCGTGGAGGGATGTCCTTCTGCCGCATCACCCAAGAGATTCGTTCATCCTGTGGCAACTGCACGGCAGCATGGAACAAAACTTCAACCTGCGAGTAAGCCGTCGCGGCATCACGCCCCTTGCCGGGGTGGTCATCTTGGCTACTAGGAGTCATGGCCCGTCCGGTTCAGGGGCCAGTTGAGATGCCAGCCAAGCGCGCGCAAAACGCCAATCCTGTTTTACTGTGGCTTGAGACACGTTCATGACCTGCGATGTTTCCTTGACGCCCAATCCTCCAAAGCATCGCAATTCAAAAACGCGAGCATGTCGTGGATTCAGTTCTGCCAGCCGTTCCATTAAATCATCGAGAGCAATGACATCCACTGGATCAGCAGAAACCGCGGGAAGCATGGTGTCTGCGAATGTTACATGCACTGCATGTCCCTGCCGCTTTGAGGCCAACTTCCGCCGGGCGTGATCGACGAGAACGCGCCGCATCATCTTGGCTGCGATGGCGCAGAAATGGGCGCGTCCCTGCCAGTTCACTTGAGTCTGATCAGCCAGTCGCAGAAAAGCTTCGTTCACTAAGGCTGTCGGCTGGAGCGTATGATCGGACCTTTCGTGCTTGAGAGCATTGGCGGCGATAGCCCTCAATTCGTCATAAACGACTGGCAACAATGCGTCAACAGCATCGCGATTTCCCTGGGAAACGCTGAGGATGAGATTCGTTGTATCTTGCGACATCGGCACCCCACTATCTCGCCAGCCAAAGGCGGGAGGATAGCAGGGTTTCGTGTGTCAGTCGAGACTGGCTAGCGCCACGTGAAGACGCGAAAGATTCCTTCCCGCTGCTGAATGCGAGATGGAAGCGTCAGCAGTCGATCGCGGAAGAATGCAAGTAACAATCCGGAACCAAAGAGGATTCCCCCACCAATTGCGATCGTCAAGGCGATCGCATCCAGACGCTCCCATGGGACAAATATTATTAATGTCAGAAAGTAAATCATCGTCATCCCGCTCCCAACAATCGCGGTTGACTTTAGTTGAAACAGAATGCCTGTCGCCAGCAACGCGACACTGACAAACAAAAATCCAAATTCGTTGATGACGATGAAGTGGTTCCCATTCCGGTCAATCAAGGTAGCGATCGCCAGTGGAACACTCACAAGAATTGAACCGAACAAAAGACTCATGCTGACTACATCTGATTGCTGGTCCTGTTCGCGATACCAACCGACATGCCCGACACAAAGGAGGATGAGACCCGTGATCACGGAGAATAGTTCGACCTGCTGCCATGGGCTAAGTTCTATCATTTGATGCACTGCCAACAGCGTCACACAAGCTTGGGCGATCGTGGTTACGGTGTACCATCGCCGACCATCAGGATGCCGGGTGATAAGGGTGGCAAGTGCACTCATTATCAGCATTGTGAAGCTAAATCCGGCAGGCCCCCATTGGATCGATGCTTCACCGCTATCAGGACCAGAGATGTTGCGATTGAACTCGCTAAGCCCCAAGAATATCGACGAGAGAAACGCGAGGCTCAGCACAGCGTTGGCCGACTGAAACAGGGCTTCTACAAAGGGCGCAGCCGCTGTCTGCTCCAGCAGTGACAGACGGTAGGCGATTAACATCAGGAGGCCGGTCGCCCCGAATGCGAGGATATAACCGTGGTCCCCCAATTCATAATGGCTCAACAACTGCCAGAAGGCAGCACAGGTCATCAGACTGGAAAGATACACGCACAACGGCTGCCGTCTAAACCATGTCGCCAGTCCGTAGAACACCGCTGCTTCGGCAAAGAATAATGCCAATGGCAGGTGTAGCGGTCGAGCATCGTCTCCGGTCGTGAAACTTCGAAAGGCTGAAGCGAGCGACGACAACAACATCACAGCCGCTGCTGAATGAGCTACCCACAACAATGGCCTTGCTGATGAACGCGTCCCATACAGTCTTGAAGCAATCATGTACACGAGAGGAATCAGCATCATAATCGGCGCATGGCTCTGCCAAGACGTTTTACCCCACGCGGCCAACGCGGCCACGGCAGCCACCATCGTCGCTGCGGCAGTTGCAAAGAAATATCCAGACATCGTCAAGGGCGATGACTTGCGATAAACGTATGCCCCCGCTCGACACGCCACCGCCGTCAACAGCATCGCACCCACAAAAGCCCAGCGAGGCGGCTCTTTATCCCAAACTGCATGAAAGCCAAAATGGTCCAGATAAACGACAACTCCCATCAGCACGGGCAGAAACCCCAACAACAATCCGAAGACCGGAAGCGTACGTGTGTACTGAGTTTCTTTGCCTAACAACAACTGAGCCACGTGACTCACCAGTGATGTGATGGCAAGAACCGCAATGATCGCATCAATACCCAAGGCTAGATTCAGAAGCTGGACGATCAAAACTTCTGCCCACAACAAAGTGCACGCGGCAACGTGGAGGAAAATCCCCTTCTTTCGCACGACGAGATCCGACCACGTGTAGGCGTACGTGCCGCCGACAACAAGACACAGCGCCAGCCAGCGGAGTTCACCGCAGATTGGTGACGGCGTCGCATTCAGTGACGCATACAAGGCTTGAAACCAGAACTTAAACATCCAGTCGCCGGCCACCTGAGCCGCGAGAACCATAATCAGTCCGGCGGCGAGCTGCACATGGCCAGACCAGAAGAAAGCCATCCCGAACTTTGCCCTATTGAACGGTCCTTCGCCGACGGCAAACACGCGTTCTAGATTGATGCCGATCAGCCCCAGCACTACAAGCAACGTTGCCGGAGAGGAAATTTCCCAGAATTTTTCAGGAGACGGTGGCCAGTCGGCTAAAATTAGGAGTCCTGTCATCGCCACACCGGCACTGAAGACATAGACGAATAATTCGTCCTTCAGCACGACAGCCGATAATCCGTAAATCGCACTTATCAGCACAGCGCAAACCCACAGGTGCCCGTCGATGGTGATCAGATTATTTGAGTGCAGGTACCAGAGGTTCAGGGGCATCACCAGACATGACAGCAGAGACAAGGCCTTGCCTGCCATCTGGTACCGGCTAAATCGAAGTATCGCCAGTCCCGCGCCAACCAGCAGGATATTACTCAGTGCCAGTACAGTAGCCATCACCGGCGGTGTAAAGTAATCGTTCGTCCAGAGGAGGATTACGAGGCCCACCACCATCAAGGCGCCGCCAAGACCCAGCAGGCACTGGATACTGCGAGGGTCGAGGATGATCTCCATCAGACCTCGACGAGGCTTCGACGGGATCACGGATGCGGCATCGATCGCTGCTTGTCCGCCTTCTTGCGGCGATCCACCATGCCGCTCAGTCTCTGTCCCATGGCGTGCATCAGGCGCCTCTTCCGCGAACCACGCAGCGTCTGATACGGTGCATTGAGCAGCCAAGCCTATTTCAGAAATCCCCTCTTTCACCAGAATCTGCCGCACGGACATCAGCCGTTCCGCCGCGTCTGCCTGCAGGACATGGAATCCAGCCAGCGAGAGTTTTCCGGAAGACCGCATGCTCCGTAACATTTCCGTCACAAACATTCCCAGCCGGTAGCCACGAACTCCCGGACTTTCCCGTGGCTGCAGCCGAAGAAATCCCCGCAGGTGCGGCAGCGGCGCGCCTGCGGCCGCTTCCCTTTGAAATGCTTCCCGCTGAACCTGCAATTTATGGATAATCTTCCCGCCTTCGCCCTGACTCAGCTTGCCGCTGGTCATCCATTGCTGGATAAGGTTAGAAGTCTGACTGTAGTTGTCCAGCAGGGTTTTCCACGCTAACTCCGGATCAATACTCGACTTCGACATCAACTGTTCTCCACTCCGGCGACTGGACTATGAAATAAAAGAAAGACCCGATCCTCGAAAAGCGGTCATCATGTCAAGAGTTTCCTTGGCGGATGGACTCCGACAAACTGCCCGTTTTTAACCAACGCGTAAAAAAGTCCGATGAGAGCCGAACTTTTGTAGATTTTGTTTCAACGCCTAAGAGTCTGTCCCGATACCTCGTCCGACCTGGGAATTATTGAGCCGATCCTCAAGAAAAACCGCCGCCGCTGCTGTTGCGTTTGATTTTCAACAGTTTTCGTCAGCCGTTTTTCGCGCGACGTGGAGTCGAGGTCAAGGATGAGTCGAACGTTTCGTGAATGGAATCCGGATCAGAACTGGCTGTTTCCGCCATCGCCGCGGGACTGGCTGCCGGATGGCCATTTGGTTTATTTCTTGATAGATGTGTCGGAGCAGTTGGATCTGTCACCGATCATGGAAAAGTATGACAGCGAGAAGGGCGGCAAACCGCCGTACCATC
>Ga0209553_1001341_pt1 | contig 12269 bp, 8 predicted proteins | sample LauGreFBDMM110DN_2_FD_188217 | JGI IMG/M metagenome (GOLD analysis project Ga0209553, IMG submission 188217) | Freshwater lake microbial communities from Lake Michigan, USA - Fa13.BD.MM110.DN (SPAdes) (version 2) | ecosystem: Environmental > Aquatic > Freshwater > Lake | place: Lake Michigan, USA...
GATAACAAATACTACCAATAGTTCTTCTACTACATCTGGTGCTTTAACTGTTTCTGGTGGAGTTGGAATTGGTTTATCAGCCTCAATTGCTGGAAGATTACAATTATTCAATGGAGCAAATTACACAGCTTTTGTTTCATCTGCTACAGGTAATACAGTATATACATTACCAGCAACATCTCCAGCTATAGGTACATCTTACTTAACATCTACTAGTGCTGGCATTTTGAGCTGGACTGCACCTTCTAAAACTAATTATGTCTTGAGTTTTGGCGCTGGTTTTACTCCAACAGCTAGTAGTGCAGATAGTGTAAGTTTAAATATTCCATATACACCTGATGGGACAACAAAATATTATTATGTCAAGAGAATTGAATATAGAAATGAAACTCTTTCTGGAGGAACTGGATTATCATTCTACTTAGAAAGACATACTACGGGAAACGCATCTTGGACAATTACAAATAGAATTACTGCTGGTTCTGGCGCATCCTTTTTTGTAGGAGCAGCAGTTTATTCTTCATCATTTACAACAATTAGTTCTTCTGCTGGTGTTGCTGCTTCTGTTGTATCTGGAGATTATGTAAGATTGTTCTTTACAACTGTTGGGTCTGCTGCAAATGTCAGTATTGCAATGACCATAGAAGAACAATAATTTAATTGTTTTTTGCAATAAATACAGCTCTTCTTCTTGATGTTGAATTATCTGTAAAGGTAATTTCTACATATACGTGATCAATTTTCGCAGCACTGCCATTCTCACCACTTGCAGAATCGTATGCTAAATTTGGACTGATCATTACTCCAAAATTATCATCATTAATTTCTGATGCTGTCCAAGTAGCTCCCCATAAATCAGATACGCCACCATAAGAATCATATGTATCCGTATCTAATGAAGCCCAAGTTGCTCCTGTGCTTTTATTATTACCAACAGTGTCAGTGCCATTTTTAGTTAAGTAAATAGCATCATCATTAATTGTTACAGTTCCATCTCCTGTAAAAGAATTATATCTGTCTATATAAATTTGAATACCTTCTATTGAAGCCCCAGTTGGAATATTGGTATCCAAATTTTTACAAACTAAATAATTTGTTTGGTCAGCAGGTGATATTGATAACGGAGAAGGTTGGCTGTTATTTGATCCATCTGTAAATAGTAAAGAGGTGTAAGCGTCATTTTGCGAGGAACCATTACTAGTATTTTGCCACTTAAAAGTAGATCCTGAATCTGTGTATTCACCCGTGCGAGCTAATGATAGAAAGGTTGAAAATTGTTTTGTTTGTAGTGTGGACATTTTGTTTACATTATAGCCAAGATATATATATTATAAAATAAAAATGGGAACTAAATATAATCCAAGTATTGTTCGTGATGGATTGGTATTTTATCTTGATGCAGCTAATCCAAGAAGCTATTCAGGTACAGGTCTCACAGCTAATGGACTTGTTGGCGGAATAGGTGGAACTTTAATAAATGGTGTTGGATTTACATCTTCTAATAATGGAAGTTTTATCTTTGATGGTTCTGATGATTATATAGCAGCATCAGGCACTAATTTCCCATTATCAAATTCTCCAAGAACACTAAATATATGGTTTTATACTAAATCTTCTACTTGGACTACAAATAGTAATAATCTTTTTTGGTATGGAACTATTAACTCAACAAGGCAGAGTTTTGCTTTAGATTTTGATGGTTACCCCAAAATGGAATTTTATACTTGGGCGGACGATATCTTATGGAATACATTTGGACCACAAGAAGGTTGGAAAAATGTTCAAGTTACATATGATGGAAATACAACTTGTAGAGTATATGAAGCTGGCATTTTAGTAACAACAAAAACATTAGGTGCTCAATTAAATACTGTTTTATCTTCTAATGTACAAATTGGCGCTATAACTTCTTTATCTCATTATTTTGATTCTAATATATCTCAAGTGTCAATGTACAACAGAGCCTTAACAGCCCAAGAAATTCTTCAAAATTATAATGCCACAAAGAAGAGGTATTTATAATGGGACTTAAACATCATCCAAGAGTAGTGACAAATGGATTAGTTGTGTATCTGGATGCAGCTAATACCAGAAGTTATAGTGGTTCTGGTCTCACTGCTAATGGATTAGTAGGTAGCATTAACAGTTCTCTTGTTAATGGAGTGGGATTCACATCTACAAACAATGGATCATTTGTTTTTGATGCCACTAATGATTATATTAGTATGGGCACGTCTTCTTCCGTTAAGCCTACACAATTAACTTTGGCTTGTTTCTTTAAAATAAATGCAATAAATGCCCCAAATGTTATTGTAGGAAAACAAGGTACTGGTGTCGGAAATGCTTCATATGCCTTGGTTGTTCAAAATGGAAAATTAAATTTCCGCATAGAAAGTGGCGGAATTCAGGATGCTTCATATACTTTTTCAGACACATCAAATTATAACTATGCTGTAGGTACATATGATGGTTCAGCTTTGAAACTATATTTAAATGGTTCTTTAGTTGGAACAGCCACCACTTCTGTATCAATTATATATTCTGACTCATATCCCTTATTAATGGGTTACTACGCCAATTCATTTGCTACTAATATGAACATTGGGTTATTCAAACTCTACAACAGAGCCTTAACAGCCCAAGAAATTCTCCAAAATTATAATGCCACTAAAAAGAGGTATCTTTAATGGGCGTAAAAGCTGGACCAAGAATAGTACAAAATGGATTAATTCTTGATGTTGATGCTGCTGTTCCAAGAAGTTACTCTGGTACTGGCCTCACTTCTTATAGCTTGATAGGTAATGCTAATGGTTCTCTTGTTAATGGAGTGGGTTTCACATCTACAAATAATGGTTCAATTGTTTTTGATGGCACCAATGACTTCATCACTGTGCCTTCAATAACATCAATATCCGGAGACCTGTCTGTATTGATTTGGTTTAGGACATCTGGGTTAAATGTATCAGCTGCTCGTTTGATAGAGTTTGATTATATAAATGGTTTTTGGTTAGGACAAGCGGCTACTGGCACTCCAAGTACTAATTGGGGAGGAGGAATCAAAGAAGCTAATGAACCGTATGGAATTTTTCTTCAATTTAGCGATAATGAATGGAATTTAATTTCATCAGTAAGGAGTTCTACAACCCATTTTTTATATAAAAACAATTTAGTTTCATCAACAAGTAATAATGTTTCAGGCACATCCCTTTCGTCCACTGCTGGAATGTACATATGTGCTGCTGATAATGTTGGAAGTGTACCTTTCAATGGAAGAATTGGACAAATTCTAATCTACAACCGAGCCTTAACTGCCACTGAAATTCTTCAAAATTATAATGCTACCAAGGGAAGATATGGAATATAAGAAATATTTTATAACATAGATGCAGAATAATAAAATAGTTCCCCCCAATTTGAGATATTAATGGCACTTGACTTTCCTACATCACCCTCGACAAACCAAATTTTTACTTCCAATGGTAAAACTTGGAAATATGACGGCACTGCTTGGAGAACTTTAAATGTAATAGGAATTATCGGTGGTGGCACAGGTTTAACAGCTATAAATGCTGGTAATTCTTTCCTATCATCAAATTCTGCCGGAACTGCATTAACATATAGATCATTATTAGCTGGTTCTGGTGTTACATTATCAATAAACGCAAATTCTGTCACTATAGAGTCTTTAGATTCAGGATTTGTAACAGGAACAGGTACTTCAGCATACGTTCCCTTATGGACTGATGGTGGAACTACCCTTACAGACTCTATTATGCAACAAAATGGTTCCATAATAATTGTTAATGGATCCATTAAAGCTCAAACTAAAAGCTTCAAAATTCAACACCCTTTAAAACCTGACATGTATCTTGAGCATGGATCTCTTGAAGGCCCAGAACATGGAATTTATCAAAGAGGTAGAGCTTCTGGTTATAATCAGGTTATTGTTGAATTACCTGACTATTTTCATGCACTTTCTGAAAATGAAATTTCAGTTCTAATTACACCAAGAATAAATGCCAACTTGTATGTTTCAGAAAGTAATTCTTATTCTTTTAAAGTGAAAAGGATAAACAGACGTTTCTTAAGTAAAGAATATATTGAATTCGATTATTTTGTAATAGGAGAGCGGACAGATATTAAGCTTTCTATTGAACAGCCAAAACAGTAGTGGAGAATTATTATGCCAGAAAATAATAACAACAATCAGCCGTTAGACTTTGCAGAAAAGGTCTTACAATCGCTTAAAAGAGCTTCTCGTGCGGTTGACTTAAATGAACCAATTACCCCTTCCTATACAGTAAACTCAAATGAACCAATAGCTTCTTCCGTAAATAGAGATTTTACTGCTTATGGTGCACAAGAAGCAGGTGACCCAGGCCCAGGATCTGGTGGTAATAAAGACATTGTTATCATTCCTGGATTTGGTGGTGCAGCAGCTTCTTCAACCTCTCAAGTAAACTTTTACTGGAATGCTCCTGCTGTTCCAGACTCCACTGGTATAGACAGCAATGTAAGAGCAACAATATATAATTATGCAATTACTCAAACTAGGCCAACACTTGTAATTGGTGGTTATGATGGCACAAATCAATATAAACCTATTGCAAACTATGGTACTGGTACTGGTATTACTGCAAAAATTTGGTTCCATCCATTCTTAGGTAGAATTGATGCTGACCAGTTTGGATTTAATACATTAGCAGCTACTGGCGTTTCCACAGCAACAGGTATTCTTACATGGGATGCAACACAAAATAAAATTAGAGTTGGCGTTGCAGGTACTGCAAAAACACTTGCATACACTGATGATATTTCCCCATTTTCAGGATCAGCTACAACTGCTAGTAATTTAAATTTAGCAACTTCTGCAACTCAAACATCAAGCCACTTCTTGACAATGTCAGCATCACAAACAGCAACTGGAGTTGCTGGTGCTGCAATTTCCACTGTTTCCACAGTCTTTGTCGTTCCAAATACTGGAGTCGTAAATGCTGGTGGTTTCTCTGGTAATGTTACAGGAACAGTCTCAGGCAACGTTACTGGAAACGTATCGGGTTCCATTACAGGTAATGTTTCAGGAAGCTTAACAGGCAACGTATCAGGAAACTTGACAGGTAATGTCTCTGGTAATGTAACAGGAAACGTATCAGGTTCTGTAACAGGAAATTTGGCTGGAACAGCCTTGACTGCAGGAGCTACTCATACTTTCGCAACCACATCTGCAACTGCTCATTACATTACATTTGTTCCTAGTAGTACTACTCAAACTGCATCAGGCGTTGGCCAATCAGTTGTTTCTTCCGTTTCTGTAGTTCCTAGTAGTGGAGTTATTACTGCCGGAGGTTTCTCTGGAAACGTTACAGGAACAGTTTCGGGTAACGTAACAGGTAATGTTTCAGGAACTGTCACAGGCAACGTATCGGGTAATGTTACAGGCAATGTTTCAGGTACGGTTACAGGTAATGTATCTGGTAATCTTACTGGTAATGTTTCAGGCAATGTAACAGGTAACGTATCTGGTTCAGTCACAGGAAATTTAGCCGGAACAGCTTTGACAGCTGGATCAACCCATACTTTTGCCACAACCTCAGCGACAGCTCACTATATTACCTTTGTTCCTAGCAGTACCACCCAAACAGCTTCTGGTGTTGGGCAGTCCGTTGTTTCTAGCGTCTCAGTAGTTCCTAGCTCAGGTGTAATTACAGCAGGTGGCTTCTCTGGAAACGTTACAGGAACAGTTTCAGGAAATGTTACAGGTAATGTCTCAGGTACTGTTACAGGTAATGTCTCAGGTACTGTTACAGGAAACGTTTCAGGAAGCTTAACAGGTAATGTTTCAGGAAACGTCACTGGTAATGTCTCAGGTACTGTTACAGGTAATGTCTCAGGTACTGTTACAGGAAACGTTTCAGGAAACTTAACAGGTAATGTTTCTGGTAACGTAACAGGAAACGTATCTGGATCAGTAACTGGAAATTTAGCTGGAACAGCCTTGACTGCAGGAGCTACTCATACTTTTGCAACAACATCTGCTACTGCTCATTATATCACATTTGTACCTAGTAGTACTTCTCAAACTGCATCAGGCGTTGGTCAATCAGTTGTTTCTTCCGTTTCTGTAGTTCCTAGTAGTGGAGTTATTACTGCCGGAGGTTTCTCAGGCAACGTTACAGGAACTGTTTCAGGTAATGTTACAGGGAACGTATCTGGGAACCTTACAGGAAATGTATCAGGTAGCTTGACAGGTAATGTCTCTGGTAATATAACAGGAAATGTATCTGGATCAGTAACTGGAAACGTATCAGGTAATGTATCTGGAAACCTTACAGGAAACGTATCTGGAAATGTAACAGGTAACGTTTCTGGTAACCTTACCGGTAATGTTGTTGGATTTGCTACAACAGCTCAGAATGTCAATGTTTTAGCTGCAGATGCTGCTACAGGTAACCACTTCTTACCATTTGTAAGAACCCAGACTGGCTCGGGTCTTGCATTATCAACAGATAGCACTTTGTATTATGATCCTGCTAACAATATCTTATATTCAACAAACTTTAATGGAGCATTCACTGGTACAATTTCAGGTGTAGCATCTACAGCAGCTAATATGGTTGTAAATAATGCTGCAGAAAGTACTACCCATTACATCTTGATATCTCCTACCCCTACAGGTGCTGGAGTTGCAGTTTCTTCTGATGCCACATTTACTATCAACCCTAGTACAAATGCTATGTCTATGGGTTCAGGTAACATAACTGTAAACAATGTTACCTTAGGAAGCGCTGCAAGAACAGTTTCAACATCTACTGGAAATCTTATATTAGATTCAAGTGGTGGTCAAGTTGATATCGCAGACAATGTTGTTATTACCGGAAACTTAACAGTTCAAGGCACTACAATCACTGTAGACTCAACGGTTTCTACAATTGTTGATCCTGTTATAGTTGTTGGATCAGGCGTTGGCGGTTCACACTCTACTGCTGACAACAACATGGACAGAGGTATCGAGTTCAGATGGTCAACTGGTGCAGGTAACGCTACTACTGGGTTCTTTGGATTCTCAGACACAGATAGCAAATTTAGATTCATTCCAAACGCAACAACAGTAGCTGGTTCAAATGTTTATACTGGAACCGTTGGTACTGTAGTTGCAAATTTAGAGGGTGCTCATGCAGGAAATGTTACAGGTAACGTCTCTGGAAACTTAACAGGTAATGTTTCTGGTAATGTAACAGGCAATGTATCTGGATCAGTAACTGGAAATTTAGCTGGAACAGCTTTGACTGCAGGAGCTACTCATACATTTGCTACTATATCAGCTACAGCACACTATATTACTTTTGTTCCAAGCAGTTCTTCTCAAACTGCTTCTGGTGTTGGTCAATCTGTAGTCTCCTCTGTTTCTGTAGTACCTAGCTCTGGTGTCATAACCGCTGGTGGCTTCTCTGGTAACGTTACAGGAACTGTTTCTGGAAATGTTACAGGAAATGTATCAGGTACTGTTACAGGTAATGTCTCAGGTACTGTTACAGGTAATGTTTCAGGTACAGTCACAGGAAATGTTTCAGGAAGCTTAACAGGTAATGTTTCTGGTAACGTCACAGGAAACGTATCAGGTAATGTTACAGGTAACGTATCTGGTTCTGTAACGGGAAATTTAGCTGGAACAGCTTTGACAGCTGGTGCAACCCATACATTTGCAACTACGTCTGCAACTGCCCACTATATAACCTTTGTTCCTAGTAGCACAACTCAAACAGCCTCAGGCGTTGGTCAATCTGTGGTATCTTCTGTGTCTGTTGTGCCAAGTAGTGGTGTCATCACTGCTGGCGGTTTCTCTGGAAATGTTACAGGTACAGTTTCAGGAAATGTTACAGGTAATGTCTCAGGTACTGTTACAGGTAATGTTTCAGGTACAGTCACAGGAAACGTTTCAGGAAGCTTAACAGGTAATGTTTCAGGAAACTTAACAGGTAATGTTTCAGGTACAGTCACAGGAAACGTTTCAGGAAGCTTAACAGGTAATGTTTCTGGAAACTTAACAGGTAATGTTTCAGGTAGTGTAACTGGAAACGTCTCTGGTAATCTTACTGGAAGTGTTAGTGGAACAGCTACAACAGCTCAAAACTTGAATGTTGGTTCAACTGCTGCAGCCACTAATTATGTATTGTTATCATCATCAGCAACTGGCACTGGAATTGCAGTTTCTACTAAAACAAGTCTTGCTTTCAATGCTTCAACAGATACGTTAACTATCAACAATATTGTTGGTAGTGGATCTGGATTGACTATCTCAGCCACTACAGCCCTAACAAATAATTCATATTTAACAATTCAGACTGTTTCTGGGGATGACAACTCTACAAGTGACTTCTTTATAAGAGGTATCAATTCAACAGCAACATCAAAATTCTCTGTTGATGCAAATGGAAACTTAAGAGCTACAACTAAGAGCTTTGATATTCCACACCCTACAAAAGAAGGCAAAAGACTTGTATACGGTGTTCTTGAAGGACCTGAACATGGTGTATATCATAGAGGAACAGTTGAGGGTAAGGGAAATATCTTGGTAGAGCTTCCTGAATACTGGACAAAACTTGTAAATGAAGAATATTCAATTCATCTTACATCATGGGGTAACTATGGAGTTCAAATCTTAGAAAAAGCTTCTAGTTCCTTTATAATATCAGCAACTGGTAATCCATTTACTAAGAAATTTAAATCAATCAAGGTTGACTATATTGTTCATGGTTCAAGAAAAGATGCACATTTAGATATTGAACAAGATTAGTATCAATGTGCATGAGATATCAGAAGGCAAGCATTAGTTTGCCTTCTGAATATTATTATTAATAAGTGGAAAAATTATGCACAAGTTCAGAATTTTAAAAGCATCAAACTTAAATATAAAATGGCTTGAAATTGAAGAAGGCAACATAAATATTGAGTCTGGAATAAGATTCATTTATTCATTGTATGATTATGATTTAAATGTTTTAGAAAGAAAAACGTTTCATATTAATGGCTCAGACTTTTCAGACATTGGATTGAGTGGTAAAGATACCAGAATAGCAATTATTGAATTATTACTCACTACATTAGATGCCATTATGGTCAAGGAATAACATTAAATGGCTACTGATGTCATCATAGACCCTAGTACAGGTCAGATATATTGGAACGACAGTGCTGTATCAGCACAGTCGATTTCTATTAAGGGTGATACTCAGAACACAATTTCCATAGTAGGTTATTCTGGTTCTTTTTCTCCTGGATCTGGTCCAGCTGGTGCAACAACTTTAGCAACTTTTACCGATAATAGTGGTACTGATGCCCTCATACCTGGTACCAATGGATATGATTTAGGAAAAGATACGGCTAGATGGAGATTGTTTGCCACTTCAGGTACTTTTTCTGGTGAAGTTAATATTGCTTCTACTACACAATCAACATCATTATTATCTGGCGCAATCAAAATTCAGGGTGGTTTGGCAGTAAGTTCCAATGCTTCTATAGGTCAAACATTATTCTTTTATAACCCATCAAATGCACTTTTTACTGCGTTCAGAGCAGGTGCAGCAGCAGCTTCCACCACTTATACCTTACCAACAAATTCTCCACAGTCTTCTGTAGGCACATCAGTATTGTCATCAACAATTGCTGGTGTAATGAGTTGGGTACCTTTAGGATCAAGTAGCGCAGAAGTATATACAGGCGCTCTTTATGATGTAGCATATTTCGCTACAGCAGGTGCCACAGTTCAAGGTTCATCCACATTAATTAATAACACTGCATCAGGGCAAGTAAAAATTACTCATACCACTGCATCTTTTGGTACATCTTCAGGGGCACTTCAAGTTGCTGGTGGTGTCGGTATAAGTGGTAAACTTTCATTTAATCAAGCATCATTTGGTACTACTGGTATTACCACAATTCCGACAATGGCTATGATTGGCCAAACTGGTGACCCAATTTTTCTATCAGTTTTAGAAGACAATTCTATAGTATTTGAAGGCTCACAAGGACAATTATTTTCAATTAACCCCAACTTATCTACTGGATATATATGGTCTGTTAATGATATTTCTGGTATTCCATTAATAAGAGCTAATGCTTCAGGAAATGTTTTTATAAGTGAATTTGGTGGTTTAGTTGGTTTGGGAAATACAAATCCTGCTCACAAATTTCATGTAAGGGGTTCATCAGCTTTTGCAACTACAAATGGTGCGAGTGCTATCAGCTTCTTATTTGATAATATAAGTGCTCCAGGAAGCAATACTTTTCAAATTAAATCTGCTAACTCTATACAGCTTTATAATTCAGCAGATACTTTCTACACAGCATTAAAATCAAATGCTTCAACTAACGTAACATATACTCTTCCAGCAACAGATGGTTCAAATGGTCAAGCATTAACAACCAACGGATCTGCAACCTTATCATGGACAACAATCACAGGAGGTTCTGGTGGTGGAGGAACAGGTGTACAAGCAGGCGGAGAATTTGAAATTGCTTATTATGCTTCGACAGGTGCATCTGTACAGGGCTCTTCAACATTCAAAAATGATACGACAGCTGCAAAAGTATCTGTAACTCACACAACTACATCGATATCTTCGTCTACAGGAGCTTTAGTTGTTTCAGGTGGAGTTGGTATTGGTGGAAGTTTATGGGTATCTGGTATCGGTGCAAGTATTAGTGGTGTTAGGCTTTCACACAGTATAGCATATGGATCATTCGTAGGTAATGTTACTGGAAATGTATCTGGAACTGTAACAGGCAATGTTCAAGGCAATGTTACTGGTAATGTCTCAGGCACAGTAACGGGTAATGTTCAGGGTAATGTGACAGGCAACGTTTCAGGTACAGTAACCGGAAACGTTCAAGGTAACGTCACTGGAAATGTTTCAGGAAATCTTACTGGAAACGTAGTTGGTATTGCAATAACTGCTGGAAGTACTCATGTAAGTATAGCTTCTGCAGCAACTGCTCACGCTATTACAGTAGTGCCAACAACTTCAGCTCAAGTGACTGTTGGAATTGGTCAATCTATTGTTAGTGGCGTTACTGTTTTAGCTAGCACCGGGGTAATCACTGCTGGTGGATTCTCAGGTAATGTAACAGGAAACGTATCAGGTACAGTAACTGGAAACGTACAAGGCAACGTCACTGGTAACGTCTCAGGATCAGTCACTGGCAATGTAACTGGTTTAGCCACTACAAGTTATAATGTTCAAGTTGCAATTGGATCTGAAAACTTAAGTCACACATTATTATTTACAAGACCATCAAGCACTGTTTCTGGTTCAGGTGGAATTGCTGTATCCCAAGATTTAACTTTATTCTTTAACCCATCTACAGATATATTATCTACTTCAGGATTGGCTGTTACTTCAACTACAAATTCAATTTCTTCTACATCAGGTGCTTTAATTGTAACAGGTGGAGCAAGTGTTGGTCAATCTCTTTCAATTGGTGGTCGTTTACAGATATTCAATTCTTCATTAAGCACTGCATTTTTAAGTGCTCAAGCTGGTGTCAACACTACATACACCCTGCCTACAACATCTCCAGCAGCAACAGGAACTTCAGTATTATCATCCACAATGGCTGGAGTTATGTCTTGGGTTCCTTTAACTTCAACCGTTGGGGGAAGTGGTACACCTGGTGGAAGTAATAAACAAATCCAATATAATAACGCTTCATCATTTGGAGGAGCATCTGGATTTGAATATACAACAGGTGGTATAGCAATTACTGTTGGATTCTTTGCTCCATCTGGTCTTGGTTACACTTCAGGTCTTTGGGTCAACGCAATAAATGGTTCAACGACAAGAATTGGTATTGGTCTTTCCAATCCACAATTTGAATTAGAAATTTTAGGTGAACTTTCTGCTACAAATAAAAGCTTCGTAATCAACCACCCAACAAAGTCTGGATTAAAACTAAGATATGGTAGTTTAGAAGGCCCAGAAAACGGTGTGTATGTTCGTGGAGAATTAAAAGGAACAAATATAATTGAAGTTCCTGATCACTGGGTTGGTCTTGTGCATGAAGATTCTTACACTGTTCACCTGACTCCTATTGGTAAATACACTCAGCTTTATGTTGAAAAAATTGAAAATTACAATGTTTTTGTAGCAGAGAATAATAACTCCTATATACATTGTTATTATAGTGTTTGGGCTGAAAGAAAAGATATACCTAAACTAGTCACAGAATATGAGGCACAGTAAATGGGAACTCAAACTGGTCCTGGTGTATTT